>Ga0153963_1000002_pt1 | contig 115929 bp, 103 predicted proteins | sample TSFL047MetaG_FD_104692 | JGI IMG/M metagenome (GOLD analysis project Ga0153963, IMG submission 104692) | Attine ant fungus gardens microbial communities from Florida, USA - TSFL047 MetaG | ecosystem: Host-associated > Fungi > Mycelium > Unclassified | place: USA: Florida, Withalacochee...
CTTCATTGTCTGTATTAAGTACAAGCTCAACTATGATTGTCTCATGTACTGAATCTTATGCTGATTGCTTTGATCAAAATGGTAAGAACGTCACTGATAAAGGCTCAGACCAAAAACAATGAAATGATTTAATTTGACGAATATCAATAGCTATAATAATATTACCAAAAGCAAAAATTCCAAATGCAACTATTTTTCAAGCGATGAATAATAAAACTTCAAATGAATTAAGTGAAAATTATTTTTATACTTTTGAAAAAAATAATTGAGACTTTAATTATAATTTTACTTTCTTAATTACAACTTATGATTCTATTGACAAAGATGTTATTAGTCAAATGCAAACAAATGAACTTGCAGACAAAAATCCAGGAATATATTTATTTTTAAACTTACCAACAATAAATATTAATAATATTGAAAATGAACCAGAAATTGATTTTCAATTCTTATTTATGATTAAAGATACATCTGGAAAGATTATTGGTAATAACAATAATGATTGATTTTATTGATATGATTGTAATATGATTAGCATCTTACCAAATAATACTGAATTTTTCTTTAATCTCAAAGAAAAGATACTTCAAGAACGAGTAGTAACAAACTTTTATGGTGAATAAAAGAAATAAAAAATGGGAATGAGTTTTATCTCATTCCCATTTTTATGATGGTTCAATCATCACCAAAATAATGATTACCAACTCAATTAAAGTAGTTATCACCTAATAAATGAAGCGACTTATAAATAGTTAAAGTATCATAAGTTCAATTACCACTATCATAAGGTTGGTAAGGATTCAAAAAGGCAACTAATATTGTAAATAATATTAATAAACCAATCGCAATCGGAGTAAAAGCATAAAATACTGTTAACTGGCGATTATGATAACTTACTAAACTACCTAATAATCAGCCTGAGCCAATGGCAATCATTCAGTATAATAACATAACTGGACTAAAGCCATAAAATATCATTCAAAATAAAATTAATCAAATGAAAGTCATAATAACTTTTGACATAATTTTTGTTTTAAATAGCTTGTAATTATAAATAATTGGAAACATTGCTCCAATTGAAATCAAACTTAAAATCATAAAACCATTTAAGATATTAATATGATCAACTGTTGTTTGAATGACTCCAGTTAAGAAAATAGCACCTAATCAAATAATAACTGCTTTTCATGTTCCATAAAAACCTTCAATATAACGACCAACTCGATAAAACATTCATAAAGATAAAAGTAAACTTAAAGCATCAAACTCAACAAAAGGATAAGTAATTCATCTTCAATATTGATTAGCACCATAAACAAGATTACGATCTGAAGCACCAAAAACTAAATGAATAACAGCGCTACTAACACCGGCATTAAAAGACTCTGAATTATTCATTAAAATTGTAAAAATAATATAACAAACAATTGGTAAAGCAAAGAATAGTCAAGTAACAATTAAATGAGGATTAGTTGATTTTAAAAGTGCATCTTTCAAAAAACGGCGATTTTGAAAATTAACTTTCTTTCATTTTTTTGCTCTTGGTGACTCATCTTCTGAATCATCATCAGCTTTTTCTGCTTGATACTCTTCAACAATTGTTGGATTAACTGTCTTAGTTATTGCTGGAAAAGGTTTCGCTAATTCTTTAATAACATTATTAGGAGTAGCAATAATAATATCCATTGCCGGAGAATGACGGAATTCATTTTGTCTTTCATCATTCAGAACAACAACTAAAACTTTAAAGTGATTATCAGTTAAAGCAAATTCTTTTTTTAAAGCAGTCAAAATTACATCATCTTTGACTTTAACTTCATTGCTATTAGCAATATGTTGTTTAATAATTTCAATTATTTGATATTTTTCACTTGCTTTATTAACCAAATAAACTTTTCCTTTTGCATCATCACGAAGTTTTGCCGGAATATTAAATGGTTGATAATTTTCAAAATTAATAAAATAATCAACTAATTGTAAACCTAGAACATCTAAAATATTTTCTTCCATTAATTGCCATTTTCCTTTCTTAATAATTTTAACCTATTTTGAAAAAAATCTGGTAATTCAGCAGTAAATACCATAACTTTTTTTGTTCTTGGATGTTTAAAAGTAATTTTATAAGCATGCAAATATTGCCCTAAATCACTATCTTCTACCGGAAATTTACTATATGTTGGATCATTAACAACAGGATGATTAATTCATTGAAAGTGAACTCGAATTTGATGAGTTCGACCAGTTTCTAATTGACAAGATACTAATGAGTAATTATTAAAAGTTTCTAAAACTTTAAAATGAGTAATTGCTGCTTTAGCATTTGCTTCATTCACTGCCATTTTACGACGATGAACTTTATCACGAGCAATCGGAGCATCAATTGTTCCTGATTGTGCTTTAATTTTACCATGAACTAAAGCAATATACTCACGAATTATTTCATGGTTTTTTAATTCTTGAGCTAAAAAATAATGACTTTGATTATTTTTTGCCACAATTAATAAACCAGTTGTTTGTTTATCTAAACGATGAACAATGCCTGGTCGTGATTCTTGATTGACTGAAGATAACTCTTTCATATTAAATAATAAACCATTAACTAAGGTATTATCAAAATTACCTGCTCCTGGATGAACAACTAAATTATTTGCTTTATTAATCACAATAATATCATCATCTTCATAAATAATATTAATAGCAACTGGTTTTGCTACTAAACCATTTTCATTAGAATTATTAATAATATTAATCACAATCATATCACCAGTTTTTAATAACTGCTTTTGACTTGCAGCAACTTTGTCATTAACTGTCACTTGTCCTTGTTTGATTAAATTAGTAATAAAAGTTCGCGAATAATTTTGATCTTGTAATTGTTGAGCTAAAAACTTATCAAGTCTAGTTTCAGAAAGATCTTGATATTGAAAACTAAACTGTTTTTCGTGTTGCTTCATGTTCTTCTTTGTTTACTTTCTTAGTTTTTTGTGCTGCTTGTTTTTCTTTATGATTATAAACAAAATTTTTAATTAAACTAACAATTATTGCAATAACAATAATACAAATACCAATTGTTACCATCATATCAGCAAGATTAAAAATTGTATATGGTTTAAACAACTCCCAATTCAAAAAGTCAATCACGCCACCATGATTTAAAAAGCGATCAATGAGATTACCAATTGTTCCTGCAAGAATAAAAACAATTCCTACGATATGACTTGTTGTGCGACTAAAAGTTCATCAAATTAATAAAATAAAAGCAACAATAAAAGCAATTGTAATTAATAAACTCGTTTTACCCTGATTTAAACCAAAAGCGGAACCACCATTAATAACATATTTAATTGTAATAAATCCACGCATAAATCAATCTGGATGAGGTTGATCTAAAGTTAAATTTTGTTTAACAACTAATTTTATTACTTGATCAAATACAATTAAAAGCATTAATACAACGATCGTAATAATTTTTGCTTTAACTTTTCAATTGTAATTAGTAAAATGATTTTTTACTTTAACTTTAAATTGCTTCATAATTGCTTTTTAATTTTCCCTTTATTTTTTCTTAGCTAATACTTGTGAACATCGTTGACAAACATCAGTCACTAAACTTGAATAAATTAATCAACAACGAGGACATTTACTTCCTTGTTTTAAGGAAACAGTAATTTCTGCTAAATCACTACTATAAGTTTTATTAATATTATCATTAGTTCATTTTGCTGAACTAACAATTAATAATTTTTCTAAATCTTTGGCACTAATTTCACTTAATAGTCGATTTTCTTGCTTTAATTTAATTACAACATCTGATTCTAAAGTATTTTTAATGATTGCTTTTGTTTGTGCTTGTGATATTGCCTGATTAACATCCGTTCTCAATTTTAAAAAGGCATCTCATTTTGTTAAAAGTGCTTTTTCTTGCTTAATTTTTCAAGGTTGTGGAAATGATTGTTCCATAAGTGAAGTCTTTGCTTGATCTCATGATGTTTGGTTTAAACTTTGAAATGCTTCTTCACAAGTATGAGGCAAAATTGGACTTAATAAACCAATTAATGAAGTAAGAATGTAAAACATTGTTGTTTGAATTTGTCTTCTTCTAATATCATTAGCAAGATTCAAATATAAAATATCTTTACTAATATCACAATAAAACGCTGATAGATCATTAGTAATAAAGTTTAATGTTTCTTTATAAAAATTAATAAAATCATAATTTTGATAAGACTGATGACTAAGTTTAATCAAATTATTTAATTTCACCAAAATATATTGATCAACTTCTGTTAAAGTTTCAAAAACTTGCTCAAACTGCTTATTAATAATACCTTTAAAATTAAAATCAAACAAATTACCTAATAAAAATCTTAATAAGTTACGAATTTTACGATAATTTTCACTAATTTGTTTTAAAATTTCTGGCCCAATTGCTGTATCATCTTGAAAATCAACACTAGCAACTCATAAACGTAAAATATCAGCACCATAATTTTGACAAATACTTGACAAAGTAATTGTATTACCTAATGATTTAGACATCTTATTACCTTTTTCATCATTAACAAAACCGTGAGCCAAAGCTGTTTTATAAGGACTTTGATTAGCATTAACAACACCAGTAATTAAACTAGAATTAAATCAACCACGAAATTGGTCATTACCTTCTAAATATAAATCAACCGGTCAAGGTAAATCATTATTTTTGATTACTGCTAAATGAGAAACACCACTATCATATCAAACATCCATAATATCAGTTTCTTTTGTAAAAATATTATTAGGACTATCTTTATGTTGATAGTTTTTTGGTAATAATTCTTGTGCTGATTTTTGATATCAAATATTGCTACCTGCTTTTGCAAACAAATCAGCAACATGATTAATTACTTTACTATCTAAAATTGCCGTCTTTTTTTCAGTATAAAAAATTGGAATTGGTACTCCTCAAATTCTTTGGCGCGAAATACATCAATCGTTACGATTTTTAATCATTAATGTTAAACGTTTTTTACCTCACTCAGGTAAAAAATCAACTTTAGTAATCGCTTTTAAAACTGTCGGTTTCAAAGTTTTAATCGCAATAAATCATTGTCAAGTGGCACGATAAATAACTGGTTTTTTCGTTCTTCAATCATGAGGATAAGAATGAATAATACCATTACTTGATAATAAATTATTTTTTGCTTTTAATCGATTAATAACTAATTCATTAGCATCATCATAAAACTTGCCAACTAAAGTATCATCATTAATAGCTTCTGTATATTTACCTTGATCATCAATTGGAATATTAATTTTAATTTTATATTTTAATGCCAAATTAAAATCATCAACACCAAATCCTGGAGCAATATGAACAATTCCTGTTCCTGATTCTAAATTAACATGATCACTATGAACAACTGGAGTTATTCTGTCATATAACGGATGCAATACTTTTAAACCAATTAAATCTTTACCTGAAATTTGTTTAATAATTTTGTAATCTTCAATCTTATTAGTTTTAACAAAACTAGTTAGCAAATCAAGGGCTAAATAATACTTTTTCTTACCAGCTTTAATTAAAACATAAGTAAAATTTTCATTTACTGCTAGAATTTGATTAGCCGGAATTGTTCATGGTGTTGTTGTTCAAATTACTAAAGCAGTATTGGTATCTTTAGCCAAATTAAAAGCAACAAAAATTGCTCAACTCTTCTTATTAATATATTCAATTTCTGCTTCAGCTAAAGCACTTTCACTACTTGGTGATCAATAAACTGGGTATAAATTACGATAAACTAATTTTTTTTCAATCATTTTAGCAAATAATCTAATTTGTTCTGCTTCATAATTTTGATCAAAAGTATAATAGCAATCTTTAAAATCAGTTAATAATCCCAATCTTTGAAATTGAGTTTTTTGACTAGCAATTTGTTTTGTCGCATAAGTTTGACATTTATCACGAAATTCATTAATGGTAATTGCTTTACGATCAATGCCACTATTTGTCACAGCTTGCTCAATTGGTAAACCATGAGTATCTCAACCAGGAATATAAGGAGCATAATAACCATTACTATTATAATAGCGAACAATCATATCTTTTAAGATTTTATTTAAAGCATGACCCATATGTAAGTCACCATTAGCATAAGGTGGACCATCATGCAAAATAAAAGGCTTACCGTTTTTATTTTTTGTTATTAATTTTTGATAAATTACTTTCTTATTTCAAAAATCTTGAATAATCAATTCTTTTGCTGGTAAATTAGCACGCATTTCAAAATTAGTTTGTGGCATAAGTAATGTATCTTTATAAGATTCTTTATGATTTTTGTTCATTATTACTCCAGTTAAATCAATATTTATTAATTAATTATAATTGTAATTTAATCATAAATAAAGCATTTTATTATTAATAAAAAATAATTATTAACTTATTTCTGGGTTGAATAAAAATATTTCCGGATTGCTCTTAACAATTCCTTTTTGAGAAATATTTTATGTTACCTACCTTTCATTTAAACATAAAAGTCTCTTTCTTACTCCAAGCACTCCCAAAATCAAAAAGAAAATCTGTTAGTCTTTTCAATTCATATAATTTTAAAAAAATATTAATAATATTATGAGCAGAGAAGGAGAAACTCATGACTAAAAAAGATTTAACTAGTATTTTTTTAAACAAAAATTGAATTATTAATGAAACACCAAAAGCAGTAGCAATTATTGCTCCACAAAATTATTTTACAAGAAAAAATAACGATAAAATGGTAATTTGATTTTCAAAATCAAGTGTTTCTAATTCAATTAAATTTGAAAATCGAATGATTGTTTGAATTGATCTTAATAAAGATTATCAAATTATTACCCTTGATAGTAATAATAAAGAAATCGCTAAAACTGCAATTTCAGGACAAGAGCTACATCAAGAGATTAAAGCAACAATCAATCAAATGAAAGAAAATTATTTAGCAAAGAAAAAATAACTTTATTGAAAATTAAAACTGACAACTTAATAAAAATTTCATTAATTATTGGTACATTAATGAATTTAAGGGGCTAGTAACCCTAACCAAGAGCAATACTAGCATTAAAGTGCTATAGTCCCACAAGACAATAAACTATACTATTAAATTATTAGCAAAAATCAATTAAAAAACTATTAAAACATTTATTAATTACAACAAAACTCAAAAATAAACAATTCTCAAAAACTGATTTGTTTTAGTCAGTTTTTTTTATTTACAAAAATTTTAAGAAAGGAGGTGATAACAATGAAAGACAATAAAGAACAATTCATTCGCACTCATGTTAATGGAATTAATAACAACAAATTAAAGAATGATAAAAATAATGACAATAATAAGAAAAAACGTTAAAAACATTTATTAAAAAATCAAGAGTAATGATTATCATTACTCTTTTTTACTTTTATAAAGGTGGGGGTAAATATGTCAATTAATGAAATTATTAAAAAACATTTACCAATTACTAAACAAAAGTTACCAAAATCAACAGCAAAAATTAATCATTGTCAAGCTAAAGATTATGAACATTGCTCAGAATGCAACGAAAATAAATTTAAACTTTGCAATGAAAAATTAATTTTTTGAAAGATCAAACAAATTAATGAAATTAGGTGACATTTATATTTTAAATGTCAAAAAAATCATGAAATAACTAGATGAATAATCATTGATAGTAAAAATGTACTTGTTGGTTATGTAAAAAACTAAAGGAGGTTAAAGCTAATGAAAAAAATTATTAAAATTTTATCACAACTATCTTTAGTTGGAGGTGGCGCTTTATCAACCGTTGCTTGTAGTGGCAATTCAATTGGTGGCGGTGGTCTTGAACCAGGTAAACCTAGCAATCCAGACTCAGAAGTAAAAAATCGCGATTATTACTTAAAACTAATTTCCGAAAATGAAATCAATATTGCTGACTGTAAAGAATTACTTGGTGACATAAAGCGAGATCAAAATAATGATGAAGATGGCAATAAAAATAACGAAGATGGAGAAAATGAATATCAGACAGCGATTAATGAAACTAATGCTGAAATATATACTTATAAAGCAGAAAACTATGAATATTACTACCAAATTGTTTTATTAAGAAATAATGGAAAAATTGACAGTATTGATAAAGACGAAGCGTTACACTATTTAAACAAGAAAATTAACTTTCTAAATAAGGCATATGAACTTAAAAAAGAAATAATAAAACTTCATCCTGATGAATATGATGACAATGAATTAAAAAATATTGACGAAAATATTAACCAAACGAACGCAATAATAGAAGAGATTAATAAAATTAAGGAGATTAATAATAATGATTAATTCAATTTTAAATCAACCGACAATTTTTGCCGATACTGGTACGCCAGATTTTTCTGGAATTATTAATACAGTAACAATATGAGTTAATGCTGCTCTTGGAATTCTAGTAGTACTAGAAGTAATTTTTGCAACAGTTAAAGCAATTTGAATTTGATGAAGTGTTATTAGAAATTCTGATGAACCAGACACAAGAGCAACTTACTTAAATGCTTTGAAATGACCAATGATTGCTATTATTGGTACTTGTGTTGTCATTGCTTTATCAAATGTTATTATTCAAATTGTCAAAGCAGCCGGATTAGGAATTAATACATAAATGAAGTAGTAGTTATCAGACTACTTTTTATTTTAGAAAGGAAATATAAATGATTGAAAATGCAATATTAAAATTAGTTTGAAATATTTTTATTAGAGGTCCATTAGGTCTTATTGCTACCTTTAATGTTGTACTACAATATTTAACTGGTGGTATTATTAATGACTTACTTTTTGGATCATCAAAAGATTTTAATTGAAATAAAATTCCGATGCAATTTTGATGATTTGTCATTTTTGCTTTTTGTCTTTTTAGTTTAGTAGTTACAATTCAGATCACAATTTTAATATTTAAAGAAGCAGTTGAAACAAAAACTAAATTCATTATCGCATTACAAAATGGTCTTAAAGCTTTTATTTTTATGTTTTTAATTCCCATTTTCTTTTTCTTAGCGAATTATATTATTCAAAATATTGCTAACACAATTATTAATAACTTTGGCAGTAATAGTAATTTAGCTGATTATTTATGACATATGGGTAACCCAAATTGAGATGGTACTGCTAACGATGTCACACCTGGTTATGGGGCACCGCCTCATATTAGAGAATATAATTTAATTGCTCAAATGTTTGGAACATATTTTATGTTATTTGCCATGTTTATTATCGGACTTGCCTTAATTCAAAAAATTTTCGAATTATTCTTCTTATTTGTCATTAGTCCAATCGTTATGATTGTAATGGTAATTGATAATGGTAAGGCTGCTTTTACTTGAAAAGATATGGTTATTGCAAAATTTTTAGCTTCAACTTCAACACTACTTGGATATTATGTTTTTATTTCAGTAATTCAAGTTTTACTAGCTTCTCATTTAAATAGTTTAAATTCAGTTAAATTTGCTAAATCACTATTCATTATTTTAGCTCTATGTGGAGGTGCTCTAGCAACAACAGGATTTTCTGATATGATTGCCAATTTTGTTGGCGAATCAGTAGGAGTCAAAGAAGGAATGGCATCCATGAGATCAACAATAAATGGTGGTATGATGGCAATGGGTGCTGCTAAAATGACTGGTAAAGGAATAAATTTTATGAGAAGAAAAAAATCACAAAGTGGAAAAAATTCAAAATGAGATAATGAACCTAGTGATCCTATTATTAATGAGAGCAATACTAATGAAACATCGGAAATAAACTTTAGTAATTTTAAAAATGCTACGACTAAATCTGTTAATCAAACAGCAATTGCTGGATTATCTGGATTTGTTGGTGGTGTTATTGGTTCTCATGTTCATAATGGTGATAAAACAACAGATTTTAAAGTAAACAAAAGCCGAAAAACTTCTGAAGCCATATCACCTTTTGCTGATAAAACACCAGATTTTAAAGCAAAGAAAAGCAGCAAATGATTCAAAAAAAGCAAAAAAGATGATGAAAGCGACAATGAAAATAATAAATAAAAAAGAATTTAATAAATATTATTATAAATCTTGAAGATTTAACATTGAGTTATATAATTAACTCATAGGACTACACCCTATATGCATTGATATGTGCAAAAAAAAATATGTGTAGCTTTTCGCTGATTGTAAGAATAAATAATAACTTGTTTCTTACATTGAGAAAATAAATTAATTTTTATTTTCTCTTAAATACCAGAAATAAAAACTACTTCTGGGTTGAGGAAATAGACAAAAATCTATTTCCTTTTTTTTATTCAAAAAAATAATTTAATAAATAATTAAATAATATTTTAAGAACTGATTTGATAAAAATCAGTTTTTTTATTTAAAATCATTCAATGAAAGCAGGTATTTACAATGACAATTATAAAAAAAGAAAATTTAGAAAAAATTAAGATTGATAATCAATGATTTCTCAAATTTGATAAATATTTAATTAAGATTCCAAACTTAGATCTTGAAAATTTAAACCAAAATCTTGAAATTAAAGATGATGAAACCATTAATGTCTATTATGCAAATAATATTAACAATCCTAAATTTTGAAAAAGATGTTTATGAAAAGACTTTTACAAAAAATAAAAAACTAAAAAAAGGAGATACTAGTGTTACAAGTATTAAGTAGTCTGGCTACGATTTCAATCGCCGGACTTTTTTTCATTTTATTAAAATTAAGAAAAATTCATCGGATAAAAAAAACTAATTTAGTTGAACCAATCAAAAATAAGAAATGGCGAAAGATTTTAATTTATCTTTTAATTTTTTGCACCATTCTCTTTATTATTTCAATTTCATTAATTTTAACTTTAGATTAATTAAAATAAGGAGGTAAAAAATGATTAAAACCTGAACAATATTCTTATCAAGTATATTAATTACTAGTTTTACTATTGGCGAACCAAAGGTTTTTGAAAGTCTAACAACAACTATTTTTCAACATTTACCATTTCACTCAGATATTACCTTTTCTGCTAATGAAAGCGAAACAATTCGAAAAGAAGCAGGTAAAAATGAAACTGTTGAGGATGAAAAATATTTGAAAGAAACTATCATAAAGTGAAGTGATTATGCTAATTCTTGAGCACAATTTTGTCAATACTATCAAACCATTGCTTTAACAGCAACAGGATATGCTGATGGTAAACCTAATGTTGGAAATGCTGAAAAAAGAAAAAGTTTTACAAACAAAACAATTGCTACTTCTACTTTAAAGGCACAAACTACTTGAACTAGCTCAAAAGTATTACGAAATAGTAGTCAAAATACTATCGTCTATCATTATACCCAATTTCCAAAATATAGCAGCGATGAAGCAGGAGTTTATTATGATGCATATCGAGATAATAATTACATAAAAATTCGCCTTTATTTATGAGTATATGGTTATCAATATCACGATTTAGTAAAACCAGATAAAGTTAAATTATGAACAGAAAGTCATGTTGACTATAGTGGTGGTTCAATTACTTCATCAATCAAACCGGAAGATATTAAAAAAAGTTTAACAACAGCTTTATCAAATCCAATCACTGTTTTATCAAATTATTCAGGTTCATTAGAAGAAAAAAATAATAAAGCTAATATTGAAGAAAAAATCAAAGATGTAATTAAGAAAGCTTTGAACGATGACGAAGATTATCCTTATTGAGAAAAGTATTTACAACCAATTAGTCTTTCTGATAAAACTCGTAAAGCAATAACAACTTTTAAAGTTATTAATCTAAACAATAACCAAGAAGTATGAACATTTGAAACACCAATTAGCATTACCCTTTCTCATGATTATTGAGGACAAAATTTAAAAAACCGTTTAACAATTAATCCAGGAAAAATTGTCAATCCTTTAGATTCATTAAAAGGAATGATTGATGATCAACCAATTCAATTAGAACCAAATAAAGTTACTGCATCTTATGGTGGTAATTTGCAATATCATACAACTGCTCATATTGAATTTGATGGGGCAGAAGACTCAAACGAATGAATGACAGTAAATAGTCAACCTGTAGAAGTTTTAAATAACAGATTTATTTATAATATGGTTGATAACCGTGATGGTAGTGAAAAAGATGATGAAGATAAACCTGATGATTCTAAAACATCTAATGTTTACGATATTGTTCTTCATCGTAAAGCTAGCAATGCAGCCGAAGAACAATATGAAGTTAAATATACGATTGCTAATCTTGTACCAAAGTTAAGTGCAAAATGATATGGTTGAGATCCTGAACAAAATCCCGATCAAAAAAGTTTAATTACTGAAACTTTACCAAATGGTAAAACTAATCCTAAATATGATAAAGAAGTTAACACAAAAACCGGTACTAAAACTCAAATTATTTGAGTCAAGAAAAAAACGGAATATCCATTTCCTTTAGACCCATTAAATCAAAATGGTGAAGTAATTAATCCAGCAGTACCTAGTAATTACGATCAAGGTTTTATTGCCGAAGGCTCAGTTGCTGGAATGGGAATTCAACAACTATTCAATCCAAGCGAAATTGACTCAGTTTGACGCGAAGGAGTAGACAAAAATTTAAATAAGTATTCAAGTCCAAATAGTCAACAACAATTAAAAGCAATTAATCCTGACACCGAACATGCATATTGAAGTTGAGAAGGAATGTGACATTATATTACAAAAACTACCGATAAATTAGCATATGAAAAATATGTTTTGATTGGTGATAATTATCAAGAAAAATATTCACGCTTTTTAGATATTCTAAACAATGCCGACATTGCTGTTGATTTTTGAACTACAATTCATGGTCTTCACTTAAAAAATTATTTAGCAAGAGAAAAACAATTTGATTCAAAACAAATTGCGGAATTAAATTATGAACAAACTGTTAGTTATTGAAAAGAATATACTAGTGATATTATTTCTCAAAGAATTGCACCAGATCCTTATCCAATAAACTATATTGATTTAAATCAAATTAATCTTTACACAATTAAAATGAACCTAACAACTATTGAATTAATTAAAGAAGAAATCATCAGACAAATTAGAGAAAACTTAAATAAATTTGACTTAATATATACATTAGATTATGTATTTTATCCTTTTGACGATGAAAGCATTAATAAATTATTAGACTATGATAGTAATGGTAATGCAACCATTAATTTAACAGTTAGTGCTTTATCAACTTCAACAAAAGTAATTGGTAGCAAAACCATTAAAATTATTAATAATACACACTATGATTCTAACAATGTTGTTGATTTATCAAAAATTGAATTTTTTCCAGAAATGGCACCATTCTCATTTCACAACTTTACTGTTGAACAATTAAGACAATGAATTTTAACCTATGTTAATAATACTTTTAAAAGCAATAAAAATTATATTATTGCTTTAGAATATGACATTGATTACGGTATAACACCATTTGATGATGAAACTTTAAAACAATTTATTAACAGCAAAGAGCTAACTAGCTTAGAATTTACTGTCTATGCTCAAGATAGTTCTTTAAAAGCAATTAATGGAACACAATTTATTTTAATCAATGATTCTGAAGCAGAACCTGCTCCAAATGTTCCACCAATCATAAATCCGATTCCTAATCCAAATGAACCAGGCAAAAATAGTTGAATTGCAAAAAAAACAAATTTAATTATCTTATCAGTTATTGTTACATTAGGAGTTGCAGGTCTTGCAACAATCATCTTTGTTAAATATCGTTTGAAAAAAGGTATTGGTGGCAAGAAACTTAAAAATTCTAAAACTAAAGAAGAAATTAAACCAGAAAATAAACAATAAAAAAACTTAAGTTATATAATTAATTTAAGGTCTACATCTTTCACAGTTATGTGACTGCTTAATGTACGTTGATTGTCCGAGATGGTTTTTATACCATCTCTTTTTTATTTAGAAAGAAAATAATTATGAAAAAAGAATATCTAATTAATGACATTTGAATTGTTAATTACTCTGTTCCCTATAAAGACAAAGACAAATTACTTCGTCTTTTTATAATTACTATTACAAGAGGAAGTTTTTGAATTAGAATAATCAATTAAATATTCTTTCAACCTGATTTGCTTAAATCAGGTTTTTTTATTAAGGAGGTGATTAAAATGGCAGAAACTGAAGAATTAAAACAACATATTGATAACTTAGTTAATGATAAATATGCTGCAGAAAAAGATTTAAGAAAAGCATTTAAACTAATTGAAAAACTAGAAAATGAAATAAAAATCTTAATAGCAGAAAATAAAGAACTAAAACAAAAACTAAATAATTTCTAAACTGATTTAATAAATCAATTTTTTTATTGATTTTTTCATGAAAGAAGGTGATTACAATGGAAAATCGCAAAGAAGAAATTCAGAAATTAGAACTAATATTTAATAAAGTAAAAAATGAAAATACTACACTTAGAGAAGAAAACGAACAATTAGAAAAAATTAAAGAATTAAAACAAAAAAATCTTAATTTAAATGATGACAATAATTTTTTAAAATCAGAAATTAAAACAGCAAAACAAGAAATTCAAAATTTAGATATACAATGATCTAAAAGTCAAAAAGTAACTCAAAATTTAGCAACCGAATATCAAAATGAATTAAAAATTATTTTTTAATTTTAAAAAACTATGAAAAGAGGTAATTAAAATGGAAAATTTAAGAACAGAAAATGAAACATTAGGGCAAAAATTTAATAATCTAAGAAGTGAAAACACTTCTTTAGAACAAGAAACAAAATTATTAAAAGAAAAAAACCAAGAATTAAAAAAATCAATTGCTAAAATTGAAAAAGACTATGATAGCTTAGAAAGTGAATATGCACAAAACAAAGACGAAGCAAAGAATCATTATTTATGAACAAATGAATCAAAACAAGAAGCTCAATGATTCCAAAACAAAATAACTTATTTAGAAGCAGAAAATAAGTATCTAAAAGTAAAAAAGCAATGATTAGCAAAAGAAAATGAATGATTACAAAATAAAATAACTTATTTAGAACAAGAAAATGATTCTTTAAATGATAAAGCTGAAGCATTAAAAATTAAAGAATATTAATTAAAGAGTAGTGTTTGTCACTACTCTTTTTTTATTTTAAATAAATGGAGGTATAAAATATGAAAAATTTAATTCCCAAATCAATTAATAAGAGCAAACTGATTGTCTGAAGAAGTATGAGTTTAGTTGATATTTTAATTATTCTTGGCTGAGTTTCTTTAACTGGCATGTTTGTTTTTGGTTTACCATTAAATAGTTGACAAAAAATTATTGGTGTCGTTTTATTGGCAATTTTTGCCGTACCATTAATTATGCCAATTCATCCTGGTGTTAAAGGATGAAATGTTCTAATTTACTTATTTCGTCATGCTGCAATGGTTAAAAAATATCAAAAAGCTACTCGTAATGACACTAGCTTATTAGTACCCTATGATAAAACAGTTGGTGATTATTTTATTCAAAGTCACCGCATTAATGGTAAGAAAAATTTAGTTGGTTGCCTAACAGTTAAAGGTTTTGATCTTAGTTTATTAAACCCTGAAGAACAACAATTACGCTTAAGAGAATTTCAAGACGCTTTAAGATTTAATAATTTTGCAATAACATTCTTAAAATTAGAACAACCATTAAATTTTAATAACAATATTACTTACTACAAACAACAATTAAAAAAGCTTAATAAAATATATCAAGAAAAAACAATTAGTCAAGATGAATTTATTGCCAGAAAAAAACAAATTAAAGGATTAATTGCTAATTTAGAACAAGATTTAATAATGACAAATGATGGTCCAAAAACTAAAAAAGCATTTTATATTTTTGTTTACGGTAAAAATGAAACAGAAACCGAAGAATTAATGCAAAGTTTAGAAAACAGATTAAATAATTGTAATTTTACTTGTGAATGATTAAACAATTATCAACTTGTTAATATCTTACATTTAATTTGAAATCCTTATGCTTCAGAAATTAATATTCAAGATTTTAATACTCACAAAAACAATCTTAATCAATTATTAAGATTTGAAAAATTTCAATTACATAAAACTTACTTTACTGCAAATAATATTCATTATTCAATTAACGGAATTTACGAATATCCATTATTAATTAGCGATTTATGAGGAGCAACCTTAGCTTGCAATGAACAAACAATGATTTGAAATATTAATCCATTAGATGCTCAACGAACAAAAATTGCTTTAAATAAAGCTTTAAATAATGCTTATACAAAACAATTTATGACTAAATCACACATTAATCGTAGTGAAAATAATTATGAAATTAATGCTTATCAAGAATTAATTGAAGATATTAATGGTGCTAATGAAGTAATTAAAAATGTTAACATTTTATTTTTAAATTATGGTACCAATGTTAAAGTTTTAAAGCAATCGCAAGAACGACTAAAAAAATCATTACAAGAATTAGATATGAAAATTAATCCTTTATCTTATCGACAATTAGAAGCTTTTAATGCTTTCTTGCCAAAAAACTATGATCCATTAATGATAAAAACTGGTAGAGAAATGCCTTGTAGTACGATTGCTGGTGCTTTTCCTTTCATGACTGGTGGTCTAAACGATGATAAAGGCATGTATTTAGGTTATAGTAACATTGGCGATACAATTTTATTTGATCAATTTAAATTAAATGAAAAAAGAAAAAATCATAATCAAATTATTATTGGTACAAGTGGGAGCGGTAAATCATTTACAACGAAAAAAATTATTAGTTTTCACTTAAATATGGGGCGAACTGTTATTGTTATTGACCCAGAACGAGAATACAAAGATTTATGTAATTATTATCACGGACAATGAATTGATACAGGAGATGCTTCAGCAGGAAGAATTAACCCATTACAAGTATTAGATAATAATTTTAAAGAGTCTTCAGACGATAAAGAAAAAATTGACGATATCATTGAAGCAACAATGGATGAAGAAAATGCCGCACCAATTTCAAACCATTTACGATTATTAACTCAATGATTTAAAACTTTATATCCTGATTTCAATGATCGCGAATTTAATATCTTTTTGAAGCATTTAAAAAGTTTATATCAAAAATGAAATATTACTAACAAAGTTGATATTAATAGTTTAAAAGCAACTGAATTTCCCACAATGTCTGACTTTTATGAACTTTTAGTGCAAGAAAATGAAAGCAATTCCCATCCATTACTAGAAGAATTTATTGACATTATCGGTACTGATTTTCTCAATGATGGTAAGTATGAAAAGCTATGAAATGGTCATACAACACTAAACTTTAACAAAGCATTTGTTGTTTATGATGTTTTAACATTATTTGATCAAGATGAAGGTAAAGTAACAGCAGCTCAATTGCATTTGGTTCTTGCTGTAATTAAAGCAGAAGTAAAAAACAATCGTTTTAAAAATAAAAACGAAATTGTCATTATTGTTGATGAAGCACACTTAGCAATTGATAAAGACAACCCTGCTGCTTTAAATTTTATGTTTCAAATGGTTAAAAGAATTCGAAAATATCATGGTGCAATTATTATTACAACCCAAAATTTAAATGACTTTATGGGTACAGATGATATCAAAAAGAAAACTACCGCGATGATTAATAATACACAATATTCCTTAATTTTAAATTTAGCACCCCAAGATTTAAAAGATGTTGCTGCTTTATATCGTAGTTACGGTGGTTTAACTGAAACTGAACAAGACTATATTGCTCGAGCTGGTAAAGGTCAAGCCTTATTTGTTGTCTCAGGTTATGAACGACATTGTATCAACATTGAAGCTACTAGTAAAGAACAAGAAGCTTTCTAATAAAAATAATTTTCAAACCAAAAATAAATTTTGATCAATTGGGGGAAAATATGACAGAATTTGATTATAAAAAATTAAAAAAAGGAATTGGTGTACGAGTTAAAATTCCTGATGATGTCCACAATGATAATAAACAAAATATCAGGCCAGGAATTTTTATTAAATTTGAAAAAAATTATGCAGTAATTCAACTATGTACTTCTCAATCTAGTAATTTTGATTTTGCTACTTTTTTTGCTAACAATAAAAGACAATATCTGCGATCAATTTATACAAAAAATGTTCCTTTGAATCAAATAAAAGATCTTTGAACAGATGACAAAAGTAAAAAATTAATAAAATTAAATCCTGAAGGAAAAATAATGACAAAAATTATAAATAATAAATTTAAACCTTCAGCAATTACGATTGATACTAATGAATTTGTAACTTTTAAAATATTAGAAATAAAAAATAAATCATTAAAAAATGAAATCAATATAAATCAAAAAAGAATTGAAGAACAAGATGAACAAATAAAAGAATTAAAAAATAATCAAAAAATTTTAGTAAGTGAAAATAAATTAATTAAACAACAAAATGAAACATTAAAACAAGAAAAATCAAGCAAAATTGAAAATTATAATCAAGAATCTAAATTTGAAAAAGATTAATAAAATCTAAAAATAGTTATAATATATAAAAAGAAAAGAGGGAAAAATAATGTTGTTTAGTAATAAATATAAACAAATTGATAATATTTATGATGATAATCTTTTAGAAACACAATTAGAAATACTAGCTCATAATAAAAATAATAAAAAAGAACTAGAATTTATAATTGCCATATTAGATCAAGAATTAGGATTTGCATCAACAAATTTATGAGAATTATATGAGAGTTTATTAGGAAAAAAAAGCGAATTAAACTATAAAACAAAACTTTACTTAAAAACTGAAAAAAAACTAGAAAAAAAAGTAATAGCACTAGAAAACCGAAGAAAAGAATTAGAAAAGTGAGAAAAATCAATCATAAAACAAACTAATCAAAAAACGATTGAAAATTAACAATAAAAGAAAGGGGAAACAATGACATCAAATGAAAAGAATTTAAACTTAACTTCTATTAAAGATACTTTAGAAGAAATAATATTTCTTAAACAACTAAAGGAACAAATAATATCTGATACAGAGTTAACAGTAAACGGACTAAAATATGACAAAATGCAAAACGAATTAGACAAACAAGAAGCAATACTAATAATAAAAGCAGCAACATTATTAACAAAAGAAGCAGCTTTAAAGCAAGAAGAAAATGAATTAGATAAATTAGAAATAAAATTATTAAAACAAGAGCAAGAACTATTAAGAAAAGGAGCATAAAGTAATGACAACTAATAAAAATAATTTATCTAACGCTATTATTTTTAAAGAATTAAAAAAATATGAAAACTATCTAAATCAAACATTAACAGAAGCAGAAAAAGACTTAACTTTTGAAAATAAAATCGCAAAAAAAGCAGCAGAATTAAAAAAAGACGCAACAAAAATCAAAAAATTAAAAGAAAAAATTACATTAAAAACAAAAGAATGAACAAAAAAAGCAGCAGCATTAAAGTTAGAAAATGAACTAATAAAAAAAATCAATGATATTAAAGAAAAAATTGCTAATTTAAAATAACAAAAAGTTAATGATTAATTAATATTAAAAAAATAGAAAAGAGGAAAGTAAGAATGACAATTAACAATACCAATATCAATAAAAATAATCTTTCAACAAAAGAAAATAATCCAACATTAATAACTGCTCAAGATCAAACAAATTATATTAAAATAACGCAACTCTTAGCAAAAGAAAAGCAATTATTAACAGAAGAAGTTGCGTTACTAATTCAAGAAAATCAATTAAATAAAAAAATAAGAAAATTACTAAGAAAAACAGAAGACGAATCGCAATTACAAAAATTAGAAATAGAACTATTAAAATGAGAGAAAAAATTAATTGAAAAAGAAAAACAATAATTAAAATCATTTAAGAAGACTAATGAAATCAAAAAAACCAGCTTTATTATTAAAGCTTATAGAAAAGATCGTAATAAACTATGGTGTTAAAATCATCAAGTTATAAAACTTAATTAATCATCTCAGTTTTCTTAATTCATCAATAAATTACTAAATAAAATGACCTTTGTTTTACAAAATTAACAAAGGTCATTTTTTTATTTTAAATTATATTTTTAATCACCTTTGCAGGATTTCCAGCAACTATGACATTCTCTGGAACATCTTTTGTTACAACACTACCTGCTCCAACAATTGAATTAGCATTGATTGTAATTCCAGGCAAAATTGTTACATTTCCTCCAATTCAAACATCATTCTTAATCGTAATTGCTTTTGATATTGTTGACTTTCTATTTTTTGGTGCAATTGGGTGATTTGTTGTAAAAATATTACAATTTGGTCCAATTAAAACATTATCACCAATCTTAATTGTACCCCGATCTAAAAATGAACAATTAAAATTAATAAAAACATTATTTCCAATAACGATATTTTTACCAAAATCAATATGAATTGGTGTTAAAAACATAAAATTATCTGCGATTTTCTTGCCAATTACTTTAGTAAAAAGTTGATATTTTTTCTTTTCTGATAAACTTTTACAATTTATCTTTTTTAATAATTTTTGAGTATTAGAAATTATCTTTAAGATTTTCTTAACATCTCGATCAGTATCAGAAATTACTTGACCATTTCTATCTCTTTCAAAAATATCACTCATTTTTACTCCTTGATTATTAATCATAATCACATAGTTAAATAAAAATGACCATTATGGTCATTCTTATTATTCATCTTTACTTACTATGTAAGTAAGACGAATTGTATCTCCCCTAAAGACATTTTAATTTTAACAAAAATAAGTCATTAAAACAATGACTTATTTTTTTATTTTTAAAGAAAGGAGGTAAGTTTATGGATGAAAAAACAAGCAAAATAAGCAAAAAATTAGGGATAAAAAGAAAACATGTTTATGTTTGACATCAAAAAGATTCAAATGGTACACAATGAAAACAACCAGCAATGATAATAAATGCTAGAAAAGGAAATTCAGTCATTTGAACAGGGACAAATAAACCAGATAAATTTAATAAAGAGAAACCTTTAATACTTTATTTCAACGAAAAACGATTCCACTTTTATGGCAATGGCATTAATAAAATAAAAACAAAAGAATTAGTAACAGAATGAAAAGATAAAAAAACTAATGAATCTTGAATTTTATCAAAAGAACAACAAATAAAAGCTACTAAAAAATTCATAGCAATGAGTCCGTTCAAAAATCCTTACAGTAAAATTAAACAATTAGAGGCAATTCTTGAAACTAAAGAAAACAAAATTAAAATAGCAACGAACCAAAATTATCAATTATCAGAAGAAAATAAACAGTTGAAACAAGAAATTATCAAGAAAAACAAAAATGATGAAAAAATAATTAATATTTCTTTAAGTGAATATACAAATCTTAAAAATAGTAATAATTTTGAAGAAGTAGAAAACAAATTACTAAAACAAAAACTAGCTACAACAGAAAAAATAGAAAAAAATAATAATAAAGAATTAGAATTTGAAAAAGATTAATAAATTATAAATTGTAATTATAAGTTAAAGGCAACAATATTGAAAATATATTGTTGCCTTTTTTAAAGAAAGGAAGTAAACACATGGATAAAAAAAATCAAGAAGATAACGAAAAAGAAATAGAACTGAAAAGCAACTACTTTTATCTTTTAAAGAGAAATTATGATAAAGATAAAACCGGACGAGCAGCAGTTATAATAAATGTTACAAAAAATGAGGCTGTAGTTTGATCAGGAACATCACAATATGATGAGGAAAATAAATATGAAGAACCTTTAGCAATTCAATTAAATAAATTAACATACTTTTATGGTAATGACATCGAAAAAGTAAAAACAAGTGAATTAGTAGAAAAATGAATAAATACAAGAACAAAAGAAACTGTAACTTTAACAGAGGCTCAACAAGAAGCATTTGCTAAAAAATTTATTTCAATTACTAAATTTGAAAATCCTTATATTAAAATTGAAAAATTAGAAAAAACAATTCAAGATAATGTCAATAAAATTAATGAAATAAATTTTAAAAATTACCAAATATCAGAAGAGAATAAATTGTTAAAACAAGAAACAAAAAATAAAATTGATCAAGAAACAACAATTAATATTTCTTTCAACGAATATATAAACCTTAAAAATAATAGAGATTTCAAACAAGCTGAAAACAAATTATTAAAACAAAAACTAGCAGTAAAAGAAAAAATAAAACAAAATTCTAACAAAGAATCAGAAATTGAAAAAGAATAAAATCTATAAAATCAAAAATTATTTTTAATTATTTATTTAAAAGAAAAGAGGTATTAAAAATGAATCAAAAAGAAAAAACAATAAAACAAAAAACTAAATTAGTACTAATCGGATTAATTATGATTCCAATTATTTTCTTAATTCTAATCACAATTCTTGGTGCGATAATTACAATTATTAAAGATCATTCAAAATTTAACTTATTAACTTATTGAAAAACAGCAATTAATTATCAATATCCATGAATCTTATCATTATTGTTAAGTATCATAGCTTATCTATATTATATTTTTAAAATCTTTCAACCAAAAGATGGTAAAACAGGAATCAAAAAAAGTAAAAACAACGATTATGGTCAAGCGCAATGAGCTAGTGAAAAAGAATTAAATAAAAATTATCCTTTAGTTAACTCTAATGATGACCATCAATATCATGGTTTCGTAGTCAATGCTAATCAAAATAAACATCAATTAACATTTAATATTAGAAGTAATACTCACAGTTTAGTAATTGGTGGTACAGGTAGTGGAAAAACACAAAATTTAGTTTTACCAACAATTAACATTAATAGTAAAAGTATTGATAAACCTAGTATGATTATTACTGATCCTAAAGGTGAACTATATCAAGAACAAAAAACACTATTAACAACACAAGGTTATCAAGTTTTAGCACTTAATTTACGAGATGTTACTGCGAGTATTGCTTGAAATCCCTTGGCAATGATCTATAAACAATTTAAAACAATGCTATTATCTAATAACAAACAAGAACAACTGCAACTAAAAGTAGCAATTCAAAGTGATATTCAAGACTTAACAAAAACTTTATTTACTACTAAAAAACAAGAAGATCCATTTTGAACTAATAGTGGTGCTTTAATTACCGAAGCAATTATTATGGCAATGTTAGAAGATGCTCAAATTGCTGTTGAAAAAACTAATGATGATAAAATAACAACTTTAACACAAGTTTTACCATTGAAAAAATTCAACTTAGCATCAGTTGCTGTAATTGCTTCAATGCAAAAAGAAATGATTGCTTGATTAAAAAATCGTGAGGACACTAGTCTTGCCAAAATTACTGCTAGTCAAGTCTTACATGGTGAATCAAAAACTTTAAGCAGTGTTCTAATGACAATGTCTACTTATTTAGCAATCTTTAAAAATGATTTCATTCGTAACTTAACTTGCAATAATGATCTTAACTTTGATGACTTTATTACTAAACCAACAGCATTATTTATTATTGTTCCTGATGAAAATCATAATTATTATCTTTTTATCGCTTTATTAATTAGTCAACTTTATAAATTCTTAGTAGGTAAAGCAAACAATAACGAAAATAATAAACTAACACGACCAGTTTATTTCCTATGTGATGAATTTGGTAATGTTCCAACAGTTGCCAATCTTGATGCTATTATTACTGTGGCACGAAGTCGTAACATCTTCTTTCAACTAATTTTGCAAGATTTAAAACAATTAACAAGTAAATATGGTCAAGAAAAAGCTAATGTGATTTTTACTAATTGTAGTTTACACATTTTCCTACAAACAATTGATTTAGAAACTGCTGAACGCTATAGCAAAATGATTGGTGATGCAACAGTTTTACAAATTTCAACTAGTGGTAAAACTGGTAATAAAAATAAAGACAAAAATCAATCCGAAACCTTAACTGGCCATCGTTTAATTTTAGCTAGTGATTTAATGAAATTAGCACCTAAACAAGCAATTATTTTTTATGCTCGTGAAAATCCTGCTAAAACAAAATTAATTCCTTGACATCAAATGAAACCAAACTTACCAAAAGACAATGAAATTAAACAACAATTAACTTTAATCAACTTTAACCAAGATTATTATTATGATATTAAGCCAGTATTAGCAAACAAACCTAATTCAATAATTAAAAATAATAAAAAAACAGAAGCAATCTTACCTGAAGAAAAAGTTAATCTTAAATCAAAAACTTCACTTAAAAATCAAATTGCCTGATTAAACGCAAAATTAAATGAATATGATAATGATGGTAGCGCTACATATCAAAATTTAAAAGCTGTTGTTGCAGACCAAATTAAACAATATCAAACTGCTTTAAAAAAACTTGATAAATAAATAAAATTTTTTTAAATAACTTTAAACGCTATTATAATTTTAATTAAGATTTTAAAAGGAGGGAAACGATGCCAAAATATTTAAACATAAGCGATTGGGAAAAAAGTGATCCTAATGGTAATTTTTTTATCGTTGCAAAAACAATTCTAAGATATTGAAATTGCTTTTGACATGAAGGTACTAGAAAAATCAATCAAATTATCGAATGTGACCAATGTCCTTTAGAAAAAATTAAATTTGAATATGAAACAATTCAATTGGATTTTGTTAAGCCACCAACGCTAGAAGAAATTAAAATTGCACAAACTAACTATCAATTAAACGATAAAAAAAGTGATGAAAAACAACCATGAATTGAATGACATTATCAAGACTCAGAGATAATAGATCGCACATATATTACTTATTATAATTGTGAAGAACACGAAGATGAAACAATCCCAATTCAAACAATTATTAACTGTCCAAAATGTCAATTAAAAGATGTTCGATTTACATATCTACCACTTTCTTCACTTGAATCTGAACCAATAACAAAAACCCAATATATCGAAGAAATTATTAGTGATTATCAAGAAGAAAGAGAAGAATTAAAAAGCGAAAAATCTATTTCTAAAGAAGAATTAATTCAAAAAATAGAACATTATAAACATAACTTAAAAATCTCAAAAGAAGAAGAAATTATCGATGCTGATGATCAAAAATTTATTACTATGCTCACAGAACATATTAAATTTTGTGAAAATCTTCTTAATAAAAAACTAACGATAAAATAAACAAATAAAATAAAAAAGTTAATTATATTCTAAACACGATATCAGTCAAAATCTTAATTGATAAAGAAAATAAGTTACTGATATTGTGTTTTTATTTTGCTAAATTTATTTTTATAATTAAATGTTTAAAATAACTAATATTCAATAATGAATCATTTGTGAAGTAAATTACAACAAAATTAATTAAAAAGCACTTTTAACTTTAAAGCTAAAAAAATAAGGAACAAGAACGGTTCCTTATTTTTTTTAGTTTAATTATCAAATTAACTAAACTCATTTAAACTGCCATTTAAACAAATAAATTATAGCAAAGGTAATTTATTAAAGCAAATAATTAAGGGTCATTTTTAATTATCTATCAAAAAGAAAAGAGGTAATTAATTATGAATGAACAAAAAGAAATTACAACTGAAGAAAAAACAAATGATCCAAGTGCTAATTTACATTTTAAAAAAATGTATGTCTTTAAACTTCGAAGAAGTCAAGAAGAAGATAAAAAAGGAAGACCAATAATATTTTTAAAATTTTTCGGAAAAAAATCTTTAGTATGAGAAGGGACTGGAATTAAAAGGAGAAATGACAATGAAGCGCCAGTAGAAATAATGTTAGATCCAGATAAAATAACTTATTTTTATTATAAAGGTATAACACCAGTAGAAACAAAATATTTGAAGTTTTGACCAAAATATAAAGATTCAAAAGAAAAATTAGAAGAAGTCAAAATACCAATTGAAAAACAACAAGAACTAGCTATTAAACTTACTGAACTTACTGGTGAAAAAAATTTTTATAACATAATAAAACAAAATAATAACGAACTTGAAAAATTAAAAAAAACTAAAGCCAACCAAAAAATAGCAATTAATCAATTACAAAATAGCAGAAAAATACTAAAAGAAAAAAATTTAAAAAAATGAATGGAAAACAAAACTCAATATAAAAAAATTAAAGAACAAGAAGCAGAAATTAATAATTTAAAAAATATTTTAATTGAAAAAGAAAATGACTATCAAGATATAAAAAATAAATATGATCTTTTAAAAAGCGAACATAATATAATAAAAAGTCAATCTGAAAAACAAAATTCATCTGAAAATGAACGAGAATAATTCAAAAAAAGAAATAAAATGACCCAAAATACAACTTGGGCCATTTTATTATTTTATAACTATTTAATAAAACGGAGATAACTAATCATCAATAAAAAAATGAATTCTAAAGACATTAATTTAAACTCAAAATCTTCAATTGAAAATGTCATTTTACGCTTAGAAGCAAAATTAACTGAATATATGATTATAAAGTAAAGATTATCAAGAACTTAGTATTAGTATTAAAAATCAAATTAAATTTTATCAATTAGCATTAAAAATACTGAACAAAAAATTGTGATTAAACTTAATTTTTAATCATTTAAATTAATAAATAGTATTATACTTTAATTAAGGTTTTAAAAGGAGGATTTTAAAATGGCAACAAAAATAAATAACAACAATAAAAGTACAACAACAGATGATGATATTAAATTAAATTCAAAGTCTTGACTTGAACAAACGATTTTAGACTTAAAAGCAGAATTAGCCGAATATCATGATGATGGTTCAAGTGCTTATAAACACGCTAAGACAAGCATTAATAATCAAATTAAATTTTATCAATCGATAATAAAAAAATTAAAACTACAAGAAATTAAAGAGAAAAATGTAGTTAATGATATCTCTTTCAACTACGAAACAGATTTTAAAATGACAACAAAAACAAATAACAATAATAATAAAACAAAATCAAGAAAAATTGTAACAATTAATGATTCAGATAAGAATAATAATGACAAAAAAGAAACTGAAGAACTAACAGCAAGCGAGATACTTGATGATATTCAAGAAATAAAGAAAGAAATGATTGAACCACAACAAAGAATTGAAGAATTACGCTCAAAAAGTTGACTTACAGCAGAAATTAATGAATTAACTGAAAAAGTTACCGAAAATAATGATATTATCATGCGACATGAAAAACTATTACTAATAATGGAATCTATATATCAAGGAGAATGAACAAAAGAAAATAAAGACCTTATTGCAAATATAAAAAAAGTTATTGAATCTCGTCAACAAGAAAATGCCATCACTAACATGGTACTTAATCTTTATCAAACGTGTTTACAAAAATTAGATTAAAATGCCAACATGTATTAATAATCAACAAGATAAAAAAGACTGTGCTTGCAATAATACTGAATATCATTCAGAATATTCAAAAAAAACAAACAATAGCAAAGAATTTTTCATAAAACTTGAAAGATAATTAATGCTATACTTTAATTAAGATTTTAAAAAGGGAGGACTTTAAAATGGCAGCATGTATTAACCATAAAAGTAAGAAAAATTGTGCATGAAATAATACAAAGTATCATCCAGAACATCCGAAAAAAGAACAATTCCGAGCATGTTTTCATTGTCAAGGACCACTAAATAAAGGTGCCTATCAAGGAGAACAAAAAAATAGTTCTTATAGTTGAAATATTCATCACAAAGATAGTAATCCGCATAATAATAGTTGCAAGAATTTAGTAGCAACTCATCCTGCTTGCAATATTGAATTAGGATAATAAAATAAAGAAAAATCAAACTGATTATAAGAAATTCCTAAACCCATCTTTATTATTAGCCAAATAAAAGTTATAATTTCAAAAAGAAATTTTAGACTTTTATGGGGGAAACGTGATGGACTTGCAAGCATTAAAGCAAGAGGAATTTAGTAATCAGTTTTTATTTTTTGAAAATTATCAAAAAGCCAATTTAACAAGAATTCAGAAAGATTTACAAGATTATTTTGAAAAAACCGATCAAGATATTTTTCTTTCAAAGTGACGAAAAGAAAATCATTATATTCCTGATGGATTCAAAAATCGAACAATTCTAACAATCTTTGGTTCAATAACTTATAAGAGAAGAATATATAAATATTGACATCAATCTCGTTATCAATATATTTGTCTAACAGATAAAAAATTAGAAATTGAAAAATATAGTCGTGTTACTAATCATTTAAAATTTAAAATTCTCGAACAAATTTCTCATGGTAAACGACAACGCGATATTTGTGATAGTATTGAACAAGCAAATATTACGACAGCAACAATTGGTAATATTATTAAATCATTTGATTTATATCAATCGTTAAAAATTCTTACTTTACAACAAAAACCGATTTTAATTCCTAATTGCTTATACATCAATATGGATGAAACTTATGTTAAATTAAGAAATAATAATAAACTTAATAAATATCGCATTCGCTTAATTACCTTTCATACTGGTTATAATCAAGACACTTCCACCAATAAAAGAAAAGTTTTAGCTAATAAACGAGTATATTGACAACTATTTCCAATTACTCAAAAAATTGATACAAAGGAATTTATTAACAATCTTAAAAGCATTGCTAAAATTTTTTATGCCAATGTTGATACTAGTAAAATCATTATTGGCGGTGATGGTGCACCATGAATTAGAGAAGCAAGCTATTATTGATCAAACTCTTATTACTTACTTGACAAATTTCATGCTTGTCGTCAATTAAAAAAAATATTTCCCAATGAAGTAAATAACAAAAATCTAGAAAAATATCAAATTAGCAAAAATCTTTTTAATCTTGGATTATATTCTGAATTAATTACTTATTTAGAAAATAACTCTCCTAAATTAACAAGTAAAGAAAAACAAATAAAACTAGAAAAAGTAATTAGTTATTTTAAAAATAATTCAATTGGAATTATTAATCAAAAATTACAATTTAATATTGGCGTTAGTGCTGAAGGAGATGTTTCTCATATTGTTAAATGATTACTAGGTTATGGTTCAAAAGCATTTAATTATCAAACTTTTAAAAATATGTTATTATTACGAACAGCTGATATTAATCAAATTGATATTATTAATTATTTAAAATATGAAAATCATAATAAACAAAAATTAACTAAAGAACTTTATCAAAAAAAATATTATTACTCCTCACTAAATAAAATAATTTATTATTAAAATTATTTTTAAAAATTAATTCAAAAGTAATTATTGCTATCTTAAATTAAGATTATTTTTTTTCTGAAATTATTTAAAAAAATAAATAAAAAAACCTTGTTTTCTTTTTTAAATCAGTGCTATAATATTAAAGAATTGAAAAGATAGTAATAAAAACCTTTTGGTTCTTAGTTATTATATTAGTCCGTAAAATAAATTATTCAACCGTAATTAAAAAGATGCTTTAAAAACATCTTTTTTTTATTTTTTAACTTGTGCTAATTTTGCTAACGCTGCCTTAGCGGCCTCTTGTTCTGCTTTCTTTTTTGTTGTTCCTTGACCTTTGCCTAGTAAAATTTCATCTAAGTAAGCACCAATAATAAAAATCAGATTATTATTTTTCTTATTTTGTTCAATTAACTTATAAATAATTGGATTGCGCTTTTCATTTTGAACGTATTCTTGTAATTTTGTTTTATAATCAATCATCCGATCAAAATTATTATTAGTAATTCATTCATACAAAGTTAAATTTAAAAGACGATCAATTGCTTGATGACCTAAATCTAAATAAACAGCCGCTAGAAATGACTCAAAAACATCTGATAAAATACTAACTCGTTGTTTACCTCCAGTACTTTCTTCACCATGACCTAAAACAAGATAATTTTCTAAACCTAAAGATAAACTAGCAGCAGCTAAAGTTTCTTCTCGAACTGCTTTACTTCTTAAACTTGTCATTTCTCCTTCAGTCATATTAGGAAATTGTCTTCAAATAAATTCTGAAATATGAGCACTTAAAAGTGCATCACCTAAAAACTCTAATCGTTCATAAGAATAAGATAAATTTTTTTCATTAGAATAAGATTTATGAGTAAATGCTGCTAAATAATTTTCATTAGTTTTAATTTTAGTCGCTAAACTCATTCTTAAAATATTATTAATTTCATTTTCCATTATCAATCATTCCTTAATATTCTTATAAAGGCAAATTTATAAGATTTTTTTAACTTCATCTTTAATTTTATTAGTCACATCTTGTTTAATTGCCGTTCTCAATAATTTCAAAGTACTATAATAAGATTGAACATCACTTGAACCATGTGCCTTAAAACAAATACCATTAATCCCAATTAATTGGGCACCACCAGTATTTTTATAATCAAAAGTAGTTTTAATTGTTTTAAAAACTGGTTTTGACATTAATCCTAATAATTTAGTTCAAAGATTTTTTTTATAAGCTTTTTTTAGTAAAGTAAAAATTAAGGTTGTAATTCCTTCAAATGATTTTAAAAGAACATTACCAGAATAACCATCACAAACAACAATATCAACTTCACCATTTAAAACTTCACGGGGTTCAATATTACCACAAAAATTCAATTGTTGTAATTTCCCATCTTTAAGAGTTAATTCACTTAACTTTGCATAAGTTTCTTTTGTTACCTTTGGACCTTTATTTGCTTCAAGTCCAATATTTAATAAAGCAACTTTTGGTTCAGCAATATTTAAAATTGCTTTACTATAAATATTAGCCATTAAAGCAAAAGTAACTAACTCATCAGCAGTATTTTCAATATTAGCACCAATATCTAAAACTAATACTTTTGTCCCTTTTAATGTTGGCATAATTGGCATAAAAGCAGGTCTTTTAATCCCAGAAATTTCACCTAATAATAAATGACAAACGCCCAAATAAGCAGCAGTTGAACCTGATGAAAGAACACCATCAACTTTTTTTTCTTTAACTAAACGAACAGATTGACTCATTGAAGAATTTGGCATTCTTAATGCTTCAAATGGTCCAGCAGTCATTGGTACTATTTCATTAGCATGATGAATATCTAAGTTTTTATTTGGTTTGTTTTTAAAAATTTCTTGCAAATGATTTTTAATTTCTGCTTCATTACCAACTAAAGTGATTTTTAAATCAGTAAATTCTTTTACCATTTTGCAAGCAGCTAAAATTGCTTCTTTACTGCCAAAATCACCACTCATAACATCAAATGCAATTTTCATAATACCTCCTACTGTTGCTATTAAAAATTATATCGTGTTCTAGCTATTAATCATAATTTTAAATTCAACTTTTAAAAATTTTAATATATAACATTTTTCATAATTGACTCAGACCAAAATAAGCAATAATAATACCAACCAAATAAGCAAAGAAAATTCATGGTAATGGCACTAAATTTACTGCTGTGCCAATTACTGTAAAAGGAATGGCAATTCCAATTGCAGTAAATAAAATTGTTGTCACATAAACAGGTCACGAAGCATTACTTTTAAAGAATGGTACTTTTGCTGTTCTTAGTAAATGGAAAATTAAAGTTTGAGTTGTAATTCCAAGAACAAATCAGCCTGATTGAAATAACGGTCCATTATCATTAGGAATTGCATGTAAAGCATACCCTAAAAAAGCAAAAGTCGCAACATCAAAAATTGAACTTAACGGCCCATTTCACAAAGCAAATGGCACAATACTTTTAATATTTCACTTCCGCGGTTTGGCAATAAATTCTTGATCAACACCATCTCATGGAATTGTCAATTGTGATAAGTCATATAATAAGTTTTGTAACAAGATTTGAATTGCTAACATTGGTAAAAATGGTAATCAAGCAGCAGCTATTAAGATACTTAGAACATTACCAAAATTTGAGGCAATAGTAATTTTAATATATTTTAAAATATTACCAAAAGTAATTCGACCACCTGTAACACCTTGTTCTAAAACATTTAAATCTTTTTCCAAAAGAATAATATCTGAAGCTTCTTTAGCAATATCAGAAGCACTATTAACAGAAATACTAACATCAGCATGATGTAAAGCAACAGCATCATTAATACCATCGCCTAAAAAACCAACAGTATGATTTTTTAATTTTAAAATATCAATAATTCGTGCTTTTTGTAATGGATTCATTTTTGCAAAAATTGTTGTTTCATCAGCTCGAATGCTTAATTCTTGATCACTAATGGCATCAATTTCAGTTCCTAATAAAGGAGTTTTTGGATCTAATCCAACTTTATTACAAATTGCTCTTGTAACAATTTCATTATCACCCGTTAAAATTTTAACCTCAACACCATGAGTTTTTAATGCTTGAATTGCAGTAATCGCACTTTTTTTAGGAATATCAAAAAAACCAATATAGCCCATTAAAGTTAAATTTGATTCATCTTTGATTTTATAAACTTGTTTCTTATCTGCTTTAAAATTACGATAGCCAACAGCAATTACTCGTAAACCTTGACTATTTAAATCTTGACTTAATTGTAAAATTTTTGCTTTCACTTCTTGATCTAATGGCACAACTTTATCTTCAATTTCAACACTATGACAAATCTTTAAAATTTCTTCAACAGCACCTTTACAAATTAAAATATCATCTTGATCATTCTTACTAATAACAACTGACATTCTTCTTCGGGCAAAATCAAAAGGAATTTCATCAACTTTATGATAATCTTGTTTAGTAATTTTACCTCTTTGTGCTTTTTCAATAATTGTTTTATCAATATTATTTTTTAACCCAGTTTGAAAACTACTATTTAAAAATGCTAGTTCTAAAACACGATGAGATTTTTTACCATCAGGGTCTAAATATCTTACTAATTCAATTTTATCTTCGGTTAAAGTACCAGTTTTATCAGTACATAAAATATCCATTGCCCCAAAATTTTGAATACTACTCAAATTCTTAACAATTACTTTTTTCTTTGATAATCGCAAAGCACCACGAGCCAAATTAGCACTAACAATCACAGGTAACATTTCAGGAGTAATTCCAACAGCCACTGAAATTGAAAACAATAAAGCTGATAATCAATCATGTTTAGTAAAAAAGTTAACAACAAAAATTAAGGTAATCATTGCTAGCATAAATGCCACTAAAAGATAACTAACCTTTTTAATTCCTTTATTAAAACTAGTTTCTGGTCTTTTAGCAGTAATTGAACTAGCAATTGTGCCAAAATAACTATTTGCTCCTGTTGCAATGACAATCGCAATTGCCCCACCTGAAACAACACTTGTACCCATAAAACATAAATTTTCAAATTCTAACATATTGCTAGTTTTTTTAGTATTTTTATTATTATAAGTTGCATGTTTTTCAACTGGTAATGCTTCACCAGTTAAAGCAGCCTGATTAATAAATAAATCAATTGATTTTAATAATCGCACATCAGCAGGAACCATATCACCAGATGAAAGAAAAACAATATCACCAGGAACCAATTCTTCAATTAAAATTTCTTTCGTATTTTGAGCAACACTATTTAAATCATCTAAATTAATTTTTCGGTCAGGAAACTTTCTACTATAACGAAAAACACTAGCAGTTGTTTCAACCATTTCTCGTAATTTTTCTGATGATTTATAGCTACGAAAATCTTGAAAGAAAGTAATTACAACACTCAAAACAACCATAACAAGAACAATAATTGCTCCCCATAATTCACTACGATCACTAGGGTCATCATTAATGACAAAATAACTAATAAAATTATAAATCGCAATAATTGTTAAAATAATAATAAATGGATTAACCAAATTACGAAAAAGTTGTTTATATCAAACAAAATGCTTATGAGAAAAATCATTTTTACCATATTCTTTTTGCTTTTCTTCAATTTGATCTTTAGTTAAACCAAGTAAACTGCTATCTAATCTTTTAATTGTTTCTTGTTTTGAAAGTTGTGAAACTTCTTTAAAAAAAACATTATTTTTTACAGCGACCTTTTTTGTTTTGTTTTTCATGTTTCACCTTCAATCTTATATTTTGTTAGCCAAAAAATAAAAAAAGATTTATTTACGGAAAAAATAAATCCTATTCACAATTAAAAAGAATTTATTCACCGCGTTGAGCTTTAGCACTTTACAACTTTGACTTAAAAGTATAAGTCAGCTACATTAACTTAAGCCTTAATTCGACAAAAGTTGTTCACCCATTTTTTTGTCTTTAGACAAAAGTGGGTAGCAGCATATATCCGTAAAGTAGCCTCACCTAACAGAATAAAAATATTCGATTATTTTATCTACCTTATTTATAGCAGAAAAATCTTAATTAAACAATTATTATGAGTAAAAGAGAAAAAAATTATATTATTATCTTTTTAAATTAATTTTTTAGTTTTACTTTTAATAGGGTTGTCTGGTTCATCAACTTTTATTATAGTTGGAAAAGGAAAATATATTTCATTAAAAACACATTCTCCTGGTGAAAATGATTTTGTATTTTCAAAAATATTATAAATACCAGAAAAAGAAAATTTACTTATTACTTCAATGTCATCATTACTAATCAATCTATGAATAAAATATGTACCAAATTGAGAAAAAATTAAAGGACTTATGTCCGAAGGTCTTTGTGATGATAATATTAAAAAATTACCAAATTTTCTTCCTTCTTTTGCTATTTTTTGAAATAATTTTAAAGTTCGTCTTGAAACTTCATCTTTAATTACTGATTGTTCTCTATTACAATAATAATGTGCTTCATCAACAAAAAAATGAGTAGTATTGTTATTATTTAATTCTTTTTCATAAAATAAATTCATTAAAAAACCAACTATATTTCCTTTAAAATAATCAATTTCTGATACATCAAAAATAAAAATATTATTATTTTTAATATCTTTTTGAGAAAAAGAATTAACATATTGATTATTATCAAATAATTTTAATTCATTTTTTACATAAGAAAATCTATCAAATATATTTGAGGTTGAAATCACTTTAAATAAATCATTACTTTCAAATATTAAATCAGCAATTATAATAAACATAGCATTTTTATTAAGAACTACTTTTTCATTAAAATTATATTTTTCAATTTGTTGTTTTAATTGATCAATTATTGATTCAACAATTTCTACATTAAATTGATTGCCATTTTCAAATTTTATATATGTAGAATTTCCAGAACTACCTGAAGTTAATTTAAGATTTGAAAATTTTTTAAATTCATTAATCAAAAAAATATTTTTTTCATTTGGAAAAAAACTTTCAATATTAGTTAATATTTTTTTAGCAATACGTTTTATATAACTTATTTTTAAAGGATTCGTATAATTTGATGATAATATAGCTTTTATATAAGTTCAAAAACATTTAGTTAGTTCATAAAAATATTTTTTTAAAATTAAAGACGAATTTTCCTGACCTTCTGTGCTAAGTATTCTTTCTCATTTTATATATATTTCTTCAATAATTTGCACTTCTTCTTCACTATTTGCATCAAGTAAAATTTTCAAGTTTTCTTTATTTAATAAATCTATATTAAAATATCTAGAATATGCTTCATTACCTAAACTAACAGAAAAAAAATTTAAATTAGAAAATACTTTCTTATTTTTTTCTAAATAATCTTTATATTCTCCATTTGTATCAATTAAAATTAATTTCTTATTTAAGATATTCTTAATAGAAAGATTATTATTATTACAAAAACTCATATAAATTTCCATAATCTTAGCCATAGTATTAGATTTACCACTGCCAGTAATTCCCAATATACCTATGTGACTAGAGAAAAAATTATTAACATTAATTTCATAATTTTTTCCAGTATTATTTCCTATTAACTCTATTCCAATTTTAGATTTAATATTTCTTCTATAATCATCATTTTTTTCATTTATATTTTTAATTAAAATAAAATCTTCATCAGTCAATAAAAAAACATCACTAAATATTTTAGGTTTTCAAAACGAACCTAACTCAAATTTATTATCAATAATTCTTCCTATTGGATTGCAATAAATATTTAAAATAAACTGTAAATTATTGTTAGTTTCAATAAAAGTTTTTTCTGAAGTTATCTTATAAATTATAAAAAAATTATCAAATAAAACTTTAAGTAAAACATTTTGTCCTTTTATCCTAAAAGGCAAACCATGAAAAAAAGTTACATCATTATTAATGTATTCATCAAATAAATTTATTGTAACTTTCATATTATTAATCTCAACTATTTTTCCTATACTATTTATCAATTTCATCGTTTATTTCTGCCTTATTTTTAATAAAATTAGGAAAATTATCTCTAATAATATCTAAATCTTTATCTATATAAATAACTTCACATAAAAATAATATTCATTGTAAACAAGTTCAATTTTCATCATATTTTGGATAAAAATATAAAAAATTAGAATATTTTTTTTCAATAGTTTTATATTCTTGTTGATTTCTACAAAAAACAATTATATTAGTTCCTTTTATAGAATATGCATCTTCTAATATTTTATTAATATGCAAATCTCCCATTTGAGTGCCAAAAACTAATAAAGAAGAATTATGCAAAAAAATAGTTTGTTTAAAATAAAACTGCAATTCAAAATAATAATTTTCATAAGTTACTTTTGAATATTTTTTGAATGATGGCAAAACTATTGCTGGATTTAAATCATTATTTAAATAGAAAAAAGGTAATTCAATTAATTCTCCATTTTCATTTAAACTTCATGATAAAGATCCATGAAGTTTTATTAAATTTATATAATCCCTTTTCCTATAAAAATTATAATTCACTAATTTAGTACTTTCATAATATCCATAATCATAATATGAAGAATTAAATTTTCTTAAGAAAAAACCAGAAAAACCAGAATAATACTTTATTCCTTTTTCTTCTAATACCATTTCTGAATATAAATCATAATTTGTAGTAAAAATATTAATAGTATTATTTTTACTATTTTCATTAACATTTAATGTAATATATTTTAATAAATCATAAAATTTTGCATATGTTTCTCAAACTTTTGGAAATTTTTCAAGTTTTTCTTGTTGCTTAATAATCAATATTTTTTTGAATTCTTTTTCAATAATTTCTTTTTCATTTTTAAAAGAAATATCTTTTTCTAGCTGTGTTAATAAATCTTCAATATTTTCAGTTTCAAAAATTCTCTTAAACTCTTCTTTTTCTTGTAATTTTTTAAATATTTTATCTTGATTCCTATTAATTGTTTGAAAAATAAGTTTCATTATAGGAAAACCTTGATATTTTTCTAAACTATCTTCACTTCAAAATGAAAAACCAGCGCCTAAGAGAAAATTTAATTTTGTATTAAGTAATATAGTTCTTAAATGAAAACTTAAATCTTTTGAAATTTTATTATTACTACATTCTAATTGATGGTTATTAAACAAAAAAGCACCCCCTTAAATATACATATTATGAATAAAATTATAAAATAAAATAAATAATATTTTCTATAATTTAAAATAAATTTTAATTGATAAATAATTAAATAAAATATTTCTTAAGAAAAAAGCATAAAGATAGGTTTGCTATCTTTATGCTCAGTTTTTTATTTTCTTATAATTTCTAAATTCTGTTCAACTACCATTTTAGTTGAACTAATTAAAATAAGATATGATTTTTTATTTGAATTATTTTTGATATTTTCTATCTTATCTTCTAAATATTTCTTTCTTAATTCAGGTCATAAATAATTGTTTTTAATTAATTTAACATTATTTTTAAAATCAGAATATTCTTTTAAAGGTTGAAAGCTATAAGTAACATTATCATTATTTCTTTTTAATACTTCACAAGAATTAATATTTTCTTTAACAATAACGATATCAAAGCCAACTTTAATTTTACTATCAACTATTCTTTTTAAAGTAATTGCTGATGTAGAATTCTCTACATTATATTTTGACTTCATTTTATTTTGAATAAAATCAAAAAAAGCATTTTTTATATTTGTTGGATTTTTTAAATTAGAACCATCTTTAAATTTCATAATCATTATTTGATAATCTAAATCAAATCCTTTATTATGATGTCTAATAACCAAATTTCTTTTACTACTTCCCACTAATCTATATGCTAAAGAAAAGTTATCAATAAATTCTGCTTTAATTTCTTGAAATAATCTATTAAATTCAATTTTGTATTGTTTTGTATCAACTTTTGATACATATACAACTTTACTCTTCATAATTTAATTCTCCTAAATTAATTCGTGTGAAAATAACATTTTCTTTATTATTTATTAATAAACTATCAATAGATTTTATAAATCCCTGTTGATAAGTTTCTGGTAAATATTTAACTAATATTTTTAATATCTTTCGTATTTCTGCAATATTTTTTTCAATATCACTTCATTTTTCATAATTTTTTAACAATAAAAATTTATGATGCATAATTAGATTTCTCAATTTAACAAACTTATTTCAATCTTTTGATTCTATATCATTCAATACATAATTGTTTTTACATAATTTAACAAGATCACCAAAACTTACTTGACTTTTAGCTAAAGAAAAATATAACTTTGATCGACTATTTAAATTTTGCCTTGAAATAAGTTTAAAATTATCAATTTCTTTTGCCTTTATTTTAAAAACAACTAAAATATCTTTGTGAAATAAAAGTTTTGCTCGCAAAAATTCTTCTAATAAAGTAAGATAACTAAAAAGTCTATTTCTTAATGATTTGTCATATCTGATAAAAGATGAAATTTCTTGATAATTAAATTCTTTTTCATTTTGATATTTATTTTGAAAGACTGTAATGACATGCATATAAAGGTCTATACCCTTTCAATTCAGATAAAAATCAGCACTTTCTTCATCTTCTAAATTTATTTTTAAACCTGGAATTTTTGTCATGAACTCTCCTAATAAACTATCTCTAATTTGGTTATATTCCTTTTAAGACCCTTTGTCAATAATATAATCAATAATCATTTTTTATTTTCATCTTAAAATATCTCATAATATTATGGTTATAAGTTAAAGTAAAATTTAACTTGCAGGTAAGTAAATCTCAATCAGATTAGACCTTTCTTAAGAAAGGTCATTTTTTATTTCAAAAGAAAAAAACAACGACATATTTTGATAGCATTGTTTTGCTAATTTTGCGATAATTTTTTCAACATTCCTATTGCTTCTTTTCATTCGTTTTCAGTTTTTACAAATAGTAAAATTAATAATTGCAATTGAAATCAATGAAATAATTCCGATAACAATACCAATGATAGCTCATAAATAACTTGGTAAGCCATTTTATAATAAAAACATTATATCTAATCTAATAATAAAAAAACATAAAACAGTTAAAACTATTTTATGTTTAATTAATAAGTAAATAATGATAATAATTAGACAACACAAGCATCGCAATCATAATTTTCACTATCTTCCAAAACATCTTGCCGAACACGAACATAATAAATTGATGAACAACCTTTTTTAAAAGCACGAATATAAGCTTTATTCAAATCACGAGTTGTTGCTTTATCAGTAAAAAATAAAGTTAAGGAAATTGCTTGATCAACATGTTGTTGTGCTGCTGCTACAATATCAATAATTGCATCAGGTCCAATCTCATAAGCACCAGATTTATAATATGGTAAATTTTCAGCAGTAATTTTGTATGCTGGCACATATACTCGCCCTAATTTACCTTCTTTTCTTGTTTCCACTGGTGCAACCACTGGTTGTAAACTTGGAGTACAAGAAGATAAATAACTAATTGAGCCAGTTGGAGCAACTGCCATTAAATGTGAATTAGCAAGTCCAGTTGTTTTAATTTTTTTGACTAATATTTTTCATTGTTCTTGGGTTGGAATTTCAACTTGATATTGCTCAAAGATTGCTGCAATTTTTTCTGTTTTTGGTAATCATTTATCACTTTGACACTTGGTATATTTATCAAAATAAACACCATTAGCAAATTGACTATTTTTAAAACCATTAAAAGTGCCAAATTCTTGTGCTAATTTATTAGAAGCACTAAAAGCATAATAAGCCATAGTATAAAAAAAGATATTAGTAAAATCAATTGCTTCTTGTGAGTCATAAAAAATCTGATTTGTTGCTAAAAACCCATGTAAATTCATTGCTCCTAAACCTAAAGCATGATTATTTTTATTACCTTCAACAATTGATGGTGCTGAAACTAAATTACTATTTCTTGAAACATGATCTAAAGCATAAATTGCTTGTGCAATTGCTTGACCAAATTCCTTACCACTTTCCATCATTTTTGCAATATTAACACTACCTAAATTACAACAAACATCTTCGCCAACAGTTTTAAAACTTAAATCATCATGATATTCACTTAAAGAACTAACTTGAACAATTTCACTACACAAATTACTCATGACAATTCGTCCTGGATGGGGATTGCGATTGTTTACTGTATCATCAAATAATAAATATGGATAACCACTTTCAAAATGTAATTCAGCAATTGTTTGAAATAACTTTCTTGCACTAATAAAAGTTTTTTTAATTTCTGGATGTTTTAATAAATTATCATACTCCTTCGTAATTGAAATATCAGTCATTGGTTTACCATAAACTTTTTCAATATCATAAGGACTAAAAAGTGCCATATCTTGATTATTTTTTGCTAATTCAAAAGCAATATCAGGAACAACTATTCCTAAAGATAAAGACTTAATTCTAATTTTTTCATCAGCATTTTCTCTTTTTGTGTCTAAAAACAACATAATATCTGGATGATGAATATTTAGATAAACTGCACCTGCACCTTGTCTTTGTCCCAATTGATTAGCATAAGAAAAAGCATCTTCTAAAATTTTCATAACAGGAATGACACCAGTTGCTTGATTAGCAATATTTTTAATTGGTGCTCCCTGCTCTCTTAAATTAGTTAAACATAACGCTACGCCACCACCACGTTTTGATAACTGTAAAGAAGTTGAAACAGCACGAGCAATTGATTCCATGTTATCTTCAACTCGCAACAAATAACAAGAAACATACTCTCCCCGTTGTTTTTTGCCAGCATTCAAAAATGTTGGTGTTGCTGGTTGATATCTTCCTAACATCATTTCCCTTAAAACATCTTGAGCTTTTTTAAAATTACCATCAGCAAAAAATAAAGCATTCATCAAAACTCGTTCTGAATAAGTTTCTAAATATTCTTTGCCATCAAAACTTTTTAAAGCATAAGCATTAAAAAACTTTAATGCTCCAACAAAACTAGCAAAATGATGATGATAACTATTAGCTTGATTTGTTAATATTTCAATTTCAGAAAAATCATATTTATTAATTAATTCTTCGTCATAATATTGATTTTTAATTAAATAATTAAATCGTGCTTTAGTTGTTGGAAATGTTTTTAAATTAGGAATAATATGATTTGCTAAATAAGCTTCAGCTGCTTGTAAATCTAATTGAAAATTATCTTGATTTCAATCAAATAACTTTGTTTTAGCATTTAAAGCAATGTATTGATCTGATTCTAAATTTCCTGATAAGGTTGTAATTTTTGCCATTATTCGTTTTCTCCGTCATTAGAATTTCAAAAATCTGTCAAAACTTTTCTCACGGTTGTCACATCATGTTCTGTTCCTAGTAATTCAAATTGGTAAAGTAAAGGAACATTTAGTTTTTTTGAAAGAATTGGCCCTGCCATGGCAAAAGTACTACCAAAATTAGTATTACCCGAAGCAATTACTCCTCGACAAAAATCACGATTTTGTTTATTATTTAAAAACTTAATTACTTGACTTGGAACAGCACCCTTTTTAAATTCACCACCACCACTATAACTTGGTGTGATTAAAACATAATCTTGATTAACTAAAAGTTCTTCACTTAATTGATAAGGAATTCGTGAATTTAAAACTGCTAATTTTTGAATAAAACGATGCGTATTATTAGAAATTGATGAATAATAAACAACATGAATTGCTCCCTTTGGCTTTACTACTTTGTCACTTGTGACTTTTATGACATCATTATGCATTTTACTTGCTCCTTACTTTCTCAAATTAAAATTCTCAATCTTCATCTTCAGTTTCTTCACTAATTCCCATCACATAAGATGAACCATTGCCAGAAAAGAAATCATGATTTTCATCAGCTCTAGCTGATAATTGAGTAAAAATTTCTGGAGCAATTCTTGTTTCTGCTTCAGTAAATGGTGAATCATAACCTAAATTTTGTAAGAATTTTCCAGCATTATACAAACTAAATTTAATGGCATCTTCAGCTAAATCAAAACCTTGATAAAGTTCTGTTAAATAAGTTTTTTCTAAATCAATTAACTGAAAAAGTAAATCAAAAACAAATTTTTTCATTTCTGCTTGTTTTTCTACTGACAACTTTTCAACTTTTCTTTGATATTTATAACCACTATAATAATTATGAATTACTTTATCACGTAAAATTAAACGAATAATATCAGAAGTATTTGGTAATTTACCACGCGCTGATAAATAAAATGGTAAATAAAACCCACCATATAATAAAAACCCTGGCATTAATGCTGCAGCAACTTTTGATTTTAATGGATCACTATTACTATAATAAGGAATTAAAGCTTTAGCACGTTCTTGTAACTTTTCATTATTAATAACTCACTCATGTGCTTCTTCAATTTGTTCACTTGAACACAAAGTTGAAAAAATTGTTCCATAAGAACGAGCATGAACGCCAACCATAAAAGCAAAATTAGCATAAATAACTTGTTCATGATCAGTTAATGAATTTGGAATTTGTGCTGGATCACAAAGTGTTGCTTGAATTGTATCCAACAAAGTTAAACCAGTAAAGGTTCTTGTAATTAATTGTTGTCATTCATTACTTAAAGTTCTTCAAGAAGTTAAATCATTTGATACCGGAATTTTTTCTGGTAATCAAAAATTTTGTGTTATTCGATTTCAAACTTCTAAATCTTTATCATCATTAATAACATTTCAATTTACTGCTCGTATCTTACCTTTAAAACCATTTTGACTATACCCTAATGGTGATAATGATGCTTGATAATACTGATTCTTATGTGTTGCCATAAGTTGTTACCTCCAAATTTCGTTAATAACTAAAAAATGCCCAAGTTAATTGGGGCATTAAAGATGATAATTATTTTGCTTTTTTATAATTTTTTACGACAAAAAAATCATAAAATTACTTAATAATTAAATATTCACCCCCAGGAATAATGATTATTTCTGAAAAATTAGACCGGTCTACTGGCTTAGCGTCTTTTTACTAGTTGCCCTTCTCAAAACAATGTTTCAATGGGTAATTCAACATTCATCAGCATTACAGTTGCTGGGACAGCAAAGAATTTTCATCTTTTTCCCGAACATCTAAACTTTCATTTTTTAGTTGTAAAGTCATAATACTATATTATTTTTTGTTTGTAAAATGATTTAATTTAAATTATTTTTTATTTTTAAATCACAAAATAACATAATTAATTTTAAAGGTGCTATTATGATTTTAAAAGATTATGGGGAAAATCAAGGTAGTATAAAAGAAATTCAGGGGTAGGATATGAAAAAGATTTATTTTTCATCAAGTTGTTCATCTTCACGAAAAACAATTAAGTTTTTCAATGAACATAATATTAGTTACACAGCAAAGAACATTATCAAAGATTCATTAACTGACCAAGAAATAAAAACATTATTACAATTTGCACCTAATGGTGTTAATGATATTATTGCAACAAAAGCAAAGTATATTAAAACTCATGCAATAAATATTGAAACATTAAGATTGCCAGAAATCTATCAATTAATTAAAGATGAACCAAGAATCTTAAAACGACCAATCATTGTTGACTTTGAAAAGAAAAAGATTCAAGTTGGTTATAATGAAGATGAAATTGAAATATTTTTACGCAGTAATTTAGACGATTAATTTAAAAAATGGTTAAGATTTATTAACCATTTTTTATTTCATTTTCTTGCGTTGTTTCTGAATTAACAAAATAAGGTATTACTTGTTCTGAAGTAATAATTCCCTGAATTTTTCCTTGACTTAATAAGTTTGTTCCACCACCTTGACCAGGAAATGATTGTAAAACTGTCATTAAAATTGCTTTAGCATCATAATTATTAGCAGCTAAAGTTTTACTAATTGCTACTAAAATTAAAGTTTCATTATTTGCCACAACTTGATTTAAGAAAATTACAATTAAATCTTGATAACGATTACGATAATAATCACTAAGATTTTTTAAAACATTAAGATTAAAGTTTTGAAAATGATGAACTAATAAATTTTTACCATCTTTTGCTACAATTGGTTTTAAATCTAAAAACGCTTGTGCTTGTTCTTTTTCAAATTGAGCATCAATAACTTTTTTTCATTTGCGATATTGTTCTTGTAGCTCTGGCAATAGTTTTTTTGCTGTTCTTCAATCAGTTTTAGTAGTATTAAGTTTATTAAAAAGTGTTAATTGTTGTTCCAATTTACTATCAACTTTAAACTTCCGATTTTTTTGATAAAAACTAGCGAGATTTTGACTAACTTGTTTCATTTGGTTCATTTCTTGGTTTAAAAATTCTTTAATTGTTTTAAAACTTGTTAGCGCCTGAATCCGATAATTACCTGAACCTTTTGATTCAACACTAGTAATTAATAAATCTTCAACTTCTTTACTATTACCACAATGGGTACCACCACACAATTCAATTGAAAAATCACCAAACTTAACAACACGAACAATTTGATCATACTTTTCACCAAAAAATGCCAAAGCGCCAATTTTTAAAGCTTCATCATGAGTTAAATGAAATACTTCTGCTGGTACTGCTGCAGCAATTCATGCTTGTACTTGTGTTTCTAATTGAACAATTTGTGTTTCAGTAACATTTGTAAAATGACTAAAATCTAATCGTAAGTATTCATCATTATTAAAACTACCTGATTGCATAACATGAGAACCCAAAATTGTTCTTAATGCTGCATGTAATAAATGTGTTCCCGAGTGATTTTTTCTTGTATAATAGCGTTTTAATTGATTAATTTTTGCAATAACAAAATCATCTTTACTTAATTTACCAACCACTTCTAAATAATGAATATTAAAATTATTAACTGATTGAACATCTAAAACATGACCATAACCATTTTCACCAGTAATTTCTCCTGTATCGGCTGCTTGTCCACCTTTTTCAGCATAAAATGGTGTTTGATCTAAAATTAGATAACCATTAGTATTTTCTAAACTTTGATATGCTTGATTATCATCTTTAAAAAGAAAAATAATTTTACTATCATCAATTCGTTCTTGTTGATAACCAACAAAACTTGATTTTAATTGTAAGTTAATTAATAATGAATTTTGTTCTGTTAGTGCTTTAATATCACCTTGAGCATTACGAGCATTAACTTTATGTTGATTTAATAAAGCAGAAAAACTTTCTAAATCAACATCGACTTTGTTTTCTTGTGCTAATTCTTGTGTTAACTCAATTGGAAAACCAAAAGTATCAAATAATTTAAAAGCATTTTCGCCTGAAATTGTTTGATTTTCTTTAATAATCTTTAATAATAATTCTTTTCCTGCCACTAAAGTTTGTCAAAATTTAACTTCTTCATTTTTAATAACATTAACAATTAATTGTGCTTTAGATTTTAACTCTTGATAATAATCTGCCATTTGTTCAATAACTGTTGGTACTAAAAGATATAAAAATGGCTTATTAATTGCTAATTTTTGACCATAAATCTCAGCTCGACGAATTAATCTTCGTAAAATATAACCCCGAGTTTTGCTACTTGGAAAGACACCATCAGCAATAGCAAAAGTTAAACAACGAATATGATCACTAATAATTTTAAAAGCAGTATTAATTGCCGTTTGCTTTGGATCATTTTTAAAATAATTATTAATCTCATAATGATATTGTGAAAAAGTTTCGCATTTTTTAATAATTGCTTGAAATAAATCAGTATCAAAATTAGTTGGCACATCTTGTAAAACAGCAACAATTCGTTCTAATCCTGCTCCTGTATCAATATTCTTTCTTGGCAAATCTGTATAATTGTTAAAACCATCATTATTATATTGTGAAAAAACAATATTTCAAATTTCAATATAACGATCATTTTCAATATCATCTTGTAATAACTTTAAACCAATCTTATCTTGATCATATTTAGCACCACGATCATAATAAATTTCAGTATTAGGACCACAAGGTCCTTGTCCCATATCTCAAAAGTTGGTTTTTCTTGAACCTAAAATTAAATGATTTTTAGGAATTTTAATATCATTTAATCAAATATTTTCTGTTTCTTGATCTTCAGAAAAAATTGTAATATAAAGTTTTTCTGGACTAAGATTTAATCAATTTTTACTAGTTAAAAATTCTCAAGCCCAAACAATTGCTTCTTGCTTAAAATAGTCACCAATTGAAAAATTACCTAACATTTCAAAAAAAGTATGATGTCGAGCAGTTAAACCAACATTTTCAATATCATTAGTTCTAATCGCCTTTTGTGAATTAACTAATCTTGGAGCGGGTGGTGTTTGTTTTCCTTCAAAATAAGGTTTCAAATTAGCAACACCGGAATTAATTCATAATAATGAACGGTCATCTTTTGGTACTAAAGAAGCAGTAGGCAAAAGATAGTGACCTTTAGATTGAAAGAACTCTAATCATTTAGCTCGTAATTTGTCGGTTGTTCATTTCACAATTATTTTTCCTTTTTCTAATTTAATAAAATTATTTTATCGTAAATTATTAAAAAAACAAAGAAAATAACATTGCTGGAAAAAATAAAAAAGATTTTGAAAAAATTAAAAATAAAACTTAAATCGCAATATATAATAACTATGGTAGGTAGTTTAAAAGAGGCATTAATTAGATTGTTATTAAAATTAATCAGAAAGGATAAAGTTTATGATTTTAACAAAATCAATTAATGATGCTGTATTAGAAACTTTAAAAAATTGAGGGTTTTGAAGTGCCATTGTTGCGACAATTTTTGTTATCTTCTTAGGTTTTTTGTTAACAAGAAAAAACATTTTAAAAAGAGAATGAGATAAAGTGCTAATTAAACTAGTTATGACAATTGGTTTACCAGCGTTAGCACTACAAGGATTTTTAACAAACATTACTATTGCCGAATTAAAAAATCAAGTTGCCGTTTTAGCAATTGGATTTATTTTTTATGCCTTAATGGCCTTTGGGACACGATTATTTTTCTTTAAATACGATCGTGACATCCAAGATACTTTAGCAATGTGTATTGCTTTTGCTTCAACAACATTTTTTGGATTGCCAATCGTTTCTGAATTATTTAAACCAAATGGTTCAGCAATTGGAAATATGTTTAATGTTCCTTATCGTGTATTTTTATATTCATTGGCATTTATTATTATGACAAGAAAAAATCCAAAAATAAAATTAAATTTCAGTGAAAGAAAAGCATTAAAACTAAAAGCAATTCCTAATAAAGAAACAGAACCAGAAGTTTATCAAAATTATTTAGTTAATAAAAAAAATGCTGTAAAAACTCAATGTAAAAACATCTTTTTAAACCCAATTTTAATTGCTACTTTTATTGGAATTATTATTTGAGTAACACAATTAATTCCAGGAATTGAAGTAATAAAAATGTCCGGTATTAATAACGATCAGGCATTTTCACCATTACGAATTGATTTATTATTTCCACCAATTGCCAAAATCCTAACAATTTTAGCAGCACTTTGTACACCATTAGCATGAATTGCCATTGGGATGCAATTATCAGATGGTAACTTTAAACAAGCAATGAAGTCTAAAACAGTTTGATATGCAACAGTTTTAAAAATTATTGTTGCACCATTAATTATTTTAGGAATTTCAATGTTAATTGCTTGAATTGGATATGCCACAGGTGGTTGAAAATTAAGTCAATCAGCTTTAGGAGTATTAGTAATTATGACAGCAACTCCACCTGCTAGTGTCGTTGTTTCTTATTCAATTGCTTTTGCCAAAGAACCAAAAATCGCCAGTGATTTAACATTAGTAACAACAGTAATGGCAATTATTACCTTACCAATTTGAGTAATTATCGTTACTGCAATTGGAACATTACCAATTTTTGATTAATAAATTAAATAAATTTTAAAATGGAGGAACTTATGAAAATAATTTGTTATGGCGTTCGCGAAACTGATCAAGAATTTTTTAACTCATTAAATAAAAAATATAATTATCAACTAATTTTAAAATCAGAATTATTAACTCACGAAAATATTGCAACAGCAAAGGGATGCGATGCTGTGATGTTACGAGCAAATTGTATTGCTGATGAAAAAAATTTAAATCAATTAAAATCATATGGTGTTAAATATCTTTTAACAAGAACCGTTGGTTTTAATCATATTGATGTTGCCTATGCTAAATCATTAGGTTTTTTAGTAGCAAGAGTACCAGCATACTCTCCTAATGCCGTTAGTGAACTAGCAGTTGCTTTAGCAGTTGGTTTATTACGAAATACTTTTTATATTGCTAACAATTCTACTAATAAAAATTTTAAAGTTGATAATTTCATCTTTGCCAAAGAAATTAGAAATTCAACGATTGGCATTATTGGAACTGGTCGAATTGGGATTGAATTTGCTAAAGCTTTCAAAGGTATGGGTGCAAAAATCTTAGGATATGATATTTATCCTAATAAAAATAATGAAACAATTTTAGAATATACTGATTTAAATACATTATTGAAAAATTCTGATTTAATAAGTTTACATACACCTTACATTCCTGGAGAAAACGATAAAATGGTTAATCAAGATTTTCTTAATAAAATGAAAGATGGTAGTTTTTTAATTAATGCTGCTCGTGGTGAATTAATTGATCACGAAGCACTATATCAAGCTTTAATTACTAATAAACTTAAAGGTGCTGCTTTAGATACAATTAATCAAGAAGGAGAAATCTTCTTTAAAGACTTTAAAAATCAGAAATTACCAATTGAAATTTATGAAAAATTAAATTCACTATACCCAAGAGTGATTATTACTCCACATATTGGTAGTTATACTGATGAAGCAACAAAAAATATGATTGAAATAAGTTACCAAAACCTTGACGATTTAATTAATAACCGTGATTGTCTAAATCAACTTTAAGATAATAAATAAAAAACTGATTTATTTTTAAATCAGTTTTTTCATCATATTTTAAGGTCGTTTTCTGCCTCAAAAACCTTTTTTACTTTTTTGCTTCTTACTAGATTTTGATGATTTTGATGGCATTGTTGTATTACTTAAACTAAATTCATTATAAACTTTAACAATATTTTCATTTGCCCCAATAAAAAGCACTTCATCATTCAAGAATAGTTTTTCATCGCTTCGGGGAATAATAACACGATTATCACGCTTAATCGCAATCAAATTAATATTATAATTAACAGGAATTTGCAAATTCTCTAACTTACGATTAGTTAAGCGAACATTCTTCAAGATAACATGAGCAATTGAATGTTTTTGATCAACAGTAGTTAAATCTAATCCTAACTTTCAAATTGCTCGATAAGCTGCCCTTTTACCAGCTTCTAGTTCCGGTAAAATAATATTACTAATTCCAATTGCTTCTAATAATAACTGATGAGTACTATCAACTGCCTTAGCAACAATATTAATTTCTTCGCCATCATTATATTCTTTTTGTAATGCTAAAATTTGCACAGCAGTAACAACCGAAGCCGCTAAATCTGAACCAACAGCAATAATAATATTTTTAATTTTATGAATCCCAGCATCTTCTAAAGCATCACGATTAGTTGAATCCAAAATTAAAACTTCACTAGCAACATTAGCAGCTAATTGAACTCGATCTTCATTTTTGTCAATTGCTAAACAAACCTTACCTAAATCTTCTAAAGTTCTCACAACTGACATTCCAAACTTTCCTAAACCAATGACACAATAATCATTTTCTGAAGACATTACGATCCTACTTTCTTTTTCTTTAAATATGACAAATAATAATATCATTATACTAAAAATTATTAAAAATCGTTAAATTTAAAAAGGTTAAGTTCAATGTTAATTAAAATAATAATTAAAATCACCCTATATTCAAGGGTGATTTTTTTGCTAATAATTTAAAATTAAAAATAAATTTTAATCAATTCGATTATCACAAGTTCCTGTTGTTTGTAATTGTTTTAAATTTTCAAAAGAAATTTCTGACATATTTTTAATCGCTTCATCAGTAAAGTAAGCAACGTGAGGTGAAATTAAAGTTTTAGGATATAAAGCAATTAATTCTTCAATTAATTTTAAATTACTTGGGAATTTATCTTTAAAATCATGATTAATAATTTCTGATTCATGTGGAAAAACATCAGTTGCATAACCTTCCAAATGATTTGCTTTAATTGCTTTAATAACAGCTGGTAAAGACACTAATTCTGAACGAGCAGCATTAACTAAAATTGTCCCTTTTTTCATTTTTTTAATTACTTCATCATTAATAACATCATCATTTTCACCTTTAAAGTAAGGCATATGAATTGAAATTAAATCACTTTTGGCAATAACTTCATCAAAAGTAGTATAAGATAAAAATGATTTAGCTACTTCATTAGGATAAGGATCATAAGCAATAATTGTTGCATCTAATGCTTTTCACATTTTTGCAGTTTCATAACCAATTTTACCTGTTCCTAAAATTCCAATTGTACAATTTTTAGTTTCTTTAGCAAACATATTGCTATCAATTTTAAAATTACCTTGTCTAGTTTGTTCATAAATATAAGATGTTCGTCTTAATAAACTTAAACCACCATTAAAAGCTAAAGAAGCAATTGCTGTTGGTGAATATCCAGGAACACGACCAATAACATAATTTAATTCTTTGGCAGTTTTTAAATCAATATGATTAAATCCAGCAGTTCTAGTAACAATATATTTAATTCCTAATTCTTTAATCTTTTTTAAATTATCAGCACTAGCATCACAATTAACAAATAAAATTAAAGCATCATAACCTTTTACTTTATTAACATTTTCATCATTTAATAATTCATTAGTAAATGATAAGTTAAAGTTATAATTCTTATTATTTTGCTCAAAAATTGGTTTTTCTGCTTCTTGAATACCATAACATAATACTTTCATTTATAGCTCCTTTATATTTTTTAGTATTATTTACCTTAATTTTACCATTAGTTATTTAAAATTCTCAATCAAATTTTAAAAAATACGATAAAATAAATATTATGGAAACTAATATTCTAGGGGAGAAAAAAATCAATGAAAATTAAAATAGTTAACAATCAAAAGATGTTAAATCAAGCTTTAAAAGTTAGAGAAATTGTTTTCATTAATGAACAAAAAGTGCCTTTATCAGAAGAAAATGATCAATATGAAACCGAAGCAACTCATTTTCTAGCTTATAATAAGAAAAACCAGCCAATTGCAACTTGCAGAACAAGAGTTTATGCCGATAATAAAGTTAAAATTGAACGAGTTTGTGTTTTAAAAGCTTATCGTGGTTTAAAAATTGGTGAAAATTTAATTAATTTTGCTGAACAAGCAGCAAAAAGTCAAGGATTTAAAGAAGCAGTTTTAGGTGCTCAAACCACAGTCCTAGACTTTTATCAAAAACTAGGTTATCAAGTTTGTTCTAAACCATTTATGGAAGCAAATATTGAACATTATTTAATGAAAAAAACTTTATAATAATAAAAAATGAGTTCATTCAATTGAACTCATTTTTTTTGTTGCTATTTTTAATCTTTATTTATTAGCACCCTTTAATGTAAAAGTAACAGCTGCTGAACCTTTGATTAACAGATCACCATCTTTTGCTGCGATAACAGCACTTGTATGGGGAGCATTACTATCAAGGATAACATTAATATGAGGACTAATTAAAGCTTCAGACACTGGAAAATGCATAATATCAGTTCCAAGAACAGCTACTGCTTTAATAATAGCTTTAGTAACTTGAGCATCTGTTGAGTTAATATCAACACCTACTAAATTTAATTTACTATTTTCTTCAGTAACAAAAGAACCAATATCAATTCTAAAATCTTGTGTCCCTAAATTAGTAGCATCTTTATCAACAGTAACTGTCGCAATTTTTTCATGAATTGTCGCACTTGCTGCAGCAACCGTAATTAAACCTAAAGCTGTTAAGCTTGTTAATAAATTTCTCAATTTCATAAAAAAATACCTCCCTTTTTTATTTAACTTATTATATCAATTAATTCTAAAAATTGCATAAAAACTTTTTTCTTACCAAAATTAAATAAAAAAAAATAAGTTTTATTGACTTATCTTTTTTTATTAACTTTAAAGTACAACTTCGTAAAGACTATTATCTTTTGTATTTATCTCATATAACTTATCATTCATTAATGTTCAATCATCAAATTCTACACTAAGAGTTCTGGGTAAAAATTTAGTTTTAGTTCCAGCATCTAAATTAATTTCAGAAAGACTATCTGAATCTGCATAAAATAATTTATCATTACTTTTAAATAAAGGTTCATCAACGATAAATGTATCTAAATTCAAATAATATTTTTTTACTATTGCTCCTGTATTTACATCAATAAGATAAAAAATATTTCCACTATCAGAACTATAATAAAAAATAATCTGATTATCAAAAAATTCTATCATATTACTATCATTACCAACAACTTCAATTCCAGAATAGATTAGACTTATTGAATTATTACTTAAATTAACTTCATAAATATCCGTATTTGACTTTAAATATAAATTCCCATTGGCAGCTTCAATTAAAGAATAAAAACCATATTTTAATGGTCTATTAAATTCTAATTAATCATTATTATTATAATCTTCCTCCTTTAATACTCTAAATATGACCTCCATATTTATTTTAAACGATTTTTAAATAATAAGAGAATAAAACTAGTAAATAAAAAAATCTTACTCTTATAGTAAGATTTTTCTAAAAATATAAAATTAGAATAGTAATTATATATGTGTAACTAAAAACCAAAATGATATAATGAATAATAAATTATTGAAAGGAAAATTAAATTATGGCAGATAAACGAGGAAAATGAACAAAAGAAGATAAAGATTTAATTTGAAAAAATTATGTAAACAAAAAAATATATGATTATTTTGAAGAAGATGATTTAAATGAATTTGATCTTAATCAAGAGTGCCCTTGTCCTTTTGCAATGTGTGAAGGTTATATGTTAAAAGCACAATATCAAGGAAAACAACCTAATAAAGATTATTCCTGAGATATAGACCATATCAATGGAAATCCTAAAGATAATAGATTAGAAAATCTTCAACCAATGCATCCTTGATGTAATAAAGAAAAATCACGAATTAAATAATATTATTTGTTAAATTAGCAATTTTGCAGCTATGTTTTGTTTTTGAATTAGACTGATAATTATTAAATTTTAAAAGAAATTTCTTATATTCATTTATTTCAAAACAAGGAATATTATTTTTACAGCATTTACAATGTTGTGAAAATTTTTTTTGTGGTAAATTTAAATTATTAATATTAATAATTACTTTTCGATTCAAATTTAAATGAGAAACTTTTTTAAGACATGCAATCTTATTATTAATTTCATATAAAGCATAAGATAATTGAATTTTCTTTTTAACTGTACTTATAGGTACCAACTCAACTATTCCCTGATTACTATTTATAATTAAATAAGGTCGTAATTTAGTAAAGTCATCTTCATTATCAATATAATTCGTTTGAATTCAAATTACTTTATTTGAAATTCAACACATAATTTTACAAATTAAAATGATTAATATAAATATTTAGATGATCTTTATAAAATTGAAAATCTTCTCGATTAAAAATAATAGAACTATTAGCTTCTTGTTTTGATTCTTCAGAATTATTTTTTCATTTTTCACGAGCTAAAAATCAATTAGGATCTTCATGAACAAAATTTAACAATTCCTGATCACTATATTTTGAAAAAGATTTATAAATTTTTCTAATATATTCTTTAATTGAATCAGTTAATTTAAAATATTCTTTATCAGAAATTTTTTCTTCACTAAGCTTTCTAAAATTTTTAAGAACATTATAAACAACTGGACCATATTCAAAAGCACAAATTTTATTATAAAATAATGGTTCATCATTTTTTGCAATATATAAAATATTAGCAATAAATAATAATTTATTTAATCTAAAATTACCAGAAGAAGGAAACGTATTTGATTCTATTTCCTTTTTCTTAAAAGTATTATTTTTTGATTCATAAAAATATTTCTTTTTTTTATCCAAAAATAAAAAATATTTAGCAATAATCATACTATCAATCATAATAAACTCCCCTATAAATTTATTGATAATAAAATTAATATAATTATATAGTATTAATTACTATATAAATCTCTAAAACTTTTTTAACCTCCTTATGCAAACTCTTTAATTTAAGTACTATTATATAACGAAAATTTCTAAAAATGAAAGTCATAAACAATAAAAATAAAAAAATCTTACTTTAAAAGTAAGATTTTTAAAATATAAACTCTAAATAAAATATGTTATTACTTTTAATCAATGATACTACCAATAATTTTAATATATGCAGGTACTTTTGTTTCTTCCGTTTGTCAATTATTATAATTATAATGAATCATTCATCTATCATAAAAAGGATTTCATACATATTCAGAAAAAACACGTAATTTTGTGATATCAAAATAATTTTTTAAATCAGAACGAGAATTAAAATAATTATTAAAGCATTTAGGAACTGCTTCTTGTAAAATATCTTTTCATGAAGTTGCTTGATCTAATTCAATTTTAAAATCTAACATATATCAAATACCAACAATTCAAAATATTCACTCTGCAACTAAGTTATCAATCTTTTTATTAATTACTGCAATTTCATCATCATTAGCATTCTTTTTTTTGTTCTTCTAATGCTGCAAATCCCATTTCTATATTTTGCTTCTTTATCTATATTTATTACATTCTCGTTTCCGCATGCTATTACTGTCATACTTGAAATTATTAGAACAACTAATGAATTTAATAACTTTAAAACTTGTTTCATTTTTTCACATTCTAAGCAAAATAAATATATGGTACTGTAATTGCTACTACTAATTTCATTCCTAAATGTGTTATTCAATGATATCACCAATAATTTCAAGATAAAGTCCTCCAAGAGTTATTTCATCTGTTGGATAATTATCATAATTATAAGAAATAAGATATCTATTTGTTACTGGATCATATGTTTTTGGTTGATCACTTGGAACTCTTAACTTTGAAATATCAAAATATTTTTTTAAATCAGAATGAGAACTAAAATATTCACTAAAATAATTAGGAATCATTTCCTTTAAAATATCTTTTCATAAAGTTTTTTGTTTTAATTCAATTTTAAAATCAAAAGGATGCACATAATTAATTTCATCATGAATTCATTCTGCAGCTAACCTATCAATTTTTTGATTAATTGCTGCAATTTCAGCAGCATCATTAGTAGTTTCTTTTAATGTTTCTAATCTTGCAATTTCATTTCGTAAATAATCAATTCTGTTAGGAAGTGGCCGAGAAATTCCTTGACCACAAGCTATTACTGAAAAACCTGAAATTGTCATCACGACTAGTAAGCTTAATATTTTTAAACCTCGTTTCATCTTTATTCCTTTCTAAGCAAAATAAATATATGGTACTGTAATTGCTCCTACTAATTTCATTCCAATCACATTTGCATCAAGTAATCGCTCACTACTATATTGTTTAACTCCAAAAATATTTTCATAACTTGTACGATAAAAAGAATTAATAAACTCTATACCCAAAATTCGCTCAAAACTTATACCATAAAGCAATATTTTACTAGAATCTGCAACTGCTTGTGAAGTTGGATATCATGTCATAGTCATTGATAAACTATATGTTGTAAAACCACCTGGGAAAGGGACAACTTTTATACCAGTATACCCTTGAACAATTACTGGAACAGATTTATATAATGAATTTTTAATATCTGTTTGTTGTGATTTATTTACTAGTTCAGTATCAATTTTATCTAATCCCGACATTTTACTTGCACCTGATAAAGTAAAAGTAGAAGGCTTAACAATTGTTCCAATCTTTGGTTCAGCATTAGGTTTAGTATCATCTGTTGGGATTTCTAAAAAATTATAACTATCATGGCTAAAACTTGCTAATGCAGCATGATTATAAATACTTCCTGCTGCTCAATGATATCAAACACCTAACTTTCAATTAAGATTTAAAACATTGCCATTTCAAGAAATTTCTAAATTAAATCTTACTTTTTCATTACTCTTATGAGATGAATCACTATCTTGTAATACTGTCATTGTTTCGCCACTTGCTTTTAAATTAAAAGTGTAAACACCAGTTACAATTGGTGGCGATTTTTTATACTCATTAGTTCAACCGTTTCAACCATTTCAAAAATTCTCCATATATGAATAAGTAATATTAACTGATTTATATTTATTTAAAAATTCAGTTTTATTAGTAGCATAATTTGTAATATCTAATGATAAACCAGAAAATGATTGATCATATCAAGTATCTTTTTTACCTTTACCTATGATATCATCAATAGTATTTTCTTGTGCAGGTAAACTTTTATCTTTATTAGAACTAATATAAATGCGATGAGTTGTTTGATAATTATCACCATCAAGATTAAAAAAACTTTCATCTGTAGTTGATTTTTGTTTTTTATTATCTAAATAAATATTTTCATTAACATAATGAATATTATTAGCTTTTGTTATTTGTGAACTTACTATTGGTGCCGTAACACTAGAAATTGGAATTACTGCTAAAAAAGCAAGCAAAAACTTTCTCACTATCCTATACCCCTTTTTTTCTTTTATTATAATGCTTTTTTTAAAAATTACCAGATAAAATAAAGTTTATCTTTTATCATCAAAAATAAAAAAAATCTTAGATAAATATCTAAGATTTCTTATTTATGATTAATATTCACTAGACTTAGCAGCTTCGCCAAGACTTAAAATTTCTTCACTACTTAATAAACCAGTACCAGCAGGAATAATATTTCCAAGAATAACATTTTCTTTTAAACCAAGTAAGTTATCAGTTTTACCTTTAATTACGGCATTAGTTAATACTCTTGTTGTATCTTGGAATGAAGCAGCAGCCAAGAATGAATCAGACTCTAATGGTGCTTTTTTAATTCCTAAAATAATTGGTTTACCAAAGGCAGCAGTTTTACCTTCAATAATTGCTTTAGTATTTACTTTTTTGAACTCTTTAATATCTAAGATTTCTCCTGGCAATAATGTTGTATCACCACTATCAAAGACAAAGATACGACTTAACATTTGTTTAACAATAATTTCAATATACTTATCAGAAATTTCAATTCCTTGTAAACGATATACTCGTTGTACTTCTTTTAAAATATATTGTTGCACTTCAATAATTCCCGCAACTTCAAGTAATTGGTTAATATTAATTGAACCTTCAGTTAGTTTTTGACCAACCTTAACTTCTTGACCAACCTTCACACGAACTTGAGCATTATATTGTGTTTTGTATTCTTTGTAATCTAAGTTAGAACCAATGGAAATTGTATAAATTCCTTGATCTTCATGAATACTCTTTACTTTACCAGCAAATTCACTAATTAAAGCAACAGCACCTTTTGGACTAGTTACATCTAACAATTCTTTAATTCTTGGTAGCCCTTGAGTAATATCAGTACCACCAGCAACACCACCACTATGGAAAGTTCTCATTGTTAATTGTGTTCCTTGCTCACCAATTGATTGCGCAGCAATAATTCCAACGGCTTCACCAATTGCTACTTCATTACCACTAGTTAAGTTCAATCCGTAACATTTTTTACATACACCACTATTAGCTTCACAAGTTAAAACTGAACGAATATTTACTTTCTTAATTCCAGCATTAATTACTTTTTCAACTAATTGTTCAGTAATTAATGTATCATGTGCTAATACTAATTTATTTTGTTCATCAAACAAGTCACCTTGTAAGTAACGACCAAATAAACGGTCTTTCAATGGCACAATAATATTATTTCGTTTCGCATCAACAATATCACTAACAATAAAACCATTATCAGTTTGACAATCATCTTCAGTAACAATAATATCTTGAGCAACATCAACTAATCTTCTTGTTAAGTAACCTGAGTCAGAAGTTTTTAAGGCCATATCAGCCATACCTTTTCTGGCACCATGAGTTGAAATGAAGAATTCTGAAACATTTAATCCATCTCTAAATGAAGATTTAATTGGTAATTCAATAACTTCTCCCTTAGGATTATTCATTAAACCACGCATACCTACTAACTGAGTAAAGTTACTAATATTAGTTCTAGCACCTGAATCTCACATCATGAAAATTGGATTATTAATATCTTGTTTTAAAACATTTTCTAATTGATCTTGAATATCATTTTTTACTTTTGCTCATTTATTAATAATAAGATAATGACGTTCTCTATCAGTTAACATTCCATCACGATAGAATTGATAGATTTTTTTAACATAATCATCAGCTTCTTTAAATAATTTTGCTTTTTGTTCATAAGAAATAATGTCACCAGCAGAAATAGTTGTTCCTGAAAGTGTTGAAAACTTAAACCCTAAATCCTTCATCTTATCTAACATTTCAGCTGTTGATTGAGTTCCATAACGTTTAAAGTATTTATGAATAATATCAGCTAAAGTTTTCTTTTTGAATGGATCAGCAATTTTACGACCTTTAATTAATTCACGGAAATCAACATTAAAGTCAACTAAGTCTTCATTACTGTAATCGTGTAAATTAGTAATTTTTGCTTGGTTAATATAAGGCATATCAGAAGGAAAAATTTCATTAAAAATCAATTTTCCAACTGTTGTAATTAAAATCTTATTACGATCTTGTTCAGCAAACTTATTAATTCCAACATCACTAACTCTAATTCCAATAATCGCATGCAAAGAAACATTATCTGTTTCATAAGCTTTTCTTGCTTCAGTAATATCTTTAAACAATGAACCTTGTCCTAATTGATTTAATTTTTCAATTGTTAAGTAATAATTACCCAAAACCATATCTTGAGTTGGTGTAACGATTGGCTTTCCATCTTTTGGACTTAAAATATTTTTTGAACCTAACATTAAATGTCTTGCTTCAGCAACTGCTTCTTTTGTAATTGGCACGTGAATTGCCATTTGGTCACCATCAAAGTCAGCATTAAAAGCAGGAGTTACTAAAGGATGTAAACGAATTGCTTTTCCTTTAACTAACTTAATTTCAAATGCTTGAATTCCTAAACGGTGTAAAGTTGGAGCACGGTTTAATAAAACTGGTCTTTCTTTAATTACTTCTTCTAAAGCATCTCAAATTCTTTCATCTTGACTATCAATTAACTTTTCAGCAATCTTAATATTCAAAGCAGATTCATTACTTACTAATTTTTGAATTACAAATGGTTTAAATAAAATAATTGCCATATCTCGTGGAATTCCACATTGATACATTTTTAAATCTGGACCAACAGCAATAACACTTCTTCCTGAATAGTCAACACGTTTTCCTAATAAGTTTTGACGGAATCTTCCTTGTTTTCCTTTTAAAGTTGAAGTAATTGATTTTAATGGTCTTTTATCTCGACCTGTTACTGGTCGTGCTTTTCTTTCATTATCAAGTAAGGCATCAACAGCTTCTTGTAACATTCTTTTTTCATTATTAATAATTAAAACTGGTGCACCCATTTGTTTAATTTTCTTTAATCGTTCATTACGAATAATAATTCGACGATATAAATCATTAATTTCAGAAGTAGTAAAACGACCACCATCTAATTGAATAATTGGTCTAATATCAGGTGGAATTACCGGAATTGCATGCATTACCATTCATTCTGGTCTGTTACCTGATTTTAAGAATGAATCAATAACATCTAAACGACGCATTAATTTACGACGATCAGTTTGTGATTTTTTATTGTTTAATTGTTTTTTAATTTCTTCAAATTCTTTTTCTAAATCAATATTTTTTAATAAATATTCAATCGCAGCAGCACCAATTCCAAACTTAGTGTCAGTATGCTTACTAATAAATTGTGTACATTCATCCATTGAAAATGGTCGTGACAAATCACCCAAGCTTTCAGCTAAAATCTTTGCTCTAGTGTAAGCAAATGAATTTTCATCTAAATTTTCTTGAATTAAAGTTACAACTTTTCTTAAACGATTTCTTGTGTCAGTTGCTGCTTTTGGTGAGCCTAAATCAAGAACCATCTTTGGTTTAAAGATTTTATGTGCTCGTCCAGGGTCTAAAACAATATAAGAAACAAAATAAGCAACTTCTTCTAAATCTTTTGCTTTCATATCAATTGCTAAAGCAATTCTTGATGGTGATGCTTTTAACATTCAAATATGAGTTACAGGTTCTTCTAGTTCAATATGTCCTAAACGTTCACGACGAACAATTGCTTCAGTAATTTCAACTTGACAACGTTCACAAACTTTACCTTTATTTTTAATCTTCTTGTACTTACCACAAATACATTCATAATTTTTAATTGGTCCAAAAATTCGTGCATCAAATAAACCATCTTTTTCTGGTTTTAAAGATTTATAATTGATTGTTTCTGGTTTCGTAATTTCTCCATGCGATCAAGAACGAATTTGTTCGGGAGAAGCTAAAGAAATTTTAATTGCACGATAGTGCTTTGTATCAGTAGTATTTGCCATCTTATTCTTCCTCCCTTATTCGAAAAAGCCTTGGGCTTCTTCTTCTGTTGCTTCAACAATCGCTCCTGGTGCTTCGTAATCCATGAAGTTATTTTCCTCTAATGAAACTTCATCATCATAGGCCACTACTTCTTGTTCTTTACCATAGCCATCAATTAAACTAACATTAATCCCTAAACCTTGCAATTCTCTTGTTAGAACATTAAATGATTCAGGAATTCCTGATTTTGGAATCTCTTTATCTCGTAAAATTGCTTCGTAAGTTTTAATTCTTCCTTTAATATCATCAGACTTGATTGTTAAGATTTCTTGTAAAGTATGAGCAGCACCATAAGCTTCCAACGCTCAAACTTCCATTTCTCCAAATCTTTGACCACCATTTTGGGCTTTACCACCTAATGGTTGTTGCGTAATTAATGAATATGGTCCAACATTTCGCGCATGTAATTTATCATCAACCATGTGAGAAAGTTTCAACATATACATTACGCCAACAGAAATTTTGTTATCAAATTTTTGTCCTGTTACTCCATCATAAAGATCAACTTTATCAAAACCATTAAATTTGGCTTCTTTCATAATATTAAGTAAATCATCATTTTTTAGACCATCAAAAACTGGAGTAGCAACTTTAATTCCTAAAGTTTTTGCTGCCATTCCTAAATGTAATTCTAAAATTTGACCGATATTCATTCTTGAAGGTACTCCCAAAGGATTTAACATAATATCAATTGGTGTTCCATCGGCTAAGAATGGCATATCTTCAACTGGTAATACTTTTGAAATAACACCTTTATTTCCGTGTCTTCCAGCCATTTTATCACCTTCACGAATTTTTCGTTTTTGTACGATGTAAACGTGAATAATTTCTTCTACTTCGGAAGGTAATTCATAACCTTCAGCACGCGCATAGCGCTTAATGCTTTGAACAATTCCAGCACCACCATTTGGTACTCTTAAAGAATTATCTTTAACATTACGAGATTTTTCACCATAAAGAATTGATAATAATTTTTCTTCTGGTGTTGGTTGTGTTTGACCTTTTGGTGTTACTTTACCAACTAAAATATCTCCTTCTTTTACTTCAGTTCCAACCAAAACAACTCCGTCATCATCAAGGAATTTTCTTGCTTGTTCAGAAGTATTAGGAATTTCTCTAGTAATTTCTTCTTTACCTTGTTTTGTTCGTCTTCGTTCCAATGTATATTCTTCAATATGCATTGAAGTATAAACATCATCTTTCACTAGTCTTTCACTAAGAATAATCGCATCTTCATAGTTATAACCATTTCAAGTCATAAAGCCAACAATAACATTTTGTCCTAATGCCAATTCACCATCTTTCATTGATGGTCCATCAGCCAAGATTTGCCCTTTTTCAACTTTATCACCAACTTTAACTAATGGTCGATGACTAATTGCTGTTCCATAGTTACTACGTTCAAAACGACTTAAATCATAAGTATTAACATCTTTTTCAGATTTAATAATAATTTCATTAGCATCAGCATAAGCAACAACACCAGCTTGTTTTGCTAAAATTGCCAATCCTGAATCACGAGCAACTGCATGTTCAACTCCAGTTCCAACGATTGGTGCATCTGGTTTCAATAATGGAATTGCTTGTCTTTGCATATTAGCTCCCATTAAAGCACGGTTAGCATCATCATTTTCCAAGAATGGAATACAACTTGTCGCAATTGAAACAATTTGTTTTGGTGAAACATCAATAAAATCAATTTCACTTGGACTAACAATAATATTTTCACCATTATTACGAGCAATAACACTCTTACTACTAATATTATTATTGTTATCAAGTTCAATATTAGCTTGACCAATAATATAATTTTTTTCTTCGCCCGCTGTTAAATAAACAACTTCATTAGTTACTTTATTATTAGTTACTTTTCGATATGGTGTTTCAATGAACCCAAATTGATTTACTCGCGCATAAGTTGCCAAGTTACTAATTAAACCAATATTTGGCCCTTCAGGAGTTTCACTCGGACAAATTCGGCCATAGTGAGAATAGTGCACATCTCGAACTTCTAAACTAGCACGTTCACGAGATAAACCACCTGGTCCTAAAGCAGTTAGTCTTCTTTTATTTGCTAATTCAGCCAAAGGATTAGTTTGATCCATAAATTGTGATAATTGTGATAAGTTAAAAAATTCACCAACAACTGCTGTTAATGGTTTATTGTTAGTAATATTAGTTGGCTTAATTCTGTCAATATCAGTTGTTGCCATCTTTTCTTTAACATTTTTTTCAATTCTTCCCATCCCAATTCGGAATTGATTTTGTAATAATTCACCAACAGTTCGCACACGACGATTAGCTAAATGATCAATATCATCTTCACTACCAACACCATGAATAAAATTCAAAATGTATGATAAAGTTGCAACAATATCAGCAATTGTAATACTGTCAACATTAGAGTTAGTAACACCAACAACATTAATAATGTTTTCTTCAATTTGTTCAGCATTATCTTTATAAATTTTAACTAATTGTAGTTGATGTTGATTTTGTTCAGAATTAGCAACTGAATTTAAAGATATTAAACAAGCACCTTTATTTAAGGCTTGTTTTAAAACTTCAATATTAGTTTTGTCAATTAAAGTATTCTTTTTAATTACAATATTACCCTTATTATCTTTAATATCTTGAGCAATAGTTTTATTCAAAATACGATCAGTAATTGTTAATTTTTTAATTAACTTATATCTTCCGGCTTTAGTTAAATCATATTTTTTACGATCAAATAATAAACCAAATAAAAACTTTGAAGCACCATCAATACTTGCAGTTTCTCCAGCTTTAATTTTTTTGTAAACTTCTTGAACAGCAGTTTCTCATGTTGAATATTCATCATATTGATAAGTATTTAATAAAATTTCATCGTTACCAAGAATATCAAGCATATCAACTTTTGATAAACCTAATGCTGTTAATAATGTTGTCACAAGAATTTTTCTTGACTTTTCAACTTTAATTTGGATAATTTCTTTTAAAGCATTTTTATTTTTAATTAGTTTATTCTTTTTCGTATCAGTTTCTAATTCTAATCAAGTTCCTCTTGAAGGAATTAAGTCACCAAAATATTTTTTTAATCCAGTTTTAGCATCAACTTCAACTTTAAAATAAGCACCAGGTGAACGAACTAATTGTGAAATCACAACTTTTTCACTACCATTAATGATGAAAGTTCCTTTATCAGTCATAATTGGAAAATCACCTAAGAAAACATCACCTTCACGAGTTAAATTAAAATCAACAACTAATTCTTGATCAGTTCTTTGTTGAACAATAATTTCAATATTTGAAAAATCACCATTATTATGTGGCGTTTTTTCTTCAAAATAATAAGTATCACCACTAATTTTTGGTTCAATAATATTAGTAATATTAAATTGTTCTTTAATTCAACGAGTTAAGTATTGTAAAATATTTTCTTTTGCAGTAATTGGTAATTTACGATTACTATCAGATATTGCTAATGATAATTTCGTATATAATGGTGCTTCATAATTTTTTGATTCTTCTTTTGCTTCTTTAATTGATCTTCGAGGTGTCCGAAATTCTCAATCTAGTAAAGAAAGAATTGTCCGATCATCATTATCAGTAATTGGAAAAATATCATCAAATACTTCTTGGATTCCTTGTTTGTTAAATCAATCATAAGTATCTCTTTGAATTGCAATCAAGTCAGGTAAATCTAAATTACCAGAAACTTTTGTATAATCTCTTCTTGACGCATAATGTCCAAACTTCTTTGTTGTATATTCCATTGGCCAGCTCCAATTCGTTTTTTTATTTTTTTGTTATATATAGTCAAATATAACACAATTTGCTTAGAGATTATCTAAGTAGATAAAACCAGTTCAAAAACTGGTTTTTAGTTATCTTAAATTTTTTGTTTTAATAAATTTATTTAATTTCAACAACTGCTCCAGCTGCTTTGAAAGCTTCTTCTAAATCTTTTAATTCAGCAGGTGAGGCATTTTCTTTTAATAATTGTGGCTTTTCAGCAACAGCATCAGTTACTTTTTTAGCAGACATTAAGTCCATTCCTAATTTTTCTTTCATTAATTTAATAACGGCAACTTTAGCAGCTCCTACTTCTTTTAAATAGATTGAACTTGCTTGTTTTTCTTCTTGAGCAGCATCTGCTGTTCCTGTTGGTGCTGCTACAACTGCTGCTGCAGCTGTTACACCGAATTCTGCTTCAATTGCAGAAACCAATTCTTTTAATTCTAAAGCACTCATTGTTTTAACGTGCTTAATGATTTCAGCATTAGTTAATTTTTCCATTTTATTTTCTCCTTTTATTATATATTATTCTTAATTATTATTTAATTGATGGGTCTTTTTGCTTTGCAACTGCATCAAATGCTGCTGCTAATTTTTGCACAGGCGCTTGTAAAACACTCAATAACATTGATAATAAGATTTCTTTTGGTGGTAATGATGCAATAACTAGTAATTGTTTTTGATCAATTACTTTATTATCAAAAATACCGGCTTTCAGTTTTAACAACTTATTTTTCTTAGCAAAATCTGATAAAACTTTCGCAGTCTTTAAATCATTTTCAAAACCAAAAACAAATGCATTTGGACCAATTAATGATTGATCTAAATCAGTAAACTTGCTATCTTTCAAAGCACGACTAACTAAATTGTTTTTATAAACTTTAATTTCGGCTCCGGCTTGCTTTAGTTCATGTCTTAATTGACTTAATAAACTTACATCTAATCCTTGATATTGAACAACAATTGTTGTTTTTGCTTTTGTAATTTGATCATGAATTTGATTAATAATTTTTTGTTTTTCTACCATTGCTGGGCGCATCAATTACACCTCCTTCTTCTAGAATTTTGTTACTAGATTATAAGCAATGTAAAAACTCGAGTGAACCCGAGTATTAATTACCACATAAAGAAAACATGGAATTTACCTGGGCAACATGATTAAGACTTGTGTCCGTTGCTGTCTTAGGCTTATTTTCTAGTTTAAATATTATATTATAAATTATGAGAAAATACAATATGTAATGTATAAAAATTATATAAACTTAACAAATTCTATGTTTTCTACAACATATTTATTAAATTCATTTAACTTACTTGTTGTATCTTTATCTAAAAAATCTTTTTGTATAAATTTTTCATATTTAGCCAACTCAATTAAAGCATAATAATAGTGACTATTTCAAGGATTACTACATTTTTCAAATTCTTGATTTTTAGTAAAATTAATTGAAAAAATTTTTTTTACTAATTTCAAATTCTTTAATTTTTTAGTTCTTAAAAAATTTAAAAACATTGCAATAATAAAAGGTGAAGAAATTGATTGATCAAAATATTTCTCAATTTTTGATATATCACTTTCAAAAATTAATAATAAATAAAAAGCATGAATAACATTTAGTTCATTACTTTTTTCAATATTTTTACCTAAATACTTATGTAATAGATTTAATAAAAAATTATTAATTTCATCATTATTTAAAATATCTACAAATTTTTGAATTTGTTCTGAAATACAACTAGATAAATCTGAACGTATACTTAATAAATTAATTAAATAAGAAATAAATATTATTGCTATTTCTTTTTCTATATTTATTTTTTTATTAAAAGAACCAAATATATATTTTATACAATATTTTATATCTATATATTTTTCTTTAAGTAAAGAATTTGAAAATAAATTCAATATAGAGTTACAAATTTTTACATCAACTTTATTATTTTTTAAAATTTCATTTTTTATAATTGTTAATTCAATGTAATTATAATTAACATAAAGAGCATTAGGGAACTTATCAAATTTAACTTTATTTTCATTCAAACTTAAATTAAATTCCATTAATATACTTTCAAATAGAGGTTGAATTTTAGTTTTTAAATTTTCTTTATCACTAAAAAAATAATAATCATCGACATAATGCAGAAATTTTATATCTTCAAAACCTTCAATTAAAAGAATTTCTTCAATTCTTTCATCAATAGCGCCTAACAAAATTTCTGAAGATATTTTTGAAGTAAATGGACCAGTAATTATTGAATGTGTTTCATTAGAATTAGATCAACTAGAGAATTGATCCATTCTCTTGCCCATATTATTAATTTCTTTTTTTGAAAATGATAATCTTTTACGTAAAAAACTAATTATTTTATCTTGAGCAAAAAGATGAGTATAAACAGAACTAAAAAAATCTTTTATATCTAATCTTAAACAATATTGACGTAGTGAACTAATATCATATTTTTTTAATGAAACTAAATCGTATCATGATAAATTTTTTTCAATTTTAACAAACTTAAATTCAGAAAAAAATTTATCATTTTCCTTTATAATCTCTTCTATACTGATACTATCATCATATCCATTTATTAATTTAAAATGTGTATATTCTGAATTAATCATACAAGGTGCTAATGATTTCTCCAATTTAAGATTTTTAATATCTAATTTTAGAGACAAAAGAAAAAAAACATGTAAGAAGTAATATTGAAAATTTGGAATTTTAATAAATCGTTTAGTATTATTTTGAGTTTTATTTATCATAAAAAAACCTGGAATTGAGGCTTTACTATAACCATTTAATTTATTTTGCTTTTTAAACCAATTTTCTGCTTCTTGATTTTTCTTATCATCTTTTGAAAATAAATCAAAAAACATTTTAACTCATTTATTATTAATATCTTTTTTACTTTGAATTATTCAATTTCATATATTTTGAAAATAAATTATCATATCATTATTATAAAAACATTTAGGTAAATCATTAAACATACCCTTTCCAAAAAAAGCAACAATGTCTTTTTCTGTTATTTGTTGATTATTTCAATAGTCTTCAAACTTTTTTATAAAATCCATTAATTTAACCCATTTCTAACTATAAAATGTTTTAATTAATATTTTGAAATTAAATCATTCAAAAACAATTCATATGAACCTACTTTTTCAAAGTTTATTTTATACGAGTTATTATCAATTTTTTCAAAACTTATACTATCAATATCTGCTTTGCATAAATCATCATATGTAACAATTTTTTCATCAGAAATTTCTAAAACATCTCTTAATATTCATTTTCCTAAATCTTTATTAGGGTTAGACATTAAAGCTTTACTATTTTGCTGACATAATTTCATAATCATTATATTTTGACCAGGCAATATAGCTTTGAAACAAGTTTCATGATTAGGAAAAAAATTCAGAAACATATTTCTTTCATTTATATTAAAAGGTATATAAACCTCATTAAAATTCCTTGGTCTTCCATTTGCTCTACCTTGATTTAAGCCACTTTTTTTATGAATTTTTTTAGTTCCTTTTCTATAAGAATATAAAGGTAAAATTATTTTTTGTAAATTACATAATTTTTCAGCTATTTCAGGATTTTTTTTAATTTTCTTAAAAAAATCCTTTAATGTTTTATTATCTTTGCTATCTTCTTTTTCCATTGTTGAACCTCACTATTTTAATAATAATTTAAAGTACGACGCATTTTTTAATTTAAAGCTTTAATTATATTTTCTGCTATTCGTTCAATAACAGTAACGGAAACAGAATTTCCAATTTGTTTATATATAGTTGAATTACTTAAATTTTCTGGAATTACATAATTTTTTGGGAATCCCTGTAATAATAAACATTCTTCCGGTGTTAATTTTCTTATTCTTTCAAAATTATCTTTTATTATAGGTATGTTATGCCCTCCCATACCCATATTAGCTGTTAGAGTAGGCGATAAACCTGATTTATTTTCTCTAACATAAACACGCCTATATTGATATATAGCATTTTTTTTAACTACATTTTCTTTTAATAAGTTAAAAACTTTACTCTTTTCTGAATAATAATATTGAGAAGGAACTTCTTTATTTCAATCTATTAATTTATTTATTGTATTTGTTAATGGTATTTTTTCAGGTCATTGAAATTTATTAAAAGCTTTTTTTGAAGAAAATGCTATTATAAATAATCTTTCTCTATTTTGTGGAATATTACCATATTCGCAAGTATTTAATATTTTTTCTGTAACTTCATAATCTAATTTTTTTAATTCTTCTTTAATTATTTTATAAGTTTTTCCAAAATCATGAGTATATAAATTTTTTACATTTTCTAAAAAAACCACTTCTGGTTTTTTGTTTATCTTATCTAATTTAGATATTATCTTTGTCACTTGAAAAAATAAGTTTCCTCTATCATCATTAAAACCTTTCCTTTTACCAGCTACAGAAAAAGGTTGGCATGGAAAACCACCAGCTAAAATATCAAAATCAGGTAATTGTTCTATTTTTAAATTAGTTATATCATCAAGAATAAATTCAGTATTAGGAAAATTTTCAGAAAAAGTAATTTTACAAAATTTATCAATATCATTTGCTAAAATTGAATCTACATTAACTTTTTTAAAACCCAAATCAATACCACCAATACCAGCAAAAAGGCTTAAAACTTTATATTTTTTCATTCTAAATAATCCTTTCTATGAAATTCACTAATTTAATTATATAGAAAATATTAAAGTTAATTATTTTAATTTAAAAACATACATTTTATCTACTCTAGTTGCTCTACCTGCTTTTGTACCTAAAGAATTAGTAGCTTTTTTTTCTTGAACAATAGAATCAGTATATATTTCTTTTAATTTAAAAGGAACTACTTTTTTAATTTGATCTCACATTAATTCAAAATAATTATGTATTCTTTTATTATTAGCATCACCAATTACTAAAATAACTGTAGTATCATTATTACAAATTTTTGCCATTTCTAATAAATAATTAGTCATAAAAGTTTTATAACTTAAAAAGTTATGGCGATCATCTAATTTAATATTATTGTTATCCTGATTATTATTAAAACCTAACATTCACATTTTAATTCAATTTTGCTTTGTATAATTAATTAAATTTAAATAAGGCGGTGAAGTAAAAATTAATTTTGGCTTAATATCAAAATGTTTATTTATTTCTAAAGCATTTCCTAATTTTACTTGAGCAATATTATCAGAATATTTTGACTTTTTTAAGATATAAACTACACGATTTTTTATTTTCTCAAATATATTATCATCATCAGGTTTCTTAAGATTATGTTTTAAAGCATAATTTCGAACATAATTAACTGACATTGAAGTATGATTGCTCATACTCAATGAAAAATATATTGATTGTCCGCTTTTTCTCATAGGACCATGCATTATACCTAATGTTATAGCTAAAATAAAATTATCAACTAATGAAATTGTTCTATACTTCTTTCCTAAATTTTCTTTAATAAAAATTAATTGATGTAAATTTTTTTCACTATAATATACTTTTAAATCATCATAAGTATTATCAAAATCATAAATAATATTATTATTTGTAAAATATTTTTTTTCTCAATGATTAATTCGCTTTAAAACATTTTCAATTTTAAAACTTTGAGATTTTGCACGAGAAAGAACATAAGCAAATGGATTTAAGTCTACTGCATAAGATTGACGATTTAACAATCTTGCTTGTAAAAGAGTAGTGCCTCTTCCAGAAAATGTATCTAATACAATATCATTTTCATCACTATATCTTTTAAGAAAAAAATTAGCTAAACTTGGAGAAAACATAGCTACATATGAGCAAATACGATGCATATGATCACCTCAAAGTCTATTATTTTTTCAAGTCTCTTCTTTTGGCAATTCTAAAATTTTACCAGTTTCAAAATTTTCATGAATTACTATGTTTTTATTCCCTTCCATATTATATTTTCTCCCTCTAAATTAATTTTAAATAATTTTTAAACTCTCTAACATTTGAAACAAAAATTTATATTGTTTATTTAAAGAATTAATAATTTTTACTTTAAAATTTTCATCACTAATAATATACGAAGAATGAATAATTTTATTAAGAACATCTCTATCAGAAAAATGCTTTTCTTCTTGTTTTGAAGATTTTCAAAATGAAAATATCATTTCAATATTATCAATAATATTATATTTTATTTCATTTTGCTTTAATCATTTTTGCATTCTGTGACATTTTATAATTGCATCAACTAATTCTTCGTTAATAAAATTTTCTTCATCTTTTAACATATTTCTAATTCTATCAACTGCTATAGTATTATATTTTTGAATCAATTTATTCATTCCTTCTCTAGTAAACATTTTTATTCATTTTGCTTTTTTTACATTAAAATCATTTTGATCTTTTGCTCCAGATATTAATCTTGCTTCTTTAGAACCAAAATTAATATTATTATAAAATTCTCTTATAAGGTTTAATAATTCATCAGATATATCAAGAGCTAAAAAAATTAATAAATCATAAGTACTTCTAATAGAAGCACTTAAAGAAACAAAAGGCAAGGAATTTTCTTTATATAAATTTTTTTGAAAATAACCAGGAACATCAAAAGTTCATATATAATTTATTGTTTTTTTAATTTTATTTTTAAATTTTAAGTTATTATTATTCTTAATATTTTCATTAGCTTTTTTTATTATATTATCTCCAGTAGAACCATATTCTTTTATTTGTTTTTCTAAAGGTGTAATTTCAATCTTTTTTTCAACCTTTAATTCTATTTCTTTTATTTGTTGATTCAATGATTTAATATTATTATCAAAAATAATAATATTTCTTAATTCTTCATTATCAGAAATACTTTCTAAACCTCTAGTTGTTAATTTTCCTGAAATAAATTTTTCAACTAATCATAATGCTAATTTTTCAAATTTTTCGCTTGATATATTATAACTTAATTTATCTAAATCCTTGTATTCAGCTAATTTATATTTTAAAGAAATATTTTTTGTAATACTATTATTTATATTTCTCTCATTTTCAAAAGAAACCATACTTCTAGATAATTCTATAGCAGATGGAGCAAACATTAATTTATTAATTTTTTTATTTGGATTTTTTTTATTATAAATTTCTACTAAAGATTTACATCAAACTGCAGAATGTATCATACTTTTGTTTATAGTTCTTCCGAAATGTTTAGAAAGTTTTTCTAGAACTAAGTTAATATTAGATTCCTCTCTTCCTAAATCACTTAAAAAAACATTAAATTTACTTAAAAATAAATAAAACTGATGTAATCTACCAAATATTCTTTTACCAGTTTTTTCAGCACTTTGTCTACCATTTATTAATATTCAAATTTCATCATTAGTAACATGATTTCCTATAAATACATAAGAAAAATTATCAATATAATTTTGTTTAAAATTATTAATTGTTTCAAAAATTATAGAATAATTACTTAAAACAAGATTTTCCATATTTTCCCTAATATCTTCATCAAGATAAGCTTTATTTTCTCTATTATTTTTAATTAATTCTTTAAATAATTTGTTATCATTTATATCTTTTGTAAATTCATTTTTGTACAAAGTCAAAAACTTTAAACACATAACTCTTCTATTACCTTCTACTACATAATATTCTTTATCCTTTCCTTGTTTTACAAAAATTGGATCTTCAAATGGTTTAAAACCTAATGATAAAGAAACAATCAAAGCTTTTAAATCATTCAAATGCTCTTCGTAAGAAATTAATTTTTGAATTATTTTAATTTCATCATAAAAATAATTATTAGTACCCAAAGTATTTAAATCATATTCTTCATCAATATATCTAGGATTTGCCTCTAATAATCTTAAATCTTTTAAATCAATATCATTATTAAAAGAATAATCATTTTTTGTATAATTATCCATTCAATTGCCCTCTTATTCTTTTAAAAATTATTTTTATTTTAACAAAAAATATCTCAAATAGGAATATTCTTATTTACTTAAAATATTAATTAAAAATATTCAAATTTTACTATTAAATAAAAATTGGCTTAATAAAAAATGATTTTTTATTAAACCAATTAATTAAATTAAATTTTATTTATCAACTAATCTTTTAGCAACTTCAATTAAAAAGTCATTATTTTTATTACTTTCAATTGCCCTATTAACATTCTTTTCACCATATTTTTCATTACTAGTTGGTAAATCTTTAAAATTAAGTTTCATAATATTTGCCTTCTTATTTTTTCTTAAGAAATGTTTTAATTTCGTCCTTGTAATTTATCTGATGTATCATAAGTATTTGTTAATCTATTTTTAAAAGCTTCATCAATTAAAAGTTTTAATCTATTAGCCATATCTGATTCACCAAAATATTTTAAATCATCTCAATTAATAACATCAATATGAACTCCACTTTTAACTATATTTCTTATAAGTCTTTTAGGTCAATGTAATCTTGTTGCTATTTCTGTTTCATAATCTTTAAATGGAATTCAATTTATAATTTTGCCATTTTCTCTCATAATTTTATCCACTAATCCTGTTTTACTATTAACAAGACCACCATTACCATCTGGTAAATTAATTACTAAGATTCCCATTTTTTTATTTTTTTCTCCATCGTACATAGCTGCATGTAATTCTCAATCAATAAACTTGCTATTTCTCATATTTGAACCATTTAATAAAAGCAATACAGAAGCATCTCTAATTCATTCATCGCGAATTTTAATTCTAATTTCTTCATCTTCTGTTATTTTAGCATCATCGATTTCACCTTCACCAACTGAATAATCATCAAATATATTAAACTTATCATTCAAGTCTACTAAATAATCTTTTCATTCATGATGTTCTGTGTATTTAAAACTAATAAAAACTTTATGTCTATCAATCTCATTCATAATTTTTACTCCTTTTTAACCTTAAAATTATATTTTATATAATACAATTTTATTATATAATATTACTAAAATTTAGAAAAGAGGGAAAAGTAATTGTTTATAGTTACTTTTAATGATTTTAATAATTGAATAATTAAATACTGACCAGCTCTCACTATTATTATAGTAGGAACTATTATAGTAATTTTAATTCTTTGATTCATTATTCCTTTCATTGTAAACAAAAAGATAAATAAAAAATTAAAAAAAATTAATGAAGATACTAATATTTCATTTGATAAAGAATTAGGATTATTTTTAGAAAGTCTAAATTTAAAAATTATTACCATAAAATATGTTAAAAATACACCAAATAGAACTCTAGCTTGAAAAGGGTTAATAGAAATTTTAACTAGAGTAGTCGGAAATACATTTGATGAATATGGGAATGAAAAAGATGTTTTAGATAGTATTCATACTATGTTCAAAAATATAAGAAATTATATTACTGAAAATGTGGGTGCAATAAATGCAACTAAAGTTTTATTAATTTTTTTAAATAAAACATTACGATCATTTTTACCTAAATGAGATCAATTAATTAATAAGAAAGAAATATTCAAAACTAAAAATGAAAGTCAAAAATATAAAAATTATAAAGAAGAATTTAAAAATGATTATAATAAACTAATTAAAGATATAACAAACAAAAGATATATTCAAAATTTGTGCCATATGTGTGGAATAAAATTAAAAAATCTTAAAAAATATACTGATAAAAGATAACATTATCAATAATTATATTAAAAAATCTAGTAATTTAATTACTAGATTTTTTAATAAAAGAATTTATTAATGGTGTTTGCAATGACAATTTTCACAATTGCAACTTTCGCAATGACAATTACATTTTTTATCGCTTTTTTCACTAGCCATAATTAACCCTCCTATGTAATACTTATCTTTATTATATAGAATTATTTTTAAATTATGATTCTAAACTTTGTGAAACACTTTTTTTAGCAACTGCTTCTATTGCTTGTTTAATCACATCTTTTAAGTGATATTCATCAAAAACTTTAATCGCTTCAATTGTTGTACCACCTGTAGTAGCAACCTGGTTTTGTAGCATTTCTAAAGATGCTGAACTATTAATAATATTTGCAGCAACACCAAGTAAAAGATTAGTAATAATTACTTTACTATCTGCTTCACTAATGTCATCAACGATTGCTAACTTCATTAATGGCTGTAATCAGTAATACAAATAGGCACTAGCACTACCACAAATGGCAATGAAAGTATGAATTTGTTTTTCAGATAAAATAATAGTTTTACCTAATCATTTAAAAAGATTTAATGCTGCTTTATTAGCATCTTTTGATCCTTCTTTTGTTACCATTGTCATTGATTGCTTATATTGAACAGAAGTATTTGGCATAACTCTTGTCACTGAACAAGTAGGAAAGATTGCTTTTAATTGTTTTAAGGTAATACCACTAGCAACTGATAAAATCATTTGTTTTTTAAAAGTTGCTTGTAACTTACCTTTTAAATCAATAATATTTTGCGGTAATAAAGCTAAAATTATTAAATCACAATCCTGGATAAATTTTCAATCTTGACTAACTAAAAACCCTGCTTTTTTAAAAGCTTGTTGACTTTCATTACTATTAACAACAATCCTAAAATCAGATTTTTGATATTTCTTATTATTTACTAATCCATTAATAATACTTTTGCCTAAGTGTCCAGCACCTAAAATTCCAATTGTCATTTTTGAAATAAGCTCCTTAATTTAATTAATTATTTAAATTTTATCATAAAGAAAAATAATAAAAAAATCCTTTCTTAAAAGAAAGGATTCTCTTGGTCAAGAATAACTCTTGATATAAAACTGGCATCGTGCTATTTTTCCATCTCTGGTATCGTCGCCGCTGATATGCTTAACTTCTGTGTTCGGTATGGGAACAGGTGCGCCATATCGCTATTAACACCAATAAATATTTGGTAATTATTCTCTAAAAACTAGATGTAGACATCACTATAAATTAGTTACAATAGCGCAATTTCTCTAATAAATCCTCGATCTATTAGTATTGGTTAGCTAAATACGTCGCCGTACTTACACACCCAACCTATCAACCTTGTTGTCTTCAAGGGATCTTACTCCTTGCGGATGAGAAATCTAATCTTGGAACTGACTTCGCACTTAGATGCTTTCAGTGCTTATTCATGCCCTACATAGCTACCCAGCTGTGCCACTGGCGTGACAACTGGGGCACCAGAGGTAGGTCCATTCCGGTCCTCTCGTACTAGGAACAGCTTTCCTCAAATTTCTTGCGCCCACGACAGATAGGGACCAAACTGTCTCACGACGTTCTGAACCCAGCTCGCGTACCGCTTTAATGGGCGAACAGCCCAACCCTTGGAAGCGACTACACCTCCAGGATGCGATGAGCCGACATCGAGGTGCCAAACCTCCCCGTCTATGTGAACTATTGGGGGAGATAAGCCTGTTATCCCCGGGGTAACTTTTATCCGTTGAGCGACGGCCCTTCCACACGGGACCGCCGGATCACTAAGCCCAACTTTCGTTTCTGCTCGACTTGTAAGTCTCGCAGTCAAGCACCCTTCTACCTTTGCGCTCTATGTATGATTTCCATTCATACTGAGGGTACCTTTGGGCGCCTCCGTTACTTTTTAGGAGGCGACCGCCCCAGTCAAACTACCCACCAGACACTGTCCTCAGACCAGATAATGGCCTCAAGTTAGAATTTCAGTATAACAAGGGTGGTATCCCAAGGTTGACTCAGTGCCTACTAGCGTCTGCACTTCATCGTCTCCCACCTATCCTGTACAAGTTATACCAAAATTCAATATCAAGTTGTAGTAAAGCTCCACGGGGTCTTTCCGTCTAATCGCGGGTAACCTGCATCTTCACAGGTACTAAAATTTCACCGAGTCTATAGCCGAGACAGCGTCCGGATCGTTACGCCTTTCGTGCGGGTCAGAACTTACCTGACAAGGAATTTCGCTACCTTAGGACCGTTATAGTTACGGCCGCCGTTCACTGGGGCTTCAGTTCAAAGCTTCGCAATAAATTGCTAACAAATCGCTTTAACCTTCCAGCACTGGGCAGGCGTCACCCCCTATACTTCGTCTTGCGACTTTGCAGAGAGCTGTGTTTTTGCTAAACAGTCGCCCGGACCTCTTAACTGCGGCTCATATTTTACTATGAGCACCCCTTCTCGCTAACTTACGGGGTTATTTTGCAGAGTTCCTTAGCTATAGTTATCTCGCTTGCCTTAGGATATTCTCCTTGACCACATGTGTCTGTTCTCGGTACAGGTACCATAATAATATCTTTAGAAGCTTTTCTTGAAAGCAGGGCGTCAGATACTTCGTTACTAGGCGAACCGTTCACTCCCCATCATACTTCAAGGTTAATGTTATGCGGATTTGCCTACACAACCCTCTTTGTATTTAGCCCAGCACTTCCAGTCGCTGGGATATCCTAGCCTTCTTTGTCACTCCATCAGTTACTATGGTAGTACAGGAATATCAACCTGTTGTCCATCGACTACGCCTTTCGGCCTCGCCTTAGGTCCTGACTAACCCTGGGAGGACGAACCTTGCCCAGGAAACCTTGGTCAATCGGCATGAAGGATTCTCACCTTCAATCGTTACTCATGCCGGCATTCTCACTTTTAAGCGCTCCACTAGTCCTTCCGGTCTAACTTCGTTGCTGCTTAAAACGCTCCCCTACCGCCCATACACTATAAAAGTGCATAAACCCATAGCTTCGGTACAATGCTTAGCCCCGGTACATTTTCCGCGCAGAATCATTCGACCAGTGAGCTGTTACGCACTCTTTAAAGGATGGCTGCTTCTAAGCCAACCTCCTGGCTGTTTAAACAATTCTACATCGTTTTCCACTTAGCATTGATTTGGGGACCTTAGCTGATGATCTGGGCTGTTTCCCTCACGTCCATGGACCTTATCACCCACAGACTGACTGCTAGATATGAAACAATGGCATTCGCAGTTTAATTGCATTCAGTACCCCGAGGTGGGGCCATCATACATTCAGAGCTTTACCTCCATTGTCCTAATTCTAACGCTAGTCCTAAAACTATATCGGGGAGAACCAGCTATCTCCAGGTTCGATTGGAATTTCACCGCTAGCCACAAGTCATCCACGGTCTTTTCAACGAACGTTGGTTCGGTCCTCCACTAACTGTTACATTAGCTTCAACCTGCTCATGGCTAGATCACCTGGTTTCGGGTCTACGACCACATACTAAACGCCCTATTCAGGCTCGCTTTCACTACGGCTCCACGTCTAAAACGCTTAACCTTGCATGTAATCGTAACTCGCCGGCTCATTCTACAAAAGGCACGCCGTCACCCATTAACGGGCTCCGACTTGTTGTAAGCATATGGTTTCAGGAACTATTTCACTCCCCTTGCGGGGGACTTTTCACCTTTCCCTCACGGTACTGGTTCACTATCGGTGATTGGTTAGTATTTAGCCTTACGCAGTGGTCTGCGCAGATTCCGACAAGATTCCTCGTGTCTCGTCGTACTCAGGATACCATCAGAAGATTTGTTAATTTCGTATACTGGACTTTCACCATCTATGGTGTTGCTTCCCAACAACTTCTACTATTAACAAATTTTGTAACTTCTATATAATGGTCCTACAACCCCAGTTTAAAACTGGTTTGGGCTGGTCCCTTTTCGCTCGCCGCTACTAAGGGAATCGCATTCGCTTTCTTTTCCTCTAGGTACTAAGATGTTTCAATTCTCTAGGTATCACTCTGAATAACTATGAATTCATTATTCAGTACTATCTGATTAGAGATAGTGGGTTTCCCCATTCGGAAATCTCCGGATCAAAGTTTATTTCCAACTCCCCGAAGCTTATCGCAGGTAATCGCGTCCTTCATCGTCTTCCAATCCCAAGGCATCCACCATACGCTCTTAATAATTTATTAGAATAATCCTATTGCAAGATAATTTATAAAAAATTTGATTAAAATTTTGATGTCTACTTTATCTAGTTTTTAAAGAACAATTACAATTTTCAGAAACAAAACAATCTCTGAAAACTAAATAGAACAAAGAACTTTTTTAATAATCCGTACTTTATTAAATCAAGGTTAAATTTCTACATTGATTGATGTCTTAATTAAAAGACAATTCTCCATAGAAAGGAGGTGATCCATCCACATCTTCCGATACAGGTACCTTGTTACGACTTAAGCCTAATCACCACCACTGCCTTGGGTAGCTCCCTCCTTGCGGTTAGGACACCAACTTCTGGCATTGACGACTCTCATGCTTTGACGGGCGGTGTGTACAAGACCCGAGAACGTATTCACCGCGACATTGCTGATTCGCGATTACTAGCGATTCCGACTTCATGAAGTCGAGTTTCAGACTTCAATCCGGACTGAGACTGACTTTTTGAGATTAGCTCGATCTTGCGATTTTGCGACTCTTTGTATCAGCCATTGTAGCACGTGTGTAGCCCAGGCCATAAGGGGCATGATGATTTGACGTCATCCCCACCTTCCTCTAGCTTACACTAGCAGTCTCCCTAGAGTCCCCAACTTAATGCTGGCAACTAAGGACAGGGGTTGCGTTCGTTGCTGGACTTAACCAAACATCTCACGACACGAACTGACGACAACCATGCACCACCTGTATCCTTGTTAACCTCCACTATATCTCTATAGCTTTGCAAGGTATGTCAAGGCCTGGTAAGGTTCTTCGCGTTGCTTCGAATTAAACCACATGCTCCACCGCTTGTGCGGGTCCCCGTCAATTCCTTTGAGTTTCACTCTTGCGAGCATACTACTCAGGCGGAGTACTTAATGCGTTAGCTACAGCACTGCCTTTTTGGCAACACTTAGTACTCATCGTTTACAGCGTGGACTACTAGGGTATCTAATCCTATTTGCTCCCCACGCTTTCGTGCTTCAACGTCAGTGATAGGCCAGTTAGCCGCCTTCGCCACTGGTGTTCCTCCATATATCTACACATTCCACCGCTACACATGGAATTCCACTAACCTCTCCTATACTCTAGTCTTGTAGTTTCCAAGGCGATTAGGAGTTGAGCTCCTAAATTTAACCTCAGACTTGCAAAACCGTCTACGCACCCTTTACGCCCAATAAATCCGGATAACGCTTGCCACCTATGTATTACCGCGGCTGCTGGCACATAGTTAGCCGTGGCTTTCTGGTAAGGTACCGTCATAGATAAAACCATTTCCTGTTTTACCATTTCTTCCCTTACAACAGACCTTTACAATCCGAAGACCTTCATCAGTCACGCGGCATTGCTCCATCAGGCTTTCGCCCATTGTGAAAAATTCCCTACTGCTGCCTTCCGTAGAAGTTTGGGCCGTGTCTCAGTCCCAATGTGGCCGTTCATCCTCTCAGATCGGCTACGTATCATTGCCTTGGTAGGCCATTACCCTACCAACTAGCTAATACGCCGCATCCTCATCAATCAGCGAAGCTTGAAAGCTCCTTTCATTACTGGAAATCATCCAGTAATCTTATGCGGTATTAGCTGTCGTTTCCAACAGTTATTCCCCACTAAATGGTAGATTAGATACGTGTTACTCACCCGTTCGCCACTAAGTATTGCTACTTCGTTCGACTTGCATGTATTAGGCATGCCGCCAGCGTTAATCCTGAGCCAGGATCAAACTCTCATTTAAAAATATGTTAATTTAAGTTATCTTCTGACTTAATTGACGGATTAATTCTTGTTCTATTTAGTTTTCAAAGATCGTTCTATTTTGTAAATTTTTTAGATTTGCAACCTTTTTAAGTCACAATAGGAATATTACCGAAAAGCAGAAACAAAGTCAACAAAAATAAGAAAAAAATAATTATTTTTTTTAACCTTTTTTTATCTTTAAAATTGTATTAAAAATGCACTTCCTTTTTGCAAAGAAAATGCATTAATTAATTGAAATTTACTCTTTAGTTGCTTGATTAACAACTTGCTTTTTATCTTCTTTTTTATCCTTTTTAGGACTTTTTGCTTTTTTATCAGAACTACCTTTTACTTTAGCATCTTTAGTTTCTGCTAATACTGTAGTTTTTTTACTTGTGGGAATATTTACACCTTTATAAGTATTGCATTTCATGCAAGCATGATGAGGTAAAACTACTGAACCACAATTAGGACAATTAGCTGTTGTACGAGAAATTAAAGCATCGTGACTACGACGAGTATTTTTACGCATTTTTGAAGTTCGTCTTGCTGGTACAGCCATATTTCTTCCTCCTTGAAATTACATACCAGTAAATTATATATCTATTTTAAAAAAAATAATAGTATTTTTTAAAACTTTTTTAAGACAAAAAGAAATATTAATCTTTAGTAATCTCTTTTTTAACTTTTAATTTAATTGTTAAGTATTTATCAGATAAAGTAGCAAGATATTTACCAATTCCAACGAAGTTATAAAGTTTTAATGATAAGTTAGGATAGTTCTTATTAATTGGTTCATTTAAAAACAAAAACTTAACAATTGTTTGATTTTCTAAATCCTTAACTCATTTACTATTAATATTCTTTGATTCTGGTACCGATCAATAAAATTCTTGCTTTGCTTCATCATATCTAGTTAATTTACCATAATTACTGCCATCTAAATCAGCAAAAACCACTGACTTATCTTGATCATAAGTTAAATAACCTGCTTGAAAGGCAATAATTTTTAATGAATCTAAATTCTTAATGAAATTTAAGCGACCAATTGCAGCTAATGCTTGCCTTACTGTATATGTTGCTTTAATTGAAAGTAAAGGATAATTAGTTATCTTTTGTTCTTGAACAAGCAAAGTTTCATATTGTAATTTATAAGCAAGAATAATTAATAACTCTTGAACAATTAATTGATGGTGATTAATAAAGTTTGCAATTAAATTATCTTCATCACTAATAAGTGAACGAAAAACTTTTAAACTAGTAACTTCATAAAATAAAGAACAAAATAATAAATTATCATAATAATCATTAACAACAAATTTTGTTAAATCATTTTGTAATCGTAAGTAAAAATAATTAATAATTTGATAATCATTTAAAAATAAAAATTGTTTTAAAATATTTTTATTACGCAATGTTTGATTTTCTTTCTCTTGATAGCGATTAATTGACATTGCTACTCTTAAATAAAAATCATCCAAGTAATGATAAAACAAAATTAGATTCAAGTCATAATCATTAATAATTTTTGCCAAACCTTCATTTTGATATTTTTGATAATATTCCCTAACTACTTGATGCATTCTTTTTGGTACTTGATATCAAGCTTGTAAATTCTTTAAAATAATTTCTTTACTGCGCGCTTCTAAATTCAAAGTACAACCATTAGGTAAACTAAAACCTTGATCAAAGAGTGCTTTTTGATTTAAAGTTGCTTGATTATGATATAAATTTTTAATACCAATCGTAATATCATATTTTTGATCAATATTAGCAATTAAATCATAAACAACCAATTTATTTTTATTAATTGTTTTTCGTAAACCACGACCTAATTGTTGTAAGAAAATTGTTTTCGAATTTGTTGGTCGTAATAAAATAATCGTATCAATTTCAGGAACATCAATTCCTTCATTAAAAATATTAACAACACATAAATAATTAATCGTTCTTTTTCGAAAATCATTTAAAATTTTATTTCGTAAATGACTAACTTTGCTAGTTAAATAATTTGCTTTTAAACCTTGTGCTTGTAAATAGTTACTAATAATTTCAGCATGAACGGTATTAATACAAAATACTAAAGTTAATGGCTGATGATAAAAACCAATATAATTATTAATCACATCTAATAATAATTTATTTCTTGCATCATTATTTAAAATTTTAAATACTTGTTGATCATTATTCAAATCAATGCCAATTAAATTACTATTAATATCATCAATACAATAATAATCAAATTTTGCTAATAATCTTTGATCAATTGCATCTCACAATCGTAATTCATAAGCAAATTCATTATCAAAATAAGGTAAGATACTTTTATTATCTTCTCGTTCTGGAGTTGCTGTTAAACCAATTATCTCTTGTGGTTGAAAATATTTAAAAACTTGATCAAAAGTATCAGCTGCAATATGATGTGCTTCATCAAAAATAATTAAGTCAAATTGTTTTCGATTAAACTTTTTTAAATGCCGATAAACTGTTTGAATTGTTGCAAATAAATAATCATAATTAAAGTTTTCAGTTTTAACATTTAAAATTTGACCAAAGGTTTTATCTTTTAAAACATTACGAAAAGTATTTAATGCTTGCTCAATAATTTCTTTTTGATGGGCTAAAAATAACAATCTTGGTTTTCTTCCTTGATGATTTTTAATTTGTTGTAAATAATCAAAAGCACTAATAACTGTTTTACCTGTTCCCGTTGCCATAATAATTAAATGTTTATTTTTCTTAATTCTTCTTCGAAAAGCTAATTTTTCTAAAATGGCAAGTTGAAAGTCATATAATAAATAATTAAAAAAATTAGTTTGATTAATACTTGGATTAAAGATTTGATTTTGATTTTCAATTCTTGCTAATAATTGTTTTCTTGCTTGCTCATTATTAAAATCAATTAAATTATCATTTCATAATTTTTGATATTCTTGGTTAATCCTTTGATATAAACCTTGATTATTAAATTCATTAATTCTAATATTTCATTCTCTTCCTGAACTCATTCCAGGCATTGTTAAATTACTAGAACCAATAATAACTGAAGAAAAACCAGAAGTACGAGTAAAAATTGCTGCTTTAATATGAATTCTTTCACTTCTAATTTCAGTGTTATCTTCAATCCGAATTTTAATATTAGCATATTGTTTAATTAATCGTTCTAATTCATATAAATTAACAAATAATGCTTGATGATCAAAAGTTGTTGTAATTAAAGTAATTGGAATCTGATACTTTAAAGCAAAATTAAAAGCACCTCGTAATTTATTAATCATTGTTTTAGAAATAAAAGGATAAACAAATGCTACAGCATCACTAGTAATAATTTCTTTATTTAATTGTTCTATTAATTTTTGTTCTTCTTGATTGGTAAATAAATAATTATCACTCAAACGAATTTGGCTTTGATATTCGTTGCTTTTCGTTTGATCTTTAACTTGCAATAAAATATCTTTCCGAAATTGTTTACTACTAAAATTTGTTAATAAATTATTAATGAAATTAACTTTATCATCAAGATTATTAATTGTTGTTAAATGATTAATTAATAAATGATTAAATTGTTGTCCTAAATATTTATTAATGTCATTAATATTATTAACTTCTTGTTCCAGATTTTTGATTAAATAATTATCATCAATTTCATCGGTTGATTTTAATAATAAATCATAATATCCTTTATCTTTTAATTTATTGCTCATATTAACAACTCTAATACCTTTCACTTAAAAATTATTTTGAATAAGAATATGGATGATCTTTTATTCCTACTTCTTTACTTATTAACTTCTGATAATATTGTTCTTTTTCCTTTAAAAATTGTAATTCATTTTGTAATTCAATAATTTTAGTTTCAACAACTGCTTTTTGATTAATAATCATTAAATGTCTTGTTGCAACAGTGCTTTCACCTTTAATACATAAATCAATATATTGTTTAATATTTTTAATTGCCATACCAGTTTTCTTCAAACAAACAATCACTTCAATTCATGGTAAGTCAATTTCATTTAAATAACGATAACCATTTGCTTCTCGTTTTATAAATGGCATTAAACCTTTTTCATCGTAAAATCTAATTGTTGCTTCACTAAGATTAAATCGTTTTGCAATTTCATTTAAATATAATTTTTTCATTTTTAATTTCTCCTTGCCTTAAAGTTACTATAATCTTTTACAATTATATCAGAGGTGAAAAAAATGAAAACAAGAACTTTAGGAAAAGATTTAGTTGTTTCTGAAATTGGTTTAGGTTGTATGGGATTAAGTTTTTCCTTTCCACCATTTCCAAGCAAAGAAGAAGCAATAACATTTTTAAGAGCAGCATATCAAAAAGGTGTAACATTTTTTGACACTGCTGAAATTTATGGGCCATTTGTTAATGAAGAAATCGTTGGCGAAGCGTTAAAACCATTTCGTGATAAAGTTATTATTGCAACAAAGTTTGGCTTTAAATACGAAGGTGACAAAGTAGTTGGTTTAGATAGTAGTGAAGTAAATATTCGCCGTGCTATTGAAGGATCTTTAAAAAGATTACAAACTAATTATATTGATTTGTTTTATCAACATCGTGTTGATCCAAATGTTCCAATTGAAACAGTTGCAAAAGTTATTAAACAATTAATGGCAGAAGGTAAAGTTCGTCATTGAGGTTTAAGTGAAGCATCAGCAAAAACAATTCGAAAAGCACATAGTGTTTGTCCAGTTACTGCCTTACAAAGTGAATATTCAATGTTTTGAAGAGAACCAGAGCAAGAAATTATTCCAACACTTGAAGAATTAGGAATTGGCTTTGTCCCATTTAGTCCTTTAGGAAAAGGCTTTTTGACAGGTACTGTTAAACCAGGACAATTATTCGGTGAAGGTGATTATCGCAATACGATTCCAAGATTTAACACACCAGAATATTTTAAAGCAAATATGAAACTTGTTGACTATGTTAAAGAATTAGCTATTAAAAAACAATCAACACCAGCTGCAATTGCTATTGCTTGAATTCTGGCACAAAAACCTTGATTTGTTCCAATTCCTGGAACAAAAAAAATTAGTCGTTTAGAAGAAAACTTATCAGCAATAAAGGTAGAATTTACTGAAAAAGAACTTATTGAAATTAAAAAACATTTAGATACAATTAAAATTGTTGGTCACAGATATAGTGACTTTGCTGAAAAACAAATTGATAAATAAAAATAGCAAAGGAGAAAAAATGAAAAATAAAACTTGATTAATAACAGGTGCCAGTCAAGGACTTGGCTTAGAAACTGTTAAATATTTAATTAGCCAAGGTAATAATGTTATCGCATTTTCAAGAAATCCTGAAACTATTACCAAAGAAATTGGTGATGTGAAAAATTTATTAGCACTAAGTCCTGATTTAAATTCAATTAGTGATATTAGTGAAAAGATTAATTTAGCACTTAAAAAATTTAATACAATTGATATTGTTTTAAATAATGCTGGCTATGGACTAATTGGACCATTTGAAGAAATTAGTGATGAAGAAATTAATAATTTATTTAAAGTTAATGTTTTTTATACTTTCAATGTTATTAAAGCAGTATTACCAATTCTTCGTAAACAAAAATACGGTCATATCTTTAACACATCTTCAATTGCTGGTTATCGTAGTTTTGCTAATGTTAGTGTTTATAGTGCTGTTAAATTTGCCCTTGATGGCTTTAGTGAAGGATTAAATGATGAACTAAAACACTTTAATATTTCTGTTTCATCAATTTTACCTGGAGGATTTAGAACAAACTTTTTAGAATCAACATCAATTAAGTATGCCAATAGTAAAATTAGTGATTACAATTTTGAAACTGATAAGAAAAATTGAAATGCTATTAACCATCAGCAATTAGGAAATCCAAAAGCTTATGCAAAATTTATTTATGATTTAACAACCAAAAAAACAATTCCAACTCATATTTTTGTTGGCAGTGATGCAATTAGAAATGCTTTAGCAAAAATAAAACTAGTAGAAGCAGATATTGATTCATATAAAGAAGCATCAAATCAAACTGGTTTTAAAGACTTTAAAGTAATTCATTAATAAAAAAGAGCAAGATTAATAGACTGACCTCCAAATAGTAAGTACAAATTAAAAAATAGTTTGTATAAATTAACTTACTAGATGGAGGTCTTTTTTATGGCTAAAAAGGGCAAAAATTCAAAAAATATCAATTAGAAGTAAAAAGAAATTATTGATTTTAAAATTTCAAAATTTAATGATTTAAAATTAGTAATGGAAAATTTAAATTCAGCAATTAAGAAAACAAAAAATGATCGCAATGGAATAATTATCCATTCAAATCACGGTAGTCAATACACATCAAATATATATAAAAATTTCTGTAGTGCATGGCATTGTTATATCAATGGGAAAAGTATATTCTTGTACAGAAAATGCTGTTATTGAAAAATTTTATGCTAGTTTGAAAAAGGGAACAATTCATAGCAACCATTATTTGAATATTAAAAAATATGTTTTAGATGTCGTTGATTGAAACGATTGATATAATAAAATAAAATTGCAAGACTTTAATACCTTGCAATAATTTTAAAAAGTATTTTTTATTTAATACTTACTTTTTACGGTTCACTCTATTAATCTTATTCTTTTTTATTCTTGATTTGTTTCTTTTTTGATTCATCATTGCGAAGTCATCTTCAAAAAGTTCGCAAATAATAAATTGGATAACCTGCTAGTAAGACACCACAAACAATTAAACATTTTCATAAGATTCATCAATCATTATTATTAATTACTGAAATATAAACAGAAATAATTGCTCCGGCTAATAAGAGCATATCAGCAATTAAAACACTAAGAAAAATAATTCCAAAAACAAAATCGTTAAAAATTTTCTGATAATCTTTTCGTTTATGTCGTAATTGTCAAGCAACAATAATTGAAATAAATTGTAAAATTGTGGTAGCAATAACAAAATAAGTAACAATACTATATAACTGATCTCAAAGAATATAAATTGCTGCTAAAACAATTAATAAAATAATTGCCATATAAGGTGATTCATTGCTCTTTCTTACTTTAGCAAAAATTGGTGCTAAATCTTTTTCTTCTGCTAACTTATGAACCATTCGTGAATGATATAAGAAGAAAGAATTTAAAGAACCAAAGAAAATTATTATCACAAAAATATTAAAAGCCAAAATTAAACCAGAAGGAAGTTTTAAATTTTTAAGCGCATCTTGTCAAAAAGTCGATGACATTCAGTCAAGACCATGACTAACATTAATAATAATGAATGACAAAGCTAAAATTAAATAAACAGCAATAACAACAATCGTTGCTAAAATTTTGGCACGAATAATATTTTTTTTCGGCTCTTTAATTTCACCAGCAATATAAGTAACTGATTCTACTCCTGAATAAGCAAACATTGTCATTGCAATTGCTGGTAATAATAAATATGACGATACATATGTTTCTGTTAAATTACTACCACCCTGATTTTTGAAATTATTAAATGAACCATAAATTATCGCAATAACAATAATAAAAAGAATTGGTAAAAGTTTTAAAAATGTAAAAATTGTTTGAGAAACAATAACAAGTTGTTTTAAAAAAATATGGAATAAACCAATTACTAACATTAAACCAATACCAATAGCTTTAATAATTCATGGATTAGTAATATTAAATAATGAAGCAATTAATGAACTACAAGCAATTGTAATACTAGCAATTGCTGTGGCACTAACAATTAAAACTAAAATTCAGCCAAACCAAAAAGCAAATGCTTTATAATTTGCTTTTTTTAATCAATTATAAGTCGTACCATTTTCTGGATAACTAACTGTTGTTTCAGCAAAAATTAATAAACTAGGAATAATTAACAAACCACCTAATGCCCAAGCTAATAACATTAAAATTGGATTAAACTTTGCATAAAAAGCAACTTGACCAAAAGAAATTAAAATTGATGATCCTAATGTTGCACTGATGGCAACCATTGTTGTTGTTAATAAACCATATTTTCTTTTTAACATTTCCGCACCAATTAAATCTTTTTTCTTAAATATAACATAGTTTATTAAGTTATAAAAACTATTAATTATATATTTTAATTTTTATTATAATATTTATAGAATAGAGTTTAGAAAGAGGTATTAATGAATCAAAATAATATAAAAGAATGTTAAGTTTTTATTGATGATAGTGGAAATATTGAACTATCAAGTAATAATGAATATTTTATTTATGGAGCTTTAATTTTCACTAGTCAAGAAGCAGTTGATAATTTTAGAGAAAAATATGAAAATGCATTAATAAAATTATTTAAAAATAATAAAGAAGTAAAAGCTGCTTCATCAATATCAAATTGAAAACGTAAAGAAATTTATAATGTTATCAAAAATAATAATTGTCAGTTAATATCAGTAATAGAACAGAAAAGTTTATCTGATAGACTAATAGAAATTGAAAAAATTTATGATAAAGAATTAAAATCAAAGAAAAATAAATCATTACAAAATAAATTAAAAATTAAACAAATAAGAAAAAATAATTATGAATATCACAAATCATATCTAATTGGACAACTAATTTGTTTAATAATTGAATCTATCCACCCAACTAAAAAAACAAAAATTAATATTACTTTAGATCAAGAAGATCTTGGCATAGCTGGTAAAAATGGTTCTTTTATTAATTACTTAAAACATGCTCAAAAATATCTAAAAAGTCGTTCATATAATTATACTTTTGTAATGGCAGATTCAAAAAGTGAATATTGTTTACAAGGCGCAGATTTTTTTGCTCATTCAGTTTACTCGTTAAAAAATAAAAATGATAATCAAAAATTTAATTATCTCAATGCACAAAACAATATAATAATAAAAAATTATCCTTATATATCAGAAAAAATTCAATAAAATCTTATATATTTCTTGACACTGCAAATTAAAATGATAAGATTTAAATAGTGAAATTAATGGCCATAGGCTCAGTGCTAACATTGGTAAGAACGTATGTCCGTTTCCATTTTTTTACAAAAAAGTATATCTAATCTTAGATATACTTTTTATTTTTTTATCCTATAAATTAATTTTAGATCTTAAATATTCTTAATTTTCAATTTTTTATTTTTCACATTTATTCAAAAAAAATTATTAATTGTAAATCTTTTATTCACTCAATTCTTTTTCTGTAAATGTTATATATTCATTTTTTATTAGAAAAATGAAATTTCCGCTTAAAGAAAATAATTCACTTATAAATAAAATCTAATGTTGGTAAAAACTTATATGTTTCTATATTTTTAAGATTAAAAAAACAAGGAAATTTAGACTGAAGCAAAATGTAAATACTAAATAAAAAATAATTTTTAAAATTATTACAAGATTTTAATATCTTGCAATTTTATTTTATTTAGAAAGAACCAATCTTAGATCTTAAACATTTTTTGTCTTTGTAAAACTAATTAAAAAAATAAAATGAGTTCAGTTAAATTGAACTCATTTTAGTTAATTTTTTATTAAAAAGATATTTTTGTTATTAATTTTAATTTTGGATTCCAATTTTAATATTTAAATTTCAAATTACACCAAAACTATTTTTATATTCACCATCTTTATTACCTGAATAATGTCCTTTGCCATCAGATTCAGCATTTTTGTCACCAACTAATGGTTCATCACTAGTAGTACCATCTTTTAAAGTAATTTGAAAACCAACAGTTAAAAGTGGCACTTGTTGACCATTAAATTCCGTAGTTTCTGGTGCTCATAATTCACCATTATCTAATTTCTCTGCAACACTTTCATAATCAGGATAACGATAAAAGTCAACATTATTGTTTCAATCACTTGGTTGACCAGTAATTGTAAATTTTTCAATATAATTAGCAAAATTTGAATTATATGCTTTTAATAAAAGAAAAGCTTTATCACTTAAAGCATCTAATAATGCTTGTTGATGGTTTAAACTATTGCTAATATTAGTTCATTCTTCTGCTGTAAATAAAACCGTTTGCCCTGGTCCATCAATTGGAATATCTTGATGAATAAGCTGATTAATTATATCTACTGCTTCATTAGCATCTTTAGGAGCAGGTGCTGAAATAGTTATATTAACTTCACCAGTATATTTACCTGTTGCATTTGCAACAATTGTATAAGAACCAGAATTACCAGGTGCTGAAGCAACAAATGTTCCATCTTTAAGTGCTACATTTCCTTCCAAATCTGAATAATTTTCTTTATTTTGATTTAAGAAAGTTGCCAACGCAGTTTCTTCTGTCGTGTCACTTGCTACTTCTTTATTAAGACCTTCTAAACCACTTAATTCTAACTTTGCCATTTGACTAATAGTTACAACAACTTCGCCAGTATATTTACCCGTTTCATTCGCAACAATTGTATAAGAACCTGAATTATCAAAATCTGAAGGAGTAAATGAATTAGCTTTAAGTGCTACACTGCCTTCCAAATCTGAATATTTTTCTTTATTTTGATCTAAGAAAGTTGCTAACGCAGTTTCTTCTGTCGTATCACTCGCTACTTCTTTATTAAGACCTTCTAAACCACTTAATTCTAAGCTTGGGATTGGTGTTGGAGTAATTGAATTATGTGAATTATTTAGTCCTACTCCTAAACCAACACCTAAACCAACTCCAATTACTACTAATGCAGCAGCATAAAGTTTTCAACTTTTATATAAAGATTTCTTTGGTTTTTCTTTTTCTAAAAAAGATTCATTGTTTTCCATTTTTATAACCCTTTCTTTGATTTTTGAAAAATAGTCAATTTTTATTTTATTACTTTTTTTATTATGACACAATAAAATTTTTAAAAATATTGTAGTTTATCGTCAAATATTAAAAAATTAAAATGAGTTCAATTTAACTGAACTCATTTTAATTAATCTTTTACTAAAAAAATATTTTTGTTATTAATTTTAATTTTGGATTCCAATTTTAATATTTAAATTTCAAATTACACCAAAACTATTTTGATATTCACCATCTTTATTACCTGAATAATGTCCTTTACCATCAGATTCAGCATTTTTGTCACCAACTAATGGTTCAGCACTAGTAGTACCATCTTTTAAAGTAACTTGAAAACCAACAGTTAAAACTGGAACATCTTTGCCATTAAACTGCATAGTTTCTGGTGCTCATAATTCACCATTATTTAATTTTTTTGCAACACTAGAATAATCAGGATAGTGATAACCATCTACATTATTATTTCAGTCAATTGGTTGACCAGTAATTGTAAATTTCTCAATATTCTTAGCAAAATTTGGATTAAATGCTTTTAATAAACTAAAAGCTTTATCACTTAAAGCATCTAACAATGCTTTTTGTTGATTTAAACTATTACTAATATTAGTTCATTCTTCTGCTGTAAATAAAACCGTTTGCCCTGGTCCATCAATTGGAATATCTTGATGAATAAATTGATTAATTACATCTACTGCTTCATCAGCATCTTTAGGGATAATAGTTGAAATAGTTACATTAACTTCACCAGTATACTTACCTGTTGCATTAGCAACAATCGTATAAGAGCCAAGTTTATCATAATCTGAAGCATTAAATGATCCGGCTTTAAATGTTACATTATTTTGTAAATCTGAATATTTTTCTTTATTTTGTTCTAAGAAAGCTGTCAAAGCATTTTCTTCTGTTGTATCACTTGCTACTTCTGTAACAAGATCACTTAGATCATTTAAATTAATTTGTTGAATTGGTGTTGGAGTAATTGAATTGTGTGAAGTATTTAGTCCTACTCCTAAACCAACACCTAAACCAATTCCAATTACCATTAATGCAACAGCATAAAGTTTTCAACTTTTATATAAAGGTTTTTTTTGTTTTTCTGATTCTAAAAAATTTTTATTATTTTCCATTTTTGTCTCCTTTCTTTTAGTTTTTTAAGAAATAACAATTAATTATATCAAATTTTTTTTATAATGCAATAAAAATTTGATATAATTTATAATCTATATTTAAATTTTAGCAATATATATGGATGAAATATTTAATTTATTTTAACCTTACGATATAAAATAAAAAAAGTAATTTAAATCTAAACTACTTTTTTTGTTCTTGAGACATTTTCTTTTCTTGTTGTTGCTTATATTTTTTCTTCAAATATTTAATTAATAGTATTACTCCGACAAGGATGGCAAATCCTGCTAATACCGCAATCATAATTACAAAACTCATTATTATATTTCCGTATACTTTTCTTTAGCTTGATTTTCTAATTAACTTTTTCATTTTATGTTTTTTACCATTTTTGTGCTTTTGACTTTTTCTTGATTTAGTGAATAAATGATATTTCTTTTCGAAATAAATTAATGAGAAAATAGTTCCAATAACTGGTAAAGCAAATGAAAATAAAATAATTCCTCAACGATTATTTGCTTCACATAAATTAAAAGCTTGAAAATTAAGAACTAGTAATAAAATAAAACCACAAAAAATTGCTACTGTTATTAATGAAACTGCTGATTCTGCCATATTTTTACCTCTTATCTTCTTATTAAAATTATAACAAATATTAATTTAGATTAATTAGTTAAATTTTTTTCAAAAACTGCTAAAACTTCAGAAATTCCAATCTTTTTAAAACTTGAAAATAAAATTAATGATGTTGTTATTGGTAAACTTAAAGTTGTTAATAATAACTTCTTTTGTTTTTGATATTGATTTTTACTTACCTTGTCAACTTTTGTTGCAACAAAATAAGTTTTTACGCCAATATCACTTAAATATTGCCACATTAATAAATCATCTTTAGTTGGAGCATGACGAAAATCTAATAATAAAAATATCGCTTTAAGATTTTCTCTTGTTGATAAATATGTTTCAATCATTGGAGCAAATTGTTCTTGTTTTACTTTGCTAATTCTAGCAAAACCATAACCAGGAACATCAACAAAACGAAATTGATCATTATTAATTGTAAAAAAATTTAATAGTTGCGTTTTACCAGGAGTTTGTGAAACCCTTGCTAAATTCTTTTGATTAACTAAGGTATTAATAAAACTTGATTTACCAACATTACTACGACCAAGAAAACAAAATTCTGGAAGATAATCATTTGGTCATTGGTTTTTTTGAACTGCACTAGTCAAAAATTTTGCTTGTTTAATTTCTAACATTTTTTTCACCATTAAAATTTAATAAAACTACTGATAACCAGTAATTAAAGATTTCTTTATTCTTTGTTTCTTTTTCTGTTAATCGTTCATATTTGCAACTAAAATTGTTAAAATTGCTATCATTCATTATAAATAATTCATAACATAATTACTTAAGAAAAATTAAACCTTCACTATTGTAATCCTAAGAACTAGGATTTTTTATTTTTTCATTTAAAATTATCATTAATTAATAAGTAAATAATAACATAATTATCTTTTGTTTCTTGAATTAAAAAAGACCTTTACGGCCTTTTCTGTTATTTATTTTAATTAAATTTATTTAATACTAAAAATCGCTAAAACTAAAAATTGGTTCATGTTCAGACTTATCAACAGTTAAACTTGATTTTTTACTTGATTGTTGATAACTCTTATCTTGTGCTTCTAGAATTGTTTCTGTTTCTGGAGTTATCGGATTTAAATCATAGTTAACTGGTTTTGCAATTTTTTCTTCAAAATAAAATAAATTTAAGCGTTCAAATCGTTTTAATGCTTGTTGATATGCATTACTATCTTTTTTTGAAATATTTATTCTCGCTTTTTTAATTTCTAAATCATCAAGTGAAAAATTAATAAAATCATCTAATACTTTTAAATTTTCTGAAGCTTCAGAAAATTTATTAAAAATTTCATCAATTAATTTAGATTCAGCAGCAACAGTAATTGAACTACAATCTTTAAAAGTATCACATATTCTTGTTAATAAAAAATCTTGGCATTTTTCTGCTTGCTCTTTTATCTTTCTACTTCATTTTAAAGTAGTAAATTTATATACTCTTGTCGTACTAATAAATAAATCAAAACTAACTAGATTAGTATCATTAATATTTGTTGTTCTAATTTTTAAAAATGATTTTAAAAATAATTTATACAATTGTTTTTTTTCTTCATCATTCATGATTAGCCTCCTTAGATTTAATTAAAAATTTTATTCTAACTCTAATTCTTTTGATTTTTGATCTGACGAATGTTCCAACGACATTTCTTTTGTTTCTTTAATAATTATTGATTTAATTTTTGCAATTGTTTCATTTAATTTATTTTCATGATTAGTTACTGAATATCAATATGAATTAATTCAATTACGACTATCATCAAATTTTGATAATCTTTCAGATAAGGCATTAGTATTACCTTTATCACGATAAGTTAAATGGTCTTTTAATTGTTCTTTTGATTCAGGTAAAACTTTAATAACAAGTGCTTTTTCTTTAAGTTGTTGATGAAAACTTTCAGCATCTTTAAATCCACCAACAAATAAAGGAATTTTCTTTTCATTTGTTCATTTTTCAATTTCCTTTTTTTCTAAACCATAAAATTTTCCAGCAAAACGAACACTAAAAGCTAACTCATTTTTTCTTAATTTATCAGCATAAGTTTTATAATTAACAAAATAATAATCTTCTCCTTCAATTTCATTTTCTCTCATATCTCTAGTTGTTATTGTTACAACTTTTTTAAGATTCAACTCTTCATCTTGTAAAAGATTTTTGACAATTGAAGTTTTACCAACCCCACTTGGGCCAGCTAAAATGATTAATTCAATCAATTTTGACATCTTTATTCTCCCTTAATTTATATTTTTTATTATAAAAAAAATAAGTCACAAAAATAGAATGTTCTACCTTTGTAACTTACTTACTCTTTACTAATTATAAATGATAAATTTAAAATTTATCAAAATATTTTTAGTTTTTATCAAATTTTATTTTGAACTAGCAATTGCTTCTGCTTCCATTGCTTCTTGTTTAACTTTAACTTTATTTTGTTTAAAAACAAAATCATAAACTTCGCTATATAATTCAACAGGAATAAGTTTCAATTTCTTTTGCACTTCTTCTGGAATATCTTCCAAGTCTTTTAAGTTAGCTTTTGGAATTAAAATTGTTTTTAAACCACTACGATTAGCAGAAATTGATTTTTCTCGCAAACCACCAATTGGTAAAACATGGCCACGAAGAGTAATTTCTCCTGTCATTCCAATATCTTTTGACACTGGTTTATTTGCTAAGGCAGAAATAATTGCTGTTGTTAAAGTAATTCCAGCACTTGGGCCATCTTTTGGCACGGCACCTTCCGGCACGTGAATATGCACATCATTTTCAGCAAAAATTTGTGGATCAATTTCAAATAAATTACTATTAGCTTTAATATAATCTAAGGCAATTGTCGCTGATTCTTTCATGACATCACCTAATTTTCCTGTTAATACTAAACTACCTTTACCTTTAAAGAAATTAACTTCAATTGGTAAAATGTCACCACCAAATTGAGTATATGCTAAACCAGTTACAACACCAACTTGTGAAACATCTTCTTTTTTAGTGAAATCAAAAATTGGTTTACCTAAATAATCTTTAACATTTGCACTTGTCAATTCAACTGAACTAACTTCTTTATTTAAGTATTGAACAATAAACTTTCTAGCAATTTTATTGAACAATCTTTCTAATTCTCTAACTCCTGATTCACGAGTATAGTATTTAATAATTTCTTCAACAGCATCACTTTTGTATTTAATTAACTTATTAGTTAAACCAGTCATATTATGAACTCTTGGTAATAAATATTGTTTTGCAATTTCTAATTTTTCTAATTCAGTATATGAAGATAATTCAATAATTTCCATTCGATCTTTTAATGGTTCAGGAATTCCTTCAATATAATTAGCGGTTGCAATAAACATTACTTTTGATAAATCATAATTTTCCTCAATATAATGATCAGAGAAATTAGCATTTTGTTCTGGATCTAATACTTCTAACATTGCACTTGAAGGATCACCACGATAATCAGATGCCATTTTATCAATTTCATCTAATAAGAATACTGGATTCATAACTTTGGCTTTTTTCATTCCTTGAATAATTCTTCCCGGCATCGCACCAATATAAGTTTTTCTGTGACCACGAATTTCTGATTCATCTTTAACACCACCAAGAGAAACTTTAACAAAAGAGCGATCCATTGATTCAGCAATTGATTTTGCTAAAGAAGTTTTACCAACACCTGGTGGACCAACTAAACAAATAATTTGTCCTGGTAATGATTTAGACATTTTTTGTACTGCTAAATATTCAATAATTCTTTCTTTAACTTTATTTAGTCCATAATGATATTTATCAAGAACTTTTTGAACATTTTTTAAATCATAATCTTTTTCTTTGTCTTTTTGATATCATGGTAAGTTCATCATTCAATCAATATAAGTTCGTAAAATATTAGCTTCACTTGACGCTTGTGGCATTTCATCACAACGAGCAATTTCTTCTTTAATTCGTTCTTTAATATTTTCTGGAAATGGTTCAGAATCAAGACGTTCTAAATAACGATTTAATTCATTTGATTTACCATCAATTTCACCTAATTCTTCTTTAATTGCTCTTAACTTTTCTCGTAAATAATATTCTTTTTGTTGTTCATCAATTCGGTCTTTAATTTTATTTGTTAATTCTTTTTCAATAACTCCCGCTTGTTTTTGACCACTAATATCTTTAACTAATAAATCTAAACGTTTTTCAACATTAGGTTCAACTAAAAGTTGTTGACGTTTTTCAACTGTCAAGTATGGTAAATATTGTGACATTTTATCAATAATTTCAACCGCTTTCATCCCATCAGTAATTTGACTAATTACTTCTTGAGGAATTGAACCATGAACATCTAAAATATATTGTAAGTTATTAACAATTGATTGAATTAAATCTTCTTCTAATTCACGATTAATTACTTCTTTTTCATAAACTTCAGCATCAGCACTATAAAAATTATTATCTTTTAAATTAGTAATTTTAACTCTTTCTTTTCCAAAAAAAACTACTCTCAATGTATCATCAGGAAAAGTTTTCTTAATTGTAATATTACATAATGTTCCGACATGATAAATTTCACTAAGTTTTGGATTATCAATTTTTGAATCTTTTTGTGAAAGCACAACAATTTGCCCATTAAATTTATCCTTTGCTTCATTAATTGCAGCAATTGATTTTGCTCGTCCAATGTCTAATTCCATTTCAACACTTGGGAAAACAAAATTTCCTAATGTTACTAAAACCGGAATATTAGTAATTTTTTTTGTCTTCATATAATTTCACCTCAAATAAATGATTTTTCTTAGTTTTAATTATAATACAAAACATTAGCACTTACAAATATTAACTGCTAAATTTAGTAAAATATTTTCTAACACTTATATTTTATATTATTTTTTAGAAAAATAGGTTTTAACCCTTTTTCAAAAAAAATGCTCTTAACATTTATAGTTAAAAGCATTTTCATTAATTTTCTGATTTTGATGAGTTTGATTTTTTAGCACTTGCTGAGGATTTTGCTTTTTTAATTTCTGGTTCTTGTTTTGCAACAATACCATTATTATTTCATAATCAATCTAATGTTTTATTACGGCGAACATTACTAATAATAGCTGTTAAATCTGTCATAGTTTTTTTAATTTCTTCAACTGAAATATTAAATTGTAAACTAATATTATTTAGATATTGATCAATTTCTGATTGTGATGCAGTAATTTTTTCAGCTTTAGCAATTTCTTCAGTTAGAATATAAGTTTGTAATTCTCAAAGAGCATCTTTTTGTGCTTCTTTACGAATATCTTGTTCGCTAACTTTAGTCATCTTTTGATATTCTTCAAAAGAAAGATTTTGTTGCTTTAACTGAGTTTTAAAATCATTAATTAAACGATCAGTTTCCTTATCAATTAATGAATTAGGAACAATAACAACTGTTGATTTTAAAATTTCATTAAACAATTGATTTAAAAATTGATCTTTTACTGACTTACTTTTTTGTTCTGCCAATTGTGTTTTAATATAATCTAATAATTCTTGATAAGTATTAATATTTGGAATATTAATATCTTTAACTAATTCATCATTACTTTCAGTTGGAATTTTAATTTTGATTTCTTTTAAATGAATCGTAAACTCTGCTTCTTGACCAGCTAAAGTTTCAACTTGATAATCTTTCGGAAAAGTTACTTTAATTGTTTTAGTTTCCTTTGGTTTCATACCAATCATTTGGTCTTCAAAACCTGGAATAAATTGTTTTGAACCAATTTCTAATTGTGTATCTTTACCTTGATTACCTGGGAATTCTTGACCGTTTAAAACACCTTTGAAATCAAAAATTGCAATGTCTCCAGCAACTAAATTTCCTTTTTCTTTTGGACTAAAAATTGCAAAACGATCTTTTAATAAACTCACTTGTTGATCAATTTCATCTTCAGTAACGGTAATTTCTGGTTTTTTAATATCAAAGTCACGATATTGTGCTAATTTAACTTCTAAAGGTAAATCAAAATTAAAAGTTAATTGACATAATTCTTTTGACAATTGTGTAACTTCCACACCAGGTTTATTAGTTACTTTAACATCTAAATCTTTTTGATCTAAACCATATTGGTAAGCAATTTTAATTGCTAAATTGCCAGCATTTCTTAAAATTTCATCAGCTTTAATATGTTTTTTGGCAATATTAGCTGGCACTTTACCTTTTCTAAATCCTGGTACTTGTAAATTAGCAAGTAAATTATTTTCAGAATTTGACAAAATTTTTGTTCAATCATCACCACTAATAGTAATAATTCACTGTCCTAATCCCTCAACAGGAATTTTCTTTGTTATTAATTCAATATTTTTGTATTCTTTCATTTTAACCTTCCTTATTTATTTCGGTATTTTGATACAATGCCAAGGGCACTGCAATTGCAGTAACCATAGCACCTAAAGCAATGATGCTAATAGTGACAATGTAAGAAATTTCTAATATTTTCTTTGTTTTAGCTTTCATAGTTTTCATAAAGTTTTATTGCTCCTAAGAAATTTTATGCATTTTTAAATCTGTTAAATATTTTTTAATTACAGTTGAAGTAGAATGAAACATTCGAGCACTTAATAATAATGTTACTCTAATAAATTGCAAACTGCAAGCACGAATATAAATTGCTGCTGCAATCGCATTAATATGTTTTAAACTTGGCACTGAGGGCATTAAACTTTCACAATAACTATTTAACAAATAATGACAAATTTGAAAAAGCCCTGGATTATCAATATAAACAATTTTTTCTAATAATTGGTTAACTTGTTGATAAACTTTTCAATCATATCAAGCAAGTAATTTAACTGGATTAATAACAAAATTATCATGAATTTTTATAACTTGAAATTCTTGATTAATATTTTGATTTTTTAATAAAATTAATAAACTTGTTTTATTAATATTTGTAATATTAGGATTTAATAAATAATTAGTAATTACTGGTAAAATTAATCGGACATTATAGTTTTGCAAAAAATAAAATGCTGTTGCATGTTGTTCTTGTTTTGTTCAATCATTTAGAGTTTTAGTAATCTTTTCTAAAGTTCAAAAATTAGTAACAACATCAGAGTCATTTTTTTCTTGATTAAGATTAAAAACAATCTCATCATGAAGTTTCTGTAATTGATCTTGATATTGTTGGGGTATATAAGCAACTTGTAATTCTTCTTTAACAAGATCAAAAGCTTGAGAAAGTTTTTCTTCTGTAATGAGATGATTAATTTTAACAATAATTGTTTGATAATAATCGTTATTATCCATTATTAAAGCCTCATTAATTTTTTAAAAATAAAATGGCGCCCACGACAAGACTCGAACTTGTGACCCCCGGCTTAGAAGGCCGATGCTCTATCCACTGAGCTACGTGGGCGTTTAACACCATTAAATAATATCGTTTTTAATTAAAAAAAGCAATAAATTAATTGCTTTTTTTCTTTGCTTTATTTTGTTTTTCGCTTTTTCTGACTTAACTTTCTAATACTATAAAAGTATATAAAATTAAAACCAATAAAACCAATATAGACAAGAATAAAAAATATTGCCATTATGATTATATTTAATTGATTATTACTTATATGAGGAAGAACATTGTGATCTGGAAAACCTGGCAAATAAGGATAAACTAATATTAATGGCATTGATTTTAAACTTGGAACAGTTGAATAAACTATTAATCTTAACGCAAGATAAAATGTATAAGCTAAAGGATAAATTAAATATAATCAAAATGACTTATGATAATACTCTTTAGCTGTCATTTTCATTGGCGTTACATGAGTTAAAGTATAAAAAATCATTGAAGCAGGCACTATGACATGAAAAAATATTGCTCCAAGGATTACTCCAAATTTAAAAGTTTCAGTAGTTTTAAAGACTGATAAAACTGCTACTGGAATAATAATAATTAAAAAAGTACAACATGTTACAGTAATATAACATGTAATTGCTAATTTAACATTTTGATTGTCAATGATTTTATTTGGTTTATTATGATAAATCGCAGCGAATAAAAAATAAATGCCAACAATAATATTACTTTGATAAGTAAAATAACTAATAAAATTACCCTGAAATAATCAATATGAAAAAGGATAATCAGTTGTTCTTGTTCATCTTTGTAAAATCATGTGATATAGATAAACACCCACAATTGCGCCAAGAATTGCTGTAGCAGCAATAACTTTATAATAAAATCATGGATCTTTTCATTTGTTAATCATACAAACCCCTTAATCTAAATTATTTAATTTCAACAATAAAATTATAATGAAAAAATATCTTTTTACCAAGTAATTTATTTTTTTATATTAATTAAAAACGATTTAATCTTGCTAAACGTTTTCGTACTAAAGCAAATAACAAATAAACAAATAAAAATCGTGCTAATTCAATTGCTAATAAAATAAAAAATAACGTAGCACCACTTTGATAAAAGGCTTTAATTGCTGCAAAATATTCTTCTGGTGCTGACAAATTGCTATTAGCAAGAATAACAACTGTGACAATAAAAGCAAAAGTTGAAACAATCGCATTTAATGGAATTAAAATCAATCCAGCAAAAGTATGTCTGATAATTGATTCATGATAATTATTATTTGTTTTACAATACTTGTTTGTTTTATTTTTAAACAAGCAAGCAAAAACAAGAACAAAAGAAACAACAAAAATAATATTGGCAATGTTATCAAAAAACATTTGAATTGGTGGATGATCACTATCAATTGCAAAATGTAATCATGGTTCAATAATAGCAATTGCTAAAGTATATCAAATCTTAATAATTGGAATTGCCAATGCCATAATTAAAACATCAAAAATTCTTAATGGCACTTGTGCACCAACAATTGGAATTTTAATTTCAATTAAAGAAAGCGCAACTGATAAACCAAGCAAAATTCCTGTTAATACTATTTTAAAAATTTCTTCTTTTAAATTAATTGGTTTTGTTTTTCTTAATTTAAATCATTTAGGTTTTTTGCTAACTTGTTCTTCATTAAGATTAATTATTTCTACTTCTTTTGCCATTTTCTACCTCTAGTTTAATTATAATTTTTATAATTAAACAATTAATAAGATTATAAAATAATTTGAAAAATAAAGCAAGAAAAAAATATAATGTAATCCTTAAGATATTGTATTAACACATCTTTTTTAGTTTCAATACATTTATATTGAAATAAACTAAAATTAATTAAGGCTGTCATGTTTTAACAAATTTTTCTAAATCTGAAAATTTTATTTTTCTTGTTGAAGGCTCATCTTCTTTTAAGGCTTTACGAGCTTTGATTCAAGGACTAGTTTGATGAGTTTTCTCTACTAAATTAAAAGTATTTTGGTTTTTATATTTAGTAATTTTTTTATCAATAAAAGCCATTATTTCTTTATCATCTAATGATAAAAATTTAATGAAAATTGGTCCTTTATCAATATCTAAAGTTTCATATTCATCAAAAAATAAACCATTATATTTTAAATGATTATAAACAGTTCGTAACACTGGCCCATAAATTCAAGCTTCAAATTCGTCTTCAAAAAGTTTTTGATTTTTTTCTTTCAGATATTCCAAATATAAAAAATATAAAATTTTTTGAATTTTAACTGAATCAGTTACTTTATGTCTTTTAATTATATAATCTGTTATTGCAAACAATTTATTTTGAACTTCAATTTTTTCCATTTGCTAATCCTCCCCTATTTTTTTACTTATATTATAAATCATCATTTTTAACTTTTCTTGAAAATATTTTTAATAAAGGTAATATTATAACTATAAATTAAAATGATGCTTTAAAAACAAAAATGGCTTTTTTAACAAACAAAATAAAATAAAAATCAAAGTAAATTTAAAAAGATTATAAGGCAAAAACAAAGTTCAAAGTAAACTTTTTAATGCCTGAGCACCATATAAATCTAAAATAAATGCCCAATTAAAAAAAGTATTTAAGAAACTAATAATAATAGTTGTTAAAACAGCACTACTAATATCAAAAATTAATGATAATTTTCAATTATTATTTTTATTAAAAAAATAAAATAACAAACTATTAATTAAGAAAAAAACAACTAAAGTACTAATTGAACTTAACATATAAGCAAGTTCACCAACAACATTTGGTGGCATCGTATGAGGAATAATTAATCGCAATCAAGGTGCAATAAGTGCTATTAACAAACTATAGGGCAACCCAATAATAAAAACTGCTAAAAGATTAATAGTAGTACCAAAATCAATTGTTAAAAAATCATTAAAAAAAACTGGAATTTCCAATAAACTAATTAAAACTGTTAATGCTAAAAGTAAGACAATTAAAGTAATTTTATGAGTTGTTAATTTAAAACTACTAATTATTTTTTTATTAAATTGTTTTTTAAAATCTTTATCAGTTGTCATTTTTAGTTTCCTATTTATTTTTTTACTTTATTAATTATAATATTAAAGTACTTTAAAATAATATATAATTGAAAATAACTGTAATAACAGAAAGGATTTATTGATAAACAATGGACAAAAAAACATTAACTGTGGAAATGATTGTTGAAATTCCCAAAGGTTCAAAAAATAAAATTGAATATGATATTAAAAAAAAGGCATTCATTTTAGACCGACCATTATATGGTGCTAATTTCTATCCTGGTGAATATGGCTATATTCCTAATACTTTAGATTATGATGGTGATCCCTTAGATGTAATATCATTAATTACTTATCCGACTTTCTCTGGTTGTTTAATTGAAATTAGAGTTCTTGGAGCAATTGAAATGATTGATGCTGGTGAAATTGATACAAAAATCTTTGGTGTTCCAAAAAGTGATCCAAGATTTAATGATTATCAAACTTTAAAAGATGTACCCCAACATTTACTTGATGAAATCACTAATTTCTTTTTACAATATAAAGCTTTACAAAATAAAAAAGTTGAAATTAAAGGTTTTCTTGATTTAAATCGCACAGTAAAAGAAATTGAAGATTGCAAAATGTTATATACTAAATATCAAGAAGAAATGTTAACTTGAGACAAAAAAGATTTAGTAACATTATTAATGAAAAACAAACATAAAAAATAATTAAAATTCAATAAAACTTTAAAATTCCCCCCCCAGTTTTCTGGAGGGGGGAATTAAACATATAAATACTATTAACTAAAATGATTGATATAATAATTTCCCAATAAGAGAAATTCAAAATTAGGAAATACTATGAGTTTACATATTCAAAAATTAATAAGACTAATAATAATTGCATTATATAGTGCCTTAGTTTTTGCTTTAAAAGAGGCATTAGCAATTTTGCCAAATATTGAAGTTGTCACTTTTCTTTTATCATTTGCTGCTTTAGTCTTTCCTTTTCGAATGGCAATCTCAATTCCTTTAATTTTTAATTTATGTGAAATTTTACTACGAGGGATTGCTACTTGAGTAATTTTATATATGGTTGCCTGACCTTTATTAGTAACAATAATTTGATTATTTAGAAAAGTAATTAAAAAATGTTGATGACTATTTCTTATTATTAATAGTCTTTGAGGATTTAGTTTTGGTACTTTAGATGCTTTTCTTCATTTACTTTTATATGGCAAAGCTGATTTTTATTTATATTGATTAAATAGTTTACCATTCGATGCCATTCATGGTGTTAGCAATGCCGTTGTTGCTAGCATCCTTTATAAACCAACTTTATATTTATGAAATTTACGCTTAAAATATTACATTATTGACTTTAATGACGAAAAAGAAACAAAAGAAAAACCAAATTTACCAATTAATTCGGGATAAATAAAAGCCTTATAAGTGAGTCTTATAAGGCTTTTTAGTAATTAAGATATATTAAATCATTCATTAATCTTTTCAGCATATATTGTAGTTTGTTGTATTCAAACTCTTCGTTGTTGTTGTGAACAATTTTTTAATCTTTCTAATATCGGCACATCGTAAGGATTACCTTTTTGTTCAACTAATTTAAAAGCTAAATGTTCAACATTATGAAACTTATATATAACACTAGAATTTGTTCTTTTATTATTAAAATGCTTCATATATTTATTTACTTCTAATTGTCTTTCATCGCTTAACAATGGCTGACCAGTTTTAATTAATCGTTCAAAATAATTTTCAATAAATCTATTAACACACCATGAATCTTCTTCTGGTAATCATTTTATTCGTTCTCATGTACGACCCATAATAAATTACTCCCTAACTTATTTAATCAAAATCCGAACAATCTCATCTTTAGTAAAGTTTGAACCAAAAACTGCTTTAACTTCACTTTCATTAAGTAATTGATTAATTGTCTGATAATTATAAGGTTGATTAACTAGTTGATTTTCTAAAATTTTTGTTCCTTTAGATCCAAGAAAATCACCATAAATCTTAATTGTTTTAATTATTCCTTGCTCAACTGCAATCTTAACATCAACGGTACCTTTATCTTGTAAGTAAACTTTATTTTCTAAATTAAAGGCAGGTGAATTACCATAATTTCATTGTCAAGTACGATATTTTGCTTGTGCTAATTGTTGAGCTTTGGCTACTAATTCTGGACTGACATCAAGAATTTTTGTTCCTTTTGTTGTTTTTAATTCTTCAATAATTAAATCTTTAAATTGCGCAATTGTAATTTTTTGATCTAATAACGTTAAAATGTTTGTTACTCGTGCTTGAACTGATTTAATTGATTTTGATTGTAATTTTGTTAAGTCAGGTTTTAAAGTTTGCGGTAAAATTGTTAAATCAACATCAAATAAAATTGTGCCATGATGCATAATCCGGTTTTTATAAACATATTGGGCATTACCAGAAATTTTTTTGCCAGCAACTTCTAAATCATTTTTGCCACTAAATTGGGCATTAACACCTAACTTTTGTAAAACAGTAATAATCGGTTTAGTAAATAATGGATAATTACGAATATTATCTTTGTTTTTATTAAAAATAAAAGTAAAGTTTAAATTTCCTAAATCATGATAGACAGCACCACCACCGGATAATCTGCGGACAACATTAACATTATGTGCTTTAACATAATCATTATTTACTTCTTCAATTGTATTTTGATTAACACCAATAACAATTGTATTATCATTTTGTCATAATAATAAAATGTCATCAGTTATTGTTTCATCTTTTGTTAGTAATTCTTCTAACGCTAAATTATAATAAGGATCTTTACTTTCATTACGATAATAAATCATTTTTACTCCTTTAATATGATAAATCTACTTGCCCTTATCATTACTAAATCATCGTTTAACAAATTTTAAAACTGTACTAGTATACAATTCATAATCAGTTGTGATTGATTGAATATGACCAGCATTTTCAACAATTAATAATTGGCTAAAACCTTGTCTTTGAGTGGCATTTTCACTTTCAACTTTTGCTTGATAAATTCTTTTTGTCATTGTAATTGGCACAGTTTGATCTAATGTTCCATGAATAAATAACATTGGTGTTTCAGCACAATTACTAATTTGTCGAATTGGTTTAACATCATTCATGTTAAATTTGTCATAATAAAAAAATCATCATTTAATACCGAAATAAAATCAAAATCAATTAACTTTAAGGTTTATTTGACCTAAAATTTTTATCATATGACTAAAATCATCATAACCACAATCAAAAATTGCTGATTTTACACCATAATCTTTTAAAGGTAAAGTAACTAAGCCTTGAAGAATTGTTGAAGCACCCATACTATTACCAATCAAAGCATATTCCAAAATATTTTCTTTATATCGTGTTTTTAAATACTTAATTACTGCTAATAAATCTCTTGCTTCATTTTTACCAAATGTTGTTGCTGTAATATCACTGCTACCATGATTTCTAGCATCATAAACTAAAACATTATATCCTTCTTCATAAAAAGGTTTTGCTAAGTATAAAATACTATAACGATTTTGCATTCACCCGTGTAAAACAATAACTCATTTATTAGTTGGTTTTTTATTAATAAATAAAAATGTTGCTAAATTTGTATTATCAAAACTAGTAATTTTAATATCTTCTGGTTTAAGATTAGCTCATTCTTTTTCACTAATTAATAATTTTTTTGAAGCTTTTTTTACTTCCATATCATGATTATAAAATGCTAAAGTATTTCATTCAACATTGGGATAATCAGGATTATCTACAATTCCAGATTTAGGAAAGTATTCTAAATAATCATATATCTTCTTTCCTAAAATTAAATTAATAAGTAATTTTGGAATAATTCAAATTGGAAATGTTAATAAAAGGATTATTTTTAAATATCAAGGAAGGCGATATTTAATTTCTTGAACTGGTAGTTTAGACTTATCATCCTTTTTCTTCTTGGTTTGTTGTTTGCGATGCTGCTGCTTCATTTAGCTGTGCTCCTTTTTCATATGGATCTGGATATATTATATCATTTTGACTTAAAAGACCAGTCGCTAACACTGCTGCTGCTGTTACATAATTATATGGTTTATTAAAGTGTGGTAAGAAATACATATCAATTAATGGTAGTTCATCAATTGTCACATTTTTCATAATTGCTAAAGAAAACATATAAATAACTTCAGTATGATCATATTGTGAACCAACTTCAGCACCTAAAATTTTTCGTGTTTTCTTGTCTCAAACAATTTTAATTTTTACTTGATGATTATCTTTCATAAATGGTGGATAAATTGTATCTTGATAATAAATTGCATCAACATTTTCTTGCCCAAAAATTGCTTTAGCAGAAATTTCTGATAATCCTGTTGCAGCAAACTTTCAACCAAAAACAGAAATCGCATTAGTTCCTTGAACTCCAGGGAATGGAACTTGATTATTAGTTGCAACATTTAAACCAGCAACTAAACCACTACGAACAGCATTTGTTGCTAAAGCAATATTAACATCTCGTCCTCAGGCATTTGAATGAATTGCAATACAATCACCAACAGCATAAACATCATCATTTGAAGTTTGGAAATATTTATTAACAATAATTGCCCCACGAGCATCTAATCTTAATTCACTTGAACCATCGTTATTGATTAATACTTTAGTATTTGGTAAAAATCCAACTGCCATAATTACTAAATCAGCTTGATATTTACCACGATTTGTTATAACTTCACTAACATGATTATTTTTAACAGTAAATTCAGTTAAAACTTCACCTAATTGTAATTTAACACCAGCTTTTTTCATATCAGTTTCTAAATCATTAGTAAACTCAGGATCATAATATCTTGGCATAATACGATTTTCAAAATCAATTAAAGTAACTTCTTTATTAATTTTAGTAAATGCTTCTACTAATTCAATGCCAATATAACCAGCACCAATTACAACAACATTTTTAACAGAACTTTTGTTTAATTCCGTAATAAGTGTTTGCGCATGTTGATATAATTTTGAAAGATAAATTCCTTCTGTTAATTTATAACCATTAAGTAAATCATCTTGCACTACACCATTTTTTAATGCTAATAAACCAGGAATTTCTTTACCACCTGGATTTAAAATTGGTCATGAACCAATTGCTAAAATTAATTTGTCATAAGTTTCAGTAAATGTTTGATCAGTTTTTAAATTTTTAATTGTTAAAGTTTTGCTATTAGTATTTAACTTTGTCATTTCGTGTGCCATATTAACTTTGGCACCCATTTTAGTTAATTGTTCAGCAGAAGCATAAAATAAACCTCTCGCATCATTAAATTCTTTACCAACTCATAAAGCAATTCCACATCCTAAAAATGAAATATTATCATTACGATCATAACAAATTATTTCTGCATCTGGATAATTACGAATTAAAGCTTTAACAGCTGTTGTTCCAGCGTGATTAATACCAACTAAAACTACTTTTGTCTTTTTACTCATTGTCTTTTCCCCTTACTTCAAAATTTTTAATATAAGTAAATTATAATATAAGTGAATACTGTAATAAATATATTCTTAAAAATTCTTTGTTAAATTACAACAATAAAAAAAGACCATTTGGTCTTTTTAAAATTATTTAATTAAAGTAAAAGTATCATAACAAATCATAATTTCTTCGTTTGTTCTAATTTTATAAACTGGAATTTTTGAACTAGATTCACTAATTAATAGGTAATCTGAATATGATGCTTGATTTTTTTTCTCATTAAGTTTTAATGATAAAATTTTAATTTCATCAATAATTGCTTGGCGAATTTCAGCAGCATTTTCTCCAATCCCAGCAGTAAAAACTAAAGCATCAACTTGATTATCCAAATCATTAGCATATTGAATAATATAATTAGCAATTCTTTGCGTAAACATTTTGATTGCTAAAGCAGCTTGCTTTTGTTTTGGGTGTTTATTATCATTTTGGGCAGCAACAACATCACGAATATCAGAAGAAACTTCACTAATCCCTAATAACCCTGAATCCTTATTTAAAGCATCAGTAACACTAACAATTGTTTCAGGTTGTTTACTATTTTTAGTAATTTGACAAAGATAATTGTGAATTGAAGGATCAATAATACCACTTCTTGTTCCCATAATTAAACCATCTAATGGTGTTAATCCCATACTAGTATTGTAACTTTGACCTTTTTTAATAGCACAAACACTAGCACCATTACCTAAGTGGCAAACAATGGTGTTAATACTTTGTGCTGGTTTTTTTAAAATTTCAGTTAATTTTTCTAAAATATAACGATAACTAATACCATGAAAGCCATAGCGTTTAATTTGATAATTTTGATATCAACTATAAGGCACAGAATAAAGATATTTTTCAGCAGGTAAAGTACAATGAAATGAAGTATCAAAAACAGCAACATGTTTAATCTTTGGATTTAAAACTTTAAAAGCATGATAACCTTTCAAAGCTGGTGGATTATGTAAAGGTGCCAAAGCAACACTTTCAATTAGTGCTGCTTCAACTTGATGATTAATAATGGTTGAGGTAACAAATTTTTGACCACCATGAACTAATCGATGACCAATACCAACAACTTCATCAAAATCTTTAATTACTTTGAATGCTTCTAACTGTTCAATAATTAACTTAGCACCAAAATCATGATCTTTAATTGTGATTGTTTTTTCATGTTTGACAACATTTTTATTTTTAATAATTTCAGTGATAATTCTGCTACCAGAAATTGCAATTCTCTCAACTAATCCTTTAGCTAAAATTTCAAATTCTGGTTTTTCATTAACCAATTGAAATAATTGAAATTTAATTGAACTAGAACCAGCATTAATAACTAAGATTTTATCATTAATTTCCATTACTATTATTCTCCTCTACTTTTATTAAACTTTATTTTCTTTTACAGCAGTTTGAGCACAAGCAATTAAAGCTGTACAAAAAATATCATCAATTGTAGCACCTCGTGATAAATCATTTACTGGCTGATTCAATCCTAAAATAATCGGTCCAACAGCCTGATAACCACCCAATCTTTGAGCAACTTTATAGCTAATATTGCTAGCATTTAAATCAGGGAAAATAAAAATATTACATGGTCCAGCAAAATCTAATTCTGGAAATTTCTTTCTTCGTGTTGCTTCATCAAATGCTGCATCAAATTGAATTTCCCCAGCAACAATAACTTTTTCTTTACCTCAATTAATATTTTTTAAATTAGTAGCAAGATTATGCATTTTAATAACATCTTCACCAGTACCACTATTATTAGTTGAATATGATAATAAAGCTAATTTAATTTGCGAAAAATGATTATTATCAAAAGCTTTTAAATTTAATGAAGCAGAAAGATCAACACTTGCTTTTGCAATATCAATTAATTGTTCAACTGTTGGCTTAATATTAATTGAACCATCAGCAAAAATATAAAGTTCTTGTTCTTTATTCATTAAAAAAGCACTAGAAATTGTTTTAATGCCTGGTTTTGGCTTAATAATTTGTAATGCTGGTCGTAAAATATCAGCAGTAGTAAAGTTAATACCAGCAACTAAACAATCAACAACATTAGTTTTTAATAACATTGTCCCATAGTAATTTTTACCATCAATTAAAGTTTTAGCTTGCTCTAAAGTTAAACCTTTATCTTTTCTTAAATTATATAATTCTTCGCTTAATTGTTTTTTTTCTTTATCAGACACAACAATTGCATAGTTTTTTAATTCATTTGGAATTGTTTCTGTTTTTTCAAATAATAAAACTGGAGTAACTAATTTATTAATGTTAATTTTTTCGTTATTAATATTAAATTCTTCATTAATTAATTTTAATGCTACAGATTGAATCTTTTCATTTTCTGCTTCAGGAAATAAAATCTTAATTGGTTTAGAATTTTTTTGTTGGTAAATAGTCATTAAAATATGATCTTTTAAAGTCATTATAATTTTATCCTTTCTTTTTTTTATTGCTAATAATTGTTGAAACAGCTTTGCCTTGTGCTGCTTTAATAATATTATCTGGTTTATTAATATCAAAAACTAAGATATCTAAATTAGCTTCCATTGACATTGTTGAAGCAGTTAAATCCATTACTTTTAAATTTTTATTAGTAATATCTTGATAACTTAAAGAATTAAAACGAGTAGCATTTTTATGAACTAATGGATCTTGATCATAAACACCATCAACACCATTTTTAGCCATTAAAATAACATCAGCTTTAATCTCTGCTGCTCTTAAAGCGGCTGTTGTATCAGTAGTAAAGTAAGGATAACCCGTACCACCCGCAAAGATAACAACATAACCTTTTTCCAAACGACTAATTGCTTTTTTATAATAATATGGTTCAGCAACTTTATTAACTTCTAATGCTGATTGAACAATAACATTTAAACCTAAAGTTTTTAATTTTGATTCTAAAACTAAAGCATTCATAATTGTTGCTAACATGCCCATATAATCAGCATTAATTCGATCTAAGCCAACTGCAGAACCTTGCTTGGCTCCTCTTCAAATATTGCCACCACCGATTACTAAAGCAACTTCAACTTGATTATTAATTAAAGTTTTAATTTGTTGACAAACTTTATCAATTTTTTGGTTATTATATAAGTCATCTTTCAAACCTAAAGCTTCACCGCTAACCTTCAATAAAATTCTTTTATACTTAAATTTTTCCACTTTCTCCTCCAAATTTATTTAATTATATGTATTATACAATAAAAAACCACAGGAATAGTTGTGGTTTTTTATCATTTTTTCAATTTATTATGATTGTTGTTCTTGATTAGATTCAACATTAGTTGTCACTGATGTTGTATCAAGATTTTCTAAATTAACTTCATTAATATTTGTATCAAGATTAATATCTTGTGTTAAGATTGCTTGTTGTGCTGCAATCTCTTCGCGATTTGCTTGGTTTCTTGCAATAATATCAACAAGAACCTCTTTAGCAAAGAGTTTTGCCTTTGGTGTAAAGATTGTAATTTTCTTTTTATTATTTCGATATCCTTGTTCATAAATAACTTGTAAACTATTTTTCTTTGTTTCTAATGAAATAATTTTTTCAGTATTAATTGCTTGACCAAAAAATTGTAAAGTATTATTTTCTGCATCTAAAGCAATACCAAAATCATAAGCAAATAAATAAGCCAAAATTAAAAATGCTACTAAGAAAAGAAATTCAAAAACTAAGATTGAAATAAATGCTGGATCTGAACGAATATAACTATCATCATAAGTTCAAAGTTTCATTCCAAGCGGTACTATCGTAAAAGCAATACCAATTACTGCCATAATAATTGACAATGTAAACAATGGTTTATTTAAGAACTTAGTTTCAGTTCTTGTTCTTTTGTAAGTAATAAAGCCTCAAAAGAAAACTGAAGCTAGTAAAACAAACATTACTAATAAAACATAATATATAATTTTAAAACTAACCATTTAATTTATCCTCCATAAAGTGTTTTTTTTGAATTAATTAAATTAATTCTCCTACTTCATATCGAATTATATTTTTAATTGTAGCATTATTTTTGCTTAAATATTGTTTAATTGTCATTGAATTATCTTTAATATAACTTTGGTTAGTAATTGTTAATTCTGCTAACGCTTTATTAACTTTACCTTCAATCATTCGATCAATAATTTCTTTTGGTTTATTAATATCTTTTACTTGTTCTCTTGCAATTTCTAATTCTCTTTGACGATATCCTGGATCAATATCATTAACATCAATAAACTTTGGATTCATTGCAACTAGTTGCATTGCAATATTTTTTGCTACTTCTTGATCTTTAGTTCCAGCAAGAGTTACAAGTCCAGCTCTAACTCCACCAGTATGAATATAAGAACCAAAAATTTCATTATTAGTTTTATCAATTACTTTGAATCGTTTCAAAACAATATTTTCACCTAATTTAGCAATAGATTTAGCAATTAAATCATTTAAAGTTTCTGTTTTTGAAACTGATAATGCTAACGCTTTTTCTATAGTTGCTACTGGTTTTTCTTCTTTAATAATTGTTACTAAGATTTGATTTAATAAATTATTAAAATCTACCGTACTTGATACAAAATCAGTTTGACAATTTAGTTCAATAATTACAGCACGATTTTTATCAATTAAAACTTTTGTAATTCCTTCAACAGCAACATTATTAACTTTTTCCATTGCTTTTGATAGCCCTTTAATTTTTAAAATTTCTAATGCTTTATCTAAATCATTTTTTGATTCAACTAAAGCTTCACGACAATCACTAAGTCCAACACCAGTTGCTGCTCTTAATTCTTTTAATAAGTTAATATCAACTTTAACTTCTGACATTCTCGTTCTTGTCTCCTTTATAATTTTGCATCAGCAACTTCTGTTTTTGCTGCTTCAGCAAGTTTTACTATTACTGCTTGATCAGTTTTTTCTGTTTTAGATGCATTTGTTTCATCTTCAGAATTTTCTTTTGTAATTTTAGTTGTTCCTGAATGTGGTTTTCTACCATCTAAAATTGCTTGCACAATAATATTAGTAATTAAAGTAATTGATTTTGTTGCATCATCATTTCCAGGAATAATATAATTAATTTTTTCTGGATCACTATTACTATCACAAATTGCAATTACTGGAATATTTAATTTTACTGCTTCTTCAACAGCAATTTTATTAGTAATAATATCGCTAACAAAAACTGCATCTGGCAATTTATACATATTTCTAATTCCGCCAAGATTTTTATCTAAACGGTTTCGTTCTTTTTCAAGTAACATTTGTTCTTTTTTTGTTAATAATTTTAGTTCGCCACTTTTAGCTTTATTTTCTAAATCAATTAATTTTTTAATACTACTTTTAATTGTTTTAAAGTTTGTTAAGTTTCCACCTAGTCAACGTTCTGTTACATAAGGTGAATTAGTTTTTAAAGCACCATCTTCAATCGCTTGTTTTGCTTGTTTTTTAGTTCCAACAAACAAAATTTTGCCACCATTAGCACTAAGTTCTTTAACATAATTATAGGCTTCATCTAATTTACGAATTGATTTTTGTAAATCAATAATATGAATCCCATTTCTTTGTCCAAAAATATATTTACGCATTTTTGGATTTCATCTTTTTGTTTGGTGACCGAATTGAACACCAGCTTCTAAAAGTTTTTCTCTTGTGACAATTGACATAATTGCTCCTTCATAATTTGTTTTTCTTCCACTAACTTCAACATAACCACTTTAATAAAAGCACTAGGTTATGAAATTGATTAATGTGTTGCTTAAAATTAACTCTATTTATATTAAGCATTAAACATTATACACATTTTTTATTGTATTTACTAGGTCTTTATCGAAAAAATGACTTTTTAAAAGAAGCCATTTTTCTTAAATCCTATATTCATAATTTTTAACTTTTTCTTCAAAAAGTTTTGCCGACATTATAGCAATATTATATTTTTGTAATTCTCTTTTAAGTGGATTAAACTCAATCATACTATCTCGCATTTTATCTTTTATTTTATAAACAAAGATTTTTTCTATTTTATTTTTTTGACAATCATGATATTTGTCAATATTATGTCCAAAACAATTCCAAGAACCAGCAAATTTTTCATTTAAATCTTTTATTAAAGACTCAAACTTATCTCGCTCTCTTAAATTTTTAATTTGTTTAATTTTAAACTCAATAAAAATAAATTTCATCTTGTTTTTATTAAAAGATATTGCATCAACAGATTCAATACCTGAAGACTTTTTGCAACAATTAGTCTTTAATTGATCACCATTTATTGCCCTTGCCTCTGAAATCACGCATGACTTATTATGTTCTGTACTAAAAGATAAATTCTTAAAAGTATCACCATATGTATGATACATTTTTTCTAAATTATTTTTTATTGTCTCATTCATATTCTTCATTTTCAAGTTTTCTAAATGGACCATTTAATACTGAATTTATCTTTTCAGGACATTTTTCATTGATAATAATTGAATCTTGTTTATTATCTTTAGTTAAAAAATTATAACTAAATTTCAGTTGTTTAAATTGTCTCGTTGAAAAAGATTCAATGATATCAATAATATAAGGACTATGAGTTGAAATAACTAATTTAAAGTTTTTAATTGTAGCGGCAACATCTAATAATCACTTTATAAATAAATATTGTCATTCCGGGTGTAAAAAAGCCTCAGGTTCATCAAGAATTAAAATATTATTTTCACTAAAAATAGTTGTATTAATTAATTGTTGAAAAGCTTCAATAATTTTTAATCCTTTCGAAGCATTAATAAATTTAATATTTGCTCCTCTTTTATTAACAAAAATATTATTAACTTTATCAAGTTTATTATTTAATGAAAAATAACTTTCAAACTTTGATTTTATTTCATTTTTAAAGAAAATTTCATTTAACGCTTTGGCATTTTTGACACTAATTTTAGTATCCAAATCAGAATCAAAATTATTACTTGTAAAGCTAAAAATACTTGAAACATTATTATTTCTTAAAAGAAAATATTTAAGATAAAAATTGTTTATTTCATCTTTTTTAGACAATGTTTTCTGATTAATAATTTTTTCAAATAATTTAAATGTATCACTAATATAAGTAACATCATTATAAACTTTTAAATTTTTATTAATTATAATTTTATTAGTAATCTTAATAAGATCATTACCATCTAAAGATAAAATTAAACTAGTATTTTCTTCTAAATAATTTTTATTTTTAATATCTTCATTAAAATTTTCTTCAAAAATATTATTTGAAAGTAAAGAATAAATATCTGCTTCATCTTTTTTTAAGATTACAGTTAACTGTTTGACAAAATTATCAAAAATATTATTAGTTCCTTGTAAAACTTCTTTTAAATTTCGTAAATGATAAAAATAATATTTAGCTTTATTCTTTTGATTATTCTCTAAAAAAAAATTTAAATTTTTAATATTACTATTAATTTTTTCTTGATTTTGATTGAAAAAAACTAAATAACTTTTTAAAAATTCTTTTAAACTAAAATTATTTGC
>Ga0153963_1000003_pt1 | contig 104736 bp, 96 predicted proteins | sample TSFL047MetaG_FD_104692 | JGI IMG/M metagenome (GOLD analysis project Ga0153963, IMG submission 104692) | Attine ant fungus gardens microbial communities from Florida, USA - TSFL047 MetaG | ecosystem: Host-associated > Fungi > Mycelium > Unclassified | place: USA: Florida, Withalacochee...
ATTTGTATTTACTAACTTTGTTGATACATTTGTGTGATGATTAATATCTAATACTCCGACAGCTGCTGAACTAGATAGAACACCTGCAAGCCCTAATGTCGCTCATATTTTTTTCATATTTGCATCCCCTTTGCAATTATTTTTTTTATTAACTAAATTATACATCTATTTTTAAAATGATGAAATTAATCTTCAAAATTTATTTCATCTTGATAATACTTTAAAAAATGCTTTTCTAAACTAAAAGGTATCAATTTAAAATTATTAACATTAAATTGTGAAATTGCTTTTAAAAAATCATTAATATCTTCATCTTTAATCTTAACTTCAATTTGATTAAGTACATCATCTTTCTTAAGAATATTTCATTTCTTTTTAAGAAAAGATTGATAATCAAGAATATTAGCAAATTTAACTTGATAAACTTTATTAAAATCTTTTTTCATTTCTTCAATAAGAATTTCTGAAATAATTTTACCTTTTTTAATTATTGCTACGCGATTACAAACATTTTCTATTTCACTAAAAATATGAGAACTGATAAAAATAGTAGTTCCTTCTTTTTCAAAAGTTTTAACTAATTTATTAAATTTTTCTTGCATTAATGGATCTAAACCTGATGTTGGTTCATCCATAATCAAAACTTTTGGTTTATGCATAAAAGCTGCAATTAAAGCAACTTTTTGTTTCATTCCTTTCGACATTTTTTTAATTTTTCTTGTTGCATCTAAATCAAAATAATCAATTAATTTTTTAGTATAACTTCAATCAACATTTTTTCTAATATTAGCAAGAACTTTTAAATAACTAATTCCTGTCATATACTCAGGAATTGCCACTTCACCAGCAACATACCCTAAATCTTTCATAATTTTGGCTGAATCTTTTCAAATATCTAATCCAAAAATCTTCCCTTGTCCATTATCAGGTTGAATAAATCCCATCATTTGTCGAATAACTGTTGTTTTCCCAGCTCCATTAGGACCAATAAAACCATAAACTTCGCCAGCTTTAACTGCTAAATTAATTTCAAAACAACCAATATTTTCACCATATTTTTTAGTTATTGCTTCTAATTCAATTAGATTCATCTAAACCTCCATTTAATTGATTTAACTATACTAAAAATTAAATAGTGACTAATAATGAAGACCATCTTCAACATAATAGCCACTAATTTTTATATTAAAAACTAATTTACTAAATTAATCAACAATAAATCTAATAGTATCAACTTCTGAAGTTGTTCAACAAGCATGAACTGAACCAGCGGTTCTAGCATAAATATAAGAACTAACTGATAACAATGTTGTTGCTTCTTTTTCATCATACTTAGCAGTAACAGTTAAAGTTATTGTTGATGTTTGATGTCCTCAACCACGTCATTGATCATTTGTTTCTGAATAACTTCAAACTCGTTCTAAATCATTAGATCTTGTTTCACTTATATTAACAACAATATTATTAAATTCTTTAGGATTTTTATTAGTATGCAAAGTAAAAGCACCAGAAATAAGTAAAAATTTAGAATTAATAAAATAATCATTTCAAGATTTTGTTGTTGCTTTGTAAGCAAAACTAGTATTTTCTAATTTATGTGTTCCTGTTGCCTTAGTTTGAACTTTATCATTAATATTAATATCTGTCCATCCATAAATTGCTTCAGATGTATTAATGGAATTATCTAAATTTTGATCTGTCAAAGTTGTTACTATATTTGTTTGATTATTAATATTTAATACTCCAGCAGCAGTTGAAGTAGTCAAAACTCCAACAAATCCTAGTGTTATCAATATTTTTTTCATAGTTGCTCCCCTTTGCAATTACTTTTTTACTAAGCACTTAAATTATACATCTTAATATTAAATTTAAACATCCAAATTTTTTCTCTTAAATAAATAAAATGAACCATAAAATAAAGTACCAGTAAGAAATATCAATAAAATAAACTTTCAAATAAATTGTAAATTAGCGTTTTTAATTAATTGATTATTGTCAAACAAAGAAAAAAAAGTAAGATATTTTAAATAATGTAAAAATTTTACATCAAAAGTATTAGCAAAATCACCAAGTAAAAATAAAACAATAAAAAAAGTTGGTACCAAAGCACTTAAAGTAAGAACATGAGAAATTTTATTGAAAAAAACGGCAAATAAAACAATCATTGAACTAATAAATAAAAATGATAACAATAAACCAAAATTTAATTTTATTAATATTGCTACTTCAGCACCAGCAAAATCAGAATATGGTTTAATCACAGCAATTAACAATTGAATGATTAAGTTAAATAAAACAATAATAAAACTTGAGATAAATATTGTAAAAAGTTTTGTTAAAAAAATAGTCTTTCTTGACATTGGCAAACTCAATCAAGAACTAATATAATTCCGATTAATTTCAGTACTAATTAATTTCATTGTCAAAGCAATGGCAAAAACAACAGCTAATCCCTCACCAAGTGGCCCAAAGAAACTTATCATATGTAAAAGATCTATCGCACCTTCATAACTAGTTTCACCATTATGATAAAAAGTTGTATCTCAAAAATACTTAGTAAAACTCATACTAAGAATTGAAATTAAAGCAAAAATAATGGCAAAAATTACTGTAATTCAAATTGTATTTTTTATTTGAATTTTTAAAAATTTAAAATTAATCATAAAATTAATCTCCCTTTAAATTGATATTTTATATTATATTTAAAAAAATCTTAAATCGTAAAAATATTTACATAAAAAATGAGTTCTTTTTAAGAACTCATTTAAAATATTATCCTGTCTAATCTCTTCAGAAATATAACTTTATATTATTTGGTTCACCACAACTGCAAACCCCTTGATATAATCCTTCAGAAGCTACTTCAATATTTGCTGCAAAATAATCAGAATAACCTTTTGCTAATGACGCTTCAACCATTGGTCCTTTGCTTGCTGTTAATAACAATGTTTTTCCTTGATTTAATAAATTGTCAATTTCAGCTTTTGATGTATCTTGATTAATTACAACAACATCATTTAAATTTTTAGCCATAATAATTTCCTCCTTATTTTATCAATTATAATCTTTTATTTATTTTTTCCTAATAATTCAAACATATTTTTCTTATAAACTTCAACACCTGGTTGGTTGAAAGGATTTACTTGTAATAAACTAGCACTCATTGCACAAGCACGCATAAAGAAGTAAGCAGCAAAACCAAACATTTCACTATCTATTTTTTCTCATTCAAGAATAATATTAGGAATATTACCAAATTGATAACCACTATGAGCAGCAATTGTTGCTTGACATGCTTTATAGTTAATTTCATTTAATGAATATTTGGTTAAATAATTTAATTGATCTTCATCGTTTTCAAATTTAGGAATATTAACATCTAAAGTTGGTTCTTTAAGTGTAATAACAGTTTCAAAGAAAATTTTTGAGCCTTCTTGAATAAATTGTCCCAAAGAATGTAAATCAGTTGTAAAAAGCACACTAGCAGGAAATAACCCCTTATTTTCTTTACCTTCTGATTCACCAAATAATTGTTTTCATCATTCAGCAAACATTTGTAATTGTGTTTCATAAGTTGCTAAAATTTCAACACTTTTATTTCTTTCTTGATATAAATAATAACGACTAACAGCATATTTATAAGCTGGATTAGCTAGAATTTTATCATTTTTACATTCTTGATAAGCCTTTTGAGCACCAATCATTACTCTTTCAACATCAAGTCCAGCTACTAACATTGGAAAAATACCAACTGGTGTTAAAACTGAATATCTACCACCAATGTCATTTGGTACAACAAATGTTTGATAACCTTTATCTTTTGCTAATTGATGTAAAATTCCTGTTTCTTTATCAGTAGTAACAATGATCCGATTTCTAACAACATCTTTTGCTTTCTTTTGGATATTAACCATCAAATCATAAAATAAGCGAAAAGCAATTGCTGGTTCAGTCGTTGTTCCAGATTTTGAAATAACATTAATCGCAAACTCTTTATCTGTCAAATACTCTAATAATTGTGATACATAAGTTGAACTTAAGGTATTACCACAATAAATAACTTTAACTGGTGCTTTTTGATTATATAAACCTTGTACCATTTCAATTGCGGCTCGTGATCCTAAATATGAACCACCAATCCCAATTACTAATAAAATATCAACTTCTTCTTGTAATTTTAAAGCTAGGGTATTCATTTTTTGTCATGATGCTTGATAATCTAAATCGCGTTCATAACGCAATGGCATATCAATTCAACCACAAAATTCATCTTCATTCGCAATATTTGCTTCTAATTTTTGATGAATTGTTGTTACTTGATCTTGATATTTTAATAAGTCTTCAATTTTAATTTGAGCATTTTTTAAATCAACATTTATCATTATTTATTATTTGTCTCCTTTAACATAATTAATAAGAAACAGCAACTTATAAAGTTGCTGTTTACCCATTTAAAGAATTTAACTTTTACAAGTTTATACTTTTAATTAATAATTAAGTTTACGCTCTTTTTGATTCTAAGTTAAATTCTTTAGTACTTAAACTCAACTTTTTGTTTGCTTCATTAATTTCAATAACCCTAGCAGTAAATGGCTGACCAATAGTGAAATAATCAGAAACATTACGAACAAACTTTGGAGTAATTCTACTAATATGAACTAATCCAGTATATCCATTTCCGCAGTCAACAAAAACACCGTATTCTTTAAATCCTGTTGGTGTTACTTGGATATCTTGATTAACTGCAAAAACTAATTGTTTTGAAGTATCATCACTTGCTTGATTATCTGTTGCATTATTAAAATCAACAGATTTATCGTTACTAATCATAATAATTACTTTCCTCTTTCTTTAATAAAAAATTTATTTTTATTAATTTAATATTTTTAATTACAAAAGTAATTATACCATCTTATTAATTTTAACAAGTCCTAATTTTAAGAATTATTTATTAATTTTCAAAAAATTTGTTTTTTTATTGCCTTAATTTAAGTATTAGTAATTAAAACATCAAAAGCAATATCTCAATCATTAACAAATTTAATCTTTTCAGTAACTTTTTGAACCTTATATGCTAAAACCAATTTTAAACCTTTAAAATTACTTTTACTTAAAAATCGATCATAATAACCTTTACCGTGTCCAATTCGATAGTAATCTTCATTAAAAGCAACTAAAGGTAAAATTAGTACATCAATATTAGTAATATTAACTTTTTGACTATTAACTTTTGGTTGATAAATTTTTCATTGATTATCAACTACTAAATCAGAAAGACTATCAATATAAAAAAAATCAAGATTATTACCATTCATTCTTGGTAAAGCAACTTTTTTCTTTGCTGCTAATAATGTGGTAATAATTTTAATTGTATTAACTTCATAAGACAATGAATAATATAAAGCAAAAACTTGATTATTAGCAAAATACTTACTATTAATAAACTGTTGATAAATTTCTTCATCTCATTGTCTTTTATCATTCGCACTAATATTTTTTAAAATTTGTAAATATTTATTTCGCAATTGTTGTTTAATATTTCTATTCATTATTTTTTACCTTATTTTTCATTAAGAAAATTTCAGTAATTGCTTCACTAATAATTAGAGCACACTTAATTCGGTTTGGTTGTTTTAAGACATTTTTAAAAGCAACTAAGTCTTTTAGTAATTTTTCTTGATAACTCTTACCTTGTAACATTGCTTGGTAATTACTATTAATAACTTTTATTTGATTAACTTTTTGACTAATAATCAAAGCATTAAAAATATCAATTGATGATGTTGATATTGCACAACCAATTCCTTCAAAACGAGCATTAACAACTGTATCTTGATCAAAAGTTAATTCAATATAAAAATCATCAACACAAGCATTACGATTATGGTGAAAAACTAAACTATCTTTTGTTTTTAATAATCCTTTACTAATAGGATTACTATAATGACTAACAATTAATTTACGATAATGCTCATTTTCATTATTTAAAGAAGTCATTTAAAAAATCACCACCATCTTTAAAACCTTGTTGTAACGCTAAAACTAGTTTATCAACATCTTTTTCAGTATTATAAATAAAAAAACTAACTCTTAAACTTGAAGCAGATTTAATTACATCTGATAATAATCGGGCACAAAAATTACCACTTCGCAAACAAATATTTTTATGTCCTAAATAATTAGCAACATCTTCAGCAAAAACATTATTAACATTAAATAATAAAGTTGCAGCACCTTGTCTTTCATTATAAATTGTAACTTTATCAGCTAAATTCTTTTTAAATTGACTAAGTGCATATTGTTTTAATTGTTTTTGATGTTGTGCAATAGTTGTTACACCAACTTTTAATAAATATTCAATTGCTAACTTAAGCCCAAAAACACCTGCTAAATTTGGTGTTCCAGCTTCAAAAACATCAGGTGGTTCTAATAACGTAAAATGTCCATCTTTATCAATACGACCACTCATGCCACCACCTAAAATTAATGGTTTTAATAATGGCAATCATTCTGCTTTTGTTCATCAGACAGCAATTCCAGTTGGACCAAAAATTTTATGACCGGAAAAAGCAAAAAAATCAATTGCTCAATCTTTAACATTTGTTTCAATATGACTAACTGCCTGTGCACCATCAATTACAACTAAAATTTTTTCAAATGGTCACTCGACTTCGCTTAAATTTTTTAATTGATAATTATTAATTACTTTAGTTATTGCTTTAACATCATTAACAGTAGCAAAAGAATTATTAACATTGGCAAAAGCAACAATTCGTGTTTTATTAGTTAGTGCTTTTTTTAAATTTTCAATTGTAATTAAACCATCATCTGTTACTTCAATAAACTTTAAAATAATCTTTTTTTCTTGAGCTAAACGATAAAATGGTAGTAATAAAGAACTATGTTCAGAAACTGTTAATAAAATTTCATCTCCTGGTTTTAAATAAAAACTTAAACTATAAGAAATTTGATTTAAAGCAAATGTTGTTGAAGCACAAAAAACAACTTCATTCGGTTGGCACTTAATTAATTGAGCAACAGTTTCACGAGTATCTTGATAAATCTTATTTGTTTCATATCCTAAAGGAAAATCACTACTATGACTATTAGTACCATAGTTTTGATAATAATTAGTCACCGCATCAATAACTACTTTTGGCTTCAAAGTTGTTGCAGCACTATCAAAAAAAACTAAATCCGGATGATTTTTAAACCAAGGAAAATCATTTTTTATTTTAAAATCATTCAAATTTTTAGTTGCCATTTTTACTCCATTTATTTATATAATAAAATTATAAAACATTATTAAGCTAATTATGATAAAAAACTAATAAATAGGACAGTTTTTAAAAGAAAAAAATATTGTTAAAATATTTATTAAATCAAAAAATTTGAGTTAATTAATTAAAGTTTTATGATAATATAATTTTAATAAATCTATTTAAGTAAATATTTAATTTGAATGGAAGTGAACAAATGCGTAATATGTTGGCTTTACTAGCAGCTTTTACATTATCAACATCGGCAGGAGCTTCTGTTGTTGCTTGTGGAAGTTCAACAAGTCATACAACACCAACTATCTTTAAATGAATCGATGCAATTAATGGTAAAAACGGTAAAACAGCAAGTGATTTTTTTGAAGATTTATTAAAAAATCCTGATACTGGCGTTGGTCAAACTTTATATAAAGATATTGTTGATTATATTAGTCTTTCAATTTTAAAAACTAATGCAATTTTTGAAAGTGATTATCAATTTGCTCGATTATCAGTTGAAAACCAAATTACTAATACCCAAGATTCATTAAAAGCAAAATATGGTCATGGTTGAGAAAAACAATGAAATAAATTTTTAAAAGATCCAGCACAAGGTGGCGATGGTGACACAGGTAGTTATCAACGTTATTTTGACATTCTATTAAAATCAAAAGCCAACACAATTGTTACTCAATATTATGTTAATGACAATTATCATAATTACCAATATTATAATAGTACTGAAATTAGTATTTGATTGAATGATATGTACAATAAAATGTCTCCAAGTGGAACAATAGCAGATTACCTTCAAAATGGAATTTACAAAGACCGAGTTTGAATTGTTGCAAGAAGTGTTTCAAGTGCCACAGCAATTGCTGATGCTGAGAAAGATTTAGAAACTGCAATTCACAATGCTTCAAGTGCAAGTAATATTCAATTAGTAAATCGAGTAGCTAAAACAAAAGATGATCAAGAATTACAATCTGGTGATGACTATTTAATTGATCCTTCAGATACTATTAAAGGATTATTAAGTAATCAACAAGCAAAAATTGCTCAAGTATGAATGAAAAATCAAGGACCAATTTGAACTCGTCAAATTGTTGTTCCTTTTAATGATAATATTAAAAGTAGAGCACTAAAAACAGCAATTACTGCTGATAGTTTTAGTGAACATGCACCAGAATTAAATAATATTATTAATGATATTAAAACCAATGGTTTTGAAACAGCTTTAAAAAATCAATCTCCAGGAAGTATTAAAAATGTTACCACTTCATCAGAAACTGGTGATTTGGGATTAGTAACTTTAAATAGTGAACCTAGCAATATTAAATCTTCATTTTTATATTATTTATATCGTTATGTAACAAGTACTGAAGGAGTTGGACAAAATATTAGTACGACTACCCCTTACCAATTATCTGAAGCAAATACTACTTCTGGTTTAACAAGTTTAATTACAAGTATTAATCGAACAAGAGTTACTAATACTACGACACAAACAAGTCAATATAATGATTTAGTATGAATGAGCGACAATGATTCAGTAGCAAGATATAGTGGTACCGATGAAAATAAAGTATCAATTTTTATTGATGCTGATGGCATTCACTTTGTTCAAACCCCAGGTATTGCCTATACTTCAACAGTAAGCACTGAACCAATTCAAGAAACTATTACTAAATATACTCAATTAGTTTCTAATGAAAACCAAGAAGTAACTTGAGATGATGTTAAAAATTTAAGTGATCGTTCTGGTGGATTAACTAATACACCTTATCTTGATTTTTTACAAACTCAATATTTATTATGAAATGCTAATAATCTAACAACTTACTTTGATTTAAATGAAAGTTTAAAAAACTTTACTAGTGGTTCAAGTGATATTTCTAGTAATTCTTGATGAGATTACATTTTATACTTTAATAAAAATATTGATAATATTCATTGAAACTTACCTGAATTATTAAATACAGGTGCAATTGCAGCATCAGATGATAAAATTTATCATTTTGTTGACTTAATGAAACAATGATTTACAACAACTTTTAATATTAGATGAAATCGTTTACAAGGGACAAATATTGAAACTTTAGTTAAAAATATTAATGACTTAAATAATACTTGAGATAGTGATAAAGAAACTAAAGACAATGGTCCACCTGCTCGTTTAAATGCTGAAGATATTAGAACTTATTTAGATCAAGTTGCTGGTCAAACTATTTGATGATATGACCCAAATAATATCCAAAATTAAAAATGGAAGAATGGAAGAATGGAAGAATGAAAAAAACTAAAAAACTATTACCATTAATTGGTTCTTTAACTTTACTAGCAGCTCCAGTTGTTTTAGTTAGTGCTTGTAGTTCTGAAGTTAATCGTTACAATGCTGCTCTGCCAAAAGACATCCAAGACCGATTACTTTTTGATTTTATTGGTGTTAATTATAATGTTGATGCTAAATCACATTTTAATAATATTTATAAACAAGGTATGGAATTTTTGAAAAAAGAAGTCGAAGGAATTATGGCAGAACAAGAATTCTTGAATTTCTTTCAAGATAAATTAGGTTACTCAGAAGCTACCGCTAAAGCAACTTTTGAAGAAATTAAAGATAATCTTGGACTTAATATCTTAGCAACAGAATATTTTAATACAATTAATAATGGTCAAAATTTTGATAATAAAGATACAACAAAATTAATCTTTCAAACTGATAATTGACATCAATTTGGAACAACCCGATTTAATTATGGTAATGTCCCATATTACTCTGAACACAATCCTAATAATATCTTTTCAAATTCAAATTTATATACAGATTTAGACGATGCAACTAAAGATGCAGAAATTAAAGCAGTTGCAAAACATGCTGATGAAAACTTCAATCTTGAACTTTCTAGTTTAACAGCAAATAATCTTAAATGAAATAGTCCAACAACTCCTGCTGCACCTGTACCAGTATTAGGTTCTGATAATGATATTCAAAACTATCAAAAAAGATTAGAACGTTTCAAGTGATGATTACGTTTTCGATACCAACAATATTATTATTCAGTTATTTTGCCTGAATTAAATCAAACATTATTTACTATGGCTAATATTTTAGATTCAATTTTAAAAGTTGATGTTGCAAAAAAAACAATCGCAATTGATAATGGTGTCTTTGCAACGCAATTACAATCATGAGCACCGAATGCTAAATGAACATCAAATTATCGTTTAGTGTGAGATTATACAACTAATGAAAAAACAGCAATTAATATTAATGCTAATTGAGATGCAACAACAAATCCAACTAAATTACCTGAATTAATGTCAGATAATCAAACTTTAAACACAAATTTCTTAAATGAACTAGCAGGAACTGATAAAACATTAAAAAATTCTGCGGATGCAATTTTTGGAATTAATGGTTTTGTTAATGATACTAGTTCAAAACTTTACAACACACAAGTCAAAGATGCTACTGTTAGTGGCTGAGCTAGAAACCTTGATGGTAGTCATTATTGAGGACAAAATAATAATGGAACTTTTGCTTATACTGCTCCAATTTATTGAATTGATGTTGTTCAAAATCTTAACTTTAATTTTTATCAAAATCAAAGCCAAGCTAGTCAATGACTTGTTAGTGATCCTAATCAACTAATAACAAAGTGAAATAACAATCCTGATAATAGTACAATATCAAGTACAAACTTTTCACAATATATTCGTGCTGATTATCTTAATGGTGACTCAACACCAACTCAAGACCAATATATTACTACTCAAGAGATGAAATGAAATATTTTCTGACAAATGATTTATTGACTTTCTGCTCAAGTAGACAGTAATCCAAACAAAACTCAAGCAGCTGATAATTTTACAACAGCAGCGAAAGTACTTTTCCCAAAATTTATTAAAAAAACTAATATTTACAACATTGACTTTTGAAATGCTGTAAGTTCATACTACTAATTAATAAAAAATAAGAAAGATGGAATTAATATTTCATCTTTCTTTTATTATAAAATAATATTTTACTTTACTTTTTTTATATAAGTTATAATTAAAGTATGAATGAGGTGAATTGTGTTAGAAAAACCTGATTGTCTTTTCTGTCAAATTATTAAAGAGCAAAAAAATCTTATCTATCAAGATAAATTAACAGCAGCATTTCTCGATATATTTCCAGTTGAAAAAGCTCATATCTTAGTTGTTCCTAAAAAACATTCTGATACTTGACTGGAAACTGATAAAGCAGATCTTATTGCAACTAATGTTACTGCTCAAAAGTTAGCCAAAAAATTATTAAACATTTTCCCTAACAAAATTCAAGGTTTCAACATTGTTATTAATAATGGAAAAATAGCTAATCAAATGGTATTCCATTTTCATATTCATGTTATTCCCAAATTTAATGCTAATCAAGGATTTGAAATTATTCATAAACGTAATGAAAATGAAATGAAACAACTTGAAATGACAAGAAAAATATTAAAAGAAAATCTAAATGAAAGAGAGAATGAGTATGAGAAAAAGTATTAAGAATCAATTAACAGTTGGTAAAATTTTAATTGTTCTTGGTGGAATTTGACTTATTGTTTATAGTATTCTTGCTGTTGCAAAAGTTTATACGCCAAATAAATATGGTTGAATTCTTGATTGACAAGTAATGCTAACAATTGGGATTCTTTATCTTATCTTGCCATATTCAGTTAAACCAGATATTTGAACAAGAATTTGATCAATTGCTGTTTGTGTGATATCAGTTCTTGCCATTGTCTATTGTTTTACTCGTAATGGTCTTGATTATAGTTTAGTTTGAACTTACCTTAACCCTTTACCACATTTTATTATTATAATTGGAACAGTATTCTGATTTATTCAAGGTAAATAAAATTAAAAAATTAAAAAGATGTAATAAAAATGAGTTAAAATCAAATGCATCGCAAAAAGTAAGTAAAGAAAAAGTCTTTGCTAAAATATTTTTTGGAGATGCATTTTTTATGCAAAAAAATATATTTATTAAAGACTCAAAATTGATTCAAAAAATTGTTAATAAACATCTTATTCAAACTTATAAATCAAAACTATTTTTATTAAAAATATGATAGATTTTAATGGCATTATTTAGATAATTAAATTGAATTTTATTATTAGAATTTTCTTGTTTTAGAAGTTCTCATGTTTGTAATTCATTATTATCTTTGGCATTGTAATGATATTTTTTCATAATAATTGAAATATTATCTTGATTAATATAAATACTTGGTAAGTATGACATTTCTTTAATTAAATTTTGTAATTCTTGTTTTTGTGTTTCAGAAAGATTTGTTGGTCATTCGTATTTATTGTTATTAGGAATTAAAGTAATTCTCTCAACTTGTTTTTTAAGTTTAGCAGCAAAAATCAAGTAGTTTTTAGAATTTTTGTCACCAATATTTTTTGTAACTAAATCAAAAGATCCTAGTTTTGTATATTTAGTATAGTTATTTTTTTGACTTCTTTCAGAAAAATCTACTGAATTAAAAAGAAAAAGAAGTAATAATCCATAAATAATTCCAAAAATTGGACCAAAATATAAAATAGCAAGTAAAAAACCTTTAAAATTATTTTTTTTCATTTTGGTAATGATTCCTCAAGAAAAATCTAAATGATTGATTTTTCCGTTTACAACTAAGCGATTTTTATTTTCTTCAATTCAAGATAGTTGAATACATTTTTTATTACTTTTTGATTTTTTTAAATAAATTTCTTGACAAATTGGTGTGACATTGAATAATTGTGTAACATTAGTAACTTCAAGATTATTGATTTTTTTTAGTTGATAACTATTTTTTTGAAGATAATGTTCATATAAATCTTTTGGTAAATATTTAATACCGACTCTTAAACTTACAAATAAATTAAAAAATGTTAAAATAGTTCAACAACCTAATAAAATTCAAGTTAAATATCTATGTTCTTGGAAAAAAGGCAGTGTAGCAGCTAAAGAGGCTCATTGTCCTACAAAAATAATTGTTAATGGAATTCATAGTCAATTACAAAAAACTAATAAAAATAATCGCAGTTTAGGATTTATTTGTTTGATTTCAATTTCATTTTTTATATTATTATTCATTAGTATTATCCTTTTAAAATGTCATCATAGTTATTTCAATTTAGATTTAAGTCATTAAAATATGTTAAATTATTTTTTAATGGATTATCAATATATGATAATAAACTTTTTATGAAATATTCTTTATCATTATTATTATAATTATTAATAAATTGCTGTTCTTGATTTTGAGTATTAAGATATTTATTGTTAAAGTTATTTCTTTCATTAGTAAATGCAGTAATAAAATCATCAGTAGTAGCTGAATTTTCTGTCAAATAACCATATTTTTTTTGAACTTCTTTTTGTCAATTTTCAGTTTGTGTTGTTGTGAAAAGATTTGTTTCTATAAATGTTTGATTATTCATAGTGTTAAAGTCTTTAAAAAATTGATTTTGCTTTGATAAATCATTTAATTTATTATTAAATGATATTTTTTGGTTTATATAGTTATTTTCTTTAATATTTAAATTCTTAACTGTTATTGAAATATCATTCATTTGATTATCAAGATCATTGATATAATCACTAATTGCATTTGATACATCACTATTAGGATTACCAATTTTTGTTCTGGCATTAAGAAGTGTATTTGTTTGAATTGTATAATTTGCTGTTAAAAATGCCATTCCAGCAAAGGCCATTATTCACCCTATTGCTTCTGCTGCAATTTCCATTGCATGAATAAAAGCTTGTGCAAATATTTCTCCTATAAATTTAAGTCCTTCTTTTATAGCATTAAATATTATTTCTAATCCATGACTTATTTGTTCAGTCTTATCAAATCATTCTAGAATATCATTAGTTTGTAAATTTAAATCTTTATTTGCTCGTTTTTCAGTATCTGCATATTTTGCACTAAATCCTATTGCTATGGGTACTAGTGCTCATGCTACTGGCGGGAATCATTCCATAGCTAATTGAGTAATGGAGGTTTCCATAGTTAATCCATATCAGAAAGTAAGATTTGATCATCATGAATTAATCGCAGATAACATCTTACTTACTAATATTTTGTGATTTTGAGCATCAATTTTAGTGATTAATAATTGGTTTTTATTTCCTAATAATGTTGCAATTTGTTGGTTAATATTAGTAATTTCATCGTTAGTCTGATTAATTAATGAGTCATATAAAACTATTTTTTTATTTAGGAAAGTTTGGAGAATATAACTCATACTCATTTTACTAATTCATGCTTTTTGAGCACTTGTTAGATAATTTTTAATTAAACTATAGTCACTAATAGTCGCACCAATACTTCATTTATATAAATCAGTATTAGAACTTTTTAATTGCATATTATTTAAACTATCATTTTGTAAGTTATTTTGTTTAACATAGATATAATCATAATATTGATAAAATTGCATTAAGATTGGTTTAACAAGATCAATTTTACTTTGAACTTGATAAGTGTTTTCATTGTTTCAAATTATTCTTTGAGAAATTGAGTTGATAATTTTATTATCTAAAGTTAATAGTTCTGATGCTTTAATAATTTCATTAGTTTTTATGACACCAGTGATTTTTTTAGTTAACTCTAAATATTGATTTACTAATTCTGGTGCTATTTCTGCTTTTAATAATGTATTTTTGACTTTATTAAAATCATACTTTTGATAAGGATTGATATTTCAATAATGAACTTTATCAGAAGTTAATATTGTTGCAGTTAAAGTCCCAACAATTGTTCCTGATAAAAGGAATGAACCAGCAATAATTAATCAATAATGTCCTCGTTTTTTCACTCTAATTTTCCCCCGACCTATTACATAAATTTTAGCACTAATTACTTTAATCTTAAAATTTAATTAGATTTTTTCATATTGTCTTGATTAATATAAATACTTAGTAAAAAGTCATTGTTTGAATTAAAGTTTCAAGTTTTTCTTTTTGTTTTTCAGAAAGATTTGCTGGTCATTCATGCTACAAGAACCCAAAAATAAAAAGTAGTAAGTTTTTTTTAAATACTTACTACTTTGAGTGAACTCTAATAATTAACTTTTTTATTTTGATTAAACAAATTATTTTTGATTTTTCTTTGCTGATTTATAAAAATTTCTACCTTCCAAAACTAAAATACGATTTGTTGTTTCACCAGGATTAACTTCTTTTAAATTTTCATCAATAATAGCAATTTTTGCATCCAAATCATCAATATGATGAACAATTTCAGCTTCTAATGTTTTTGGTAATGTTGGTGAACCAAATTCATATTTACCATGACTTGCTAAAATCATATGTTGCAATAAGATAATACTAGGGTCTTGATCATTAATTTTCAAATCATGACAAGCAACTTTAACTTGTTCGCTGCCAATAACAATATGACCTGCCATTGAACCTTGAAAAGTAAAATTAGTTACTAATTGTGAACTTAACTCTCAAATCTTACCAAAATCATGCATAATAATTCCGGCATAAAGCAAATCGGAATTAATATTACGATCAGCATAAATCTTAACAATTTCTTTAGCAACTTTTAACATTGTTGTTGTATGTCATAATAAGCCACCACGAACACTATGATGAATTCTAACTGCTGCTGGACGAGTAATAAAGTCTTTTTGATATTTTTTCAATAAATATAAAACAACTTTTTTTAAAATTGCATCATCAAAACTTTCAACTGTTTCAATAATATTTTTTCATTCTTTTTCAATTTTAATTGGAGCACTCAAAATTAAATCTTGATAATATAATTCAGCTTCTTTATCTGATAAAACTTGATAATTATTAATTTTTAATTGTAAATCATTATTATAAAGCAAACTATTAACATCAACTTTAATTGCTTGACCCATCTTTAATGCTTGTAAATCTGCTTCTTTTGCATCTCATAATCGAGCATTAATTGTTCCTGAATTATCTTGTAATAGTAAATTAAGATAAGCATTACTATTACTTGCCACACCTTGTCAAACTCGTTTAACTAGGGTAATTAATTCATATTTATTGTTAGCATCAATATCTTTAATTTTAGTCATCTTTTAGTTGCTCCTTTGTTACTGGTATTTTTAAGTATTTTTTTGCTAATTCTTGATACATATTATTCATTTTTGCTTTTGCTGTTTTAAGATCTTTATCAATGCAAACAAAATAAAATTTAATTTTTGGTTCAGTGCCACTTGGTCGTACTGCAAATCAAGAACCATCAATAAAATAAAACTTTAATAAATTTTGCCCTGGCATATCATAAAGACCATGTAAATAATCTTCTTGCTTTGCTAAAGCAATATTTGCCAAACTAGAAACTTCAGAATTTCTTAAAGTATCCATCATATTAATAATTTGCTTTTGTCCCGTTTGTCCCTTTAAAACAATATTAACCGTATAACAATAATAATAGCCAAATTTTTGATAAATACAAGTTAAAACATCAACGAGTGTTTTTTGCTGTTTTAAGTAATATCACGCGGCTTCTGCTAAAACCATTGCTGCTTGAATACCATCTTTATCTCTAGTAATATCTTTAATTACATAACCATAAGCTTCTTCAAAACCAAAAACAAAATTAATTCCTTTAGTTTTTTCTTTTAAAATTTCAGCACCAATTCATTTAAAACCAGTTAAGGTTTTAATTACTTGACAACCATAACTTTTAGCAACTTGATCTGATAAAGTCCCAGTAACAAAAGTATTATACATAACAGGATTAATTGGCATTATTTTTCTCATTTGATAATGACTTAAAAGATATTCTAACAAAATTGGAGCAGTTTCATTACCATTTAATAAAATATAATCACCTTGATGTTTAACTGCAATCCCAATTCGATCAGCATCAGGATCATTTAAAATTACTAAATCAGCATGATATTTTTTTGCATATTTAATTGCTAAATTAAAAGTAGCCTTAACTTCTGGATTCGGTGAAACAACACCTTTAAAATCAGGATCATAATCTGCTTGCTCTTGAACAATAATCACTTGATATCCTGCTGCTTCTAAAATTGGAACAACTCATTCTCTTGCTGTGCCATGTAAATTAGAGAAAATAATTTTAAGATTGCGTTTTTCATTAGGATAAAATTGCAAACTTTTAATATCATTACGATATTGTTCTTCAACATTAGTTGAGACTTCTTTAATTAAACTTTGATCATAGCGAAAATTAAAATCAAATTGATCTTGTAAATCTCGAATATTTTTAGCAATAACAGTTGTCACATCAGGTAATAATTGACAACCATTTTCATCATAAATTTTATAACCATTATATTCTGGTGGATTATGACTAGCAGTAATGACAATTCCAGCAAGAGCATTAATTTTTCTAATACTATAAGATAAAACCGGTGTTGGACGCAACTTATTATCTTTAAATAAATAAGCATTAATATTATGATAAGCTAAAACTTTCGCAGTTAATAACGCAAATTCAGTTGAAAAATGACGATTATCATGGGCAATCACAACACCACGAGTTGCTAACTGTTTCCGAGAAAATACCGCATTCAAATATTTAACAACAGCAGTTGTTGTTTTAATAATTGTTACTTCATTAATTTTGTTTGAACCTGGACCAACTGTACTTCGTAAGCCAGCTGTGCCAAATTCTAATTCATTACTAAAAGCTTCAATAATTTCTTGTTGATTCATTTTTGCTAATTGCTCTTGGAGATGTTTAGGTAAAACTTGTCGTTTTCAAATTTGATAATTTTCAGGTAAACTCATATTATTCCTTTCTGAAACTAACTTTCTTTTAATTATATAATAATTCCATCAACTAAAAGATTTTAATTTTATTCTAACTAGAAATAAAAAAAATAATTGTCAATATTTTTATTAAAAAATTAACAATTATATAAAAATTAAAATCTTTTTTTAAATTCTTATTTAGTTTTTGGTAAATACTTTTTTAACTCACTAACTTTATCTAATTTTTCTCATGGTAAATCCAAATCATCACGACCAAAATGACCAAAAACTGCTAATGGTTGATATTCTTGATTTAATAAATCTAAATTAGTAATCATTCCTTTAATACTTAAATCAAAATTATCATAAATAATTGCAATTAATTGCGATTCTGTTAAACCTTGAGCAATTGTATTATAAGTATTAACAAAAATTGAAACTGGTTTTGGCAAACCAATTGCATAAGCAATTTGAATTTGACAAACTTCTGCTAAATTAGCAGCAACAATATTTTTAGCAATATAACGAGCAAAGTAAGCACCACTGCGATCAACTTTCGTTGAATCTTTACCAGAAAAAGCACCACCACCATGTGGTGCTTTGCCACCATAAGTATCAACAATAATTTTTCTACCTGTTAAACCTGTATCGCTAGCTGGTCCGCCAATAACAAATTTCCCTGCTGGATTAATTAAAATTTCAAAATTTGAATTTAATTGGTATTTTTTAACAACATAAAAAATAATTTCTTCTTTAATAAATTTTTCAAATTGTGCTTTATTATAATTTGGTGTATGCTGAATACTCATTAAAATTGTATTAATTTTTAAATCTTTGGGATTTTCTTGATCAATTGTTACTTGTGCTTTCATATCAGGTCGAGCATCTTTAAATAAACCTTTTTTTCGTAATTCATTAGCTCTAATTAATAATTGATGTGCTAAAGTAATTGCCAACGGCATATAAGTTTTTGTCTCTTGACAAGCAAAGCCAAACATCATTCCTTGATCACCAGCACCAATTTCGTGATCTTTTTTTTCAACAGCATGAAAAATATCTGGTGATTGTTCATGAATCAAAACTTTAATTTCACAATTATTAATATTGAACCCAATTTCATCATTAACATATCCTAAATCAGTTAAAATTTTCGTTGCTTTTTGTTTAGCTACTTCTTTGACATTAATCATTGCTAATTTATCACTATGAACTTCGCCACCAATTAAAAGAAAATTTTTTGTAATAAAAGCTTCACAAGCAACTTTAGCATTTTTATCAATTGATAAAATTGCATCTAAAATGCCATCAGAAATTTGATCACAAATTTTATCTGGATGGCCTGATGAAACTGATTCACTAGTAAATAAATGGTGATTTGAATAAGTTTTACTTGTCATGTTGATGACCTCTTTCTTAGATTTAACATTTTATAAAATTAAAGCAAATTAGTTACTCAAGGCTGAATTATTTGAGTAAAAAGATCTTTTATTTCTGGTTCATTAATTAAAGCATGTTTACCAGAACTAACAAAATGATATTTTTGCTTTGCTTTTCATTTCCGATTTAAAACTTTTAACTGACGCTGATCACTAAAGATATCATCGCTACTTTGTAAAATTAAAGTTGGTTGTTGTAAGTTACGAATAACTCTTGGGGTTTTTTTATTAAGATGTTTAAATTGTCATAAAAAATTAAAACTTCAAACTTGTTTTAAAGTATACCTTTGACTCATATTAGTAATATAAGCATTATTACTTGAAATATCTTTTGGATCAATATAAAGTGGTAATGTAATATTGCGATTAAAGAAAAAAGCAAAAAACAATTTAAAAAATACTAATAAAGAAAAAGGATAAAGACTATTTTTTGTAATTAAATTACTAATAATTAAACCATCAACTTGGGAATTATTTTTACAAGCATAACTAGCAATTGTTGCTCCAATTGCTTCGCCAAATAAAATAATCTTATGATTAGGATACTTTAATTTAATGGCACTAATAACATCTTTTGTATCATTAATATTAGTATTTAATGAACGAAATTTTTCATTACTAACATTCTTACCAACACCACGACGATCAAAAGCAATTAATGACCATTGTTCTTGTTGACAAAGATTACTTAACAATTTAAAATCATCTTTTTGCCCTTGCAAACTATGAACACCAACAATAATAACATTACTTCTTTGGTTAATTTCTTGATAAATTTTCAATTGATATTGATCTCTTGTTAAAACAAATTCATCTCGTAGTTCTGATGCTTGAATAACATTAACTTTATCTTTGGGAATTTTTTTAATCCTAATTATTCTTAAAAGTAACAATAAGCAAACTAATAAGACAAGAAAAATAATGCCATATAAACCATTGTTAGCAATAAAAAAATTAAAAAAGTTTTTCATTTTAATCACCTAATGTTTTAATACAAAATTAATTGTTGATTTTCTGGAGTAATAAAAATTCGTTCCAATTTTAAAGCAACATTAGTTTTATCATCTGTTGTTAATAAAACGGCACAAAACTGCCCTTCTCCTGTTGCTGGTTGAAATTTAGCAGGTAACAAAGTTCTTTCACGATAAATAACTTCTTCTGGATTAGCTCCAATAATTGAATTATAAACACCTGACATACCAATATCACTAATATAAGCAGTTTTTTTTGGTAATAAGCGATTATCTGCTGTTTGAACATGAGTATGAGTACCAACAAGAGCAGTAATTTTACCATCAAAATATCATGCTAAAGATAATTTTTCAGCAGTTGCTTCAGCATGAAAATCAATAATATGAATATCACTACGTTCTTTTTTACTACTTGCTTCTAGTTTTAATAAATTTTCTAAAGCAAAATACGGATTATCAGATTTATCCATAAAAGTGCGACCAATTAAATTAGTAACACGAACCTTCTTTTTATTCTTTGCCGTGACTAAAATTGTCCCATTACCTGGATGATATGGACTATAGTTTAATGGTCTTAAAAGATCTTTATGATTTTTAATATAATTAATTGCATTTGTTGTTGGAGCAAAAATATGATTACCTGAAGTAATAACATCAATTCCTAATTGCTTTAATTCTTGATAGTGTGGTAAAGAAATTGACTTACCATGAGTAACATTTTCACCATTAGCAATAATAAAGTCAAGGTTTTCATTTTGTTCTTGTAAATAATTCTTAATTTGAGGAATTCATTCTTGAACCATTCTGCGACCATCTTGACTATAAATATCACCGATTATTAAAAATTTCATTATTTTGCTCCCATCTTTTAAGGTTTCAGTTATATTTTATCAATTTCTTGTAATTTTAATATAAATTGATATTCTTGATGCTGATCATAAATTTTTTTTCTTGCTTGATATTTTTTAAATAAGTGCAATTTTTGTTCATAATCATCTAATATTTCCATAGTTTTAATTAAACTATCATAAACAGCATTTCGTGAAACATGAAAGACATCAGCAATTTCTTGTAATGAAAGATTTTGAAAAAAATATTGCCGAAAATATTCCTGTTGTTTTATTGTTAATAAAGATTGATAAAGAGTAAATAGACTATAATACCTTTCAATTTTTGCTAAATCTAATCTACTCATTTGTTTCTCCAGCAAATAAATCACGAGTTAAATTATATAAATATTGTTCTAAATCAAACTCTGCTAAATCAGTTACTTTTTCTCCTAAACCAACTAATTTGACCGGAATATCTAAATATTCTTTAATTGCTAAAATAATTCCACCTTTTGATGTTCCATCCATTTTTGTTAAAGCAATTGCCGAAATAGGAACAATTTTAGCAAATTCTTGAGCTTGAATCACACCATTTTGTCCCGTAGTTGCATCTAAAACTAAAATTACTTCATCGGCTTCGTGTCCTAGTTTTTGTTTAATAACTTTATTAATTTTATTCAATTCTTGCATTAAATTAACTTTATTTTCTAATCTTCCTGCTGTGTCAATTAAAACAACATCATAATTATTTTTTAATGCTTGATCAAGACCTTGAAACACGACACTTGCTGGATCTTGTTTTGGACTTATTGGTTCTTGAATTGCAACGCCAATTTTTTCTGATCAAAGTTTTAATTGTTCTACTGCTCCAGCCCGAAAAGTATCAGCAGCAACTAACAAAGATTTTTTACCTTCTACTTTTAACTTTGCTGCTAACTTAGCAATTGTTGTTGTTTTACCATTGCCATTAACACCAACAACTAAAAAACATGTTACAGTTTTTTGATTAAAATTAAGTTTCGTTGAAAGTACTTCACCATCAGTGTAAATCATAAACATTTTATCTAAAATAATGTCATTAATATCTTCTGCTTTAGTAATTTTCAACATTCTAGTTTCATCAGCAATTTCTTTAACAATTTTAGCTGAAACTTTTGGTCCAACATCAGAAGCAATTAAAATTTCTTCTAATTCATCAAAGTATTCTTGATTAATTGTTCGATGTCTACTTGCTAATAATTTTAATTTTGTTGTAAACGATGAACGAGACTTCTTTAATCCTTGTTGATAATTATTATCTTGTGATTTTTTTTCGTTATTATGAAGTAATTTTGCTTTTAATTTTGCAAAAAATGCCATTTTTTTCACCTTATATTTTTAATATTACTAAAATTAATTATACAATAAAGTAAAGGAATTTAAAAATGCGATCAAAAGTTATTATTGATTAATTTAAAAAAAATAGTAAGGTAATTCTTACTATTTTTTGTTCTTAGTTAGTTTGTAATAATGAAATTAAATTCATTTTGCTTAATTGGACAATATTAATAATATATGTTGAGAAATAAATCAAAGCAATAATTGCAAAACTAATCGGAATTATTCACCAAATAAAGGCAAATGGTAAAGCTAAACCAGTAATATTAATAACAATCTTAATAAAAGCAAAAACAATTAAATAACCTAACCCATATCCCGCTAGATAACTAAGGAAAACTCAAGGTGTAAATACTCCTAAAGTAAAGGAATTAATTTCAGTATTAGTATAGCCTTCTGCTTTCATTTGATTCATAAATCGCCGAAATTGCTCTAAAAATGTATCAGTAATCATAATAACAATTAAAATTGAACAAATAATTGTCACAATAATAAATAAAAGACTAGCAAGAGTAGCAATATCAGTCATTTTATTTAACATCTCTTGTTTTTTCGCTATTAAATCATTATCAGCAACAATTGGTTCTTCAGCATTACCTAAAGGTGAACCATACATTGAATAATCATCAGCCTGTCGTTTAAATGCCATTCGACCAACAAGATCATAAATATTATCAGAAGCACTTAACTTACCACTAAAATATTGATAAACATCCTTGCTATCATCTTTGCTATCAATACGATAAACTGGATCTTTTGTCTCACTGCGATCATTATAATAACTATAACCACTAAGTAAATTAGCTCATTTTTGATCAATATAAGCTCTCGGAGTATCATAAGAGTTTTGCATACCAATAATATGATATTTAGTAATTGGAGTAGAACTACCAACAATACTGCTTCATCATTCAGGAAATTTATTAGTAACTTCATTTTTTAAACTATCGCTTTGTAATGAATCACTAGCAACTAAAATCCCTTTTTCCAACATAGCACCATATCACTCAGGAATTCTTGCTGTTAATAAATTAACTGGATTAAGTTCTTTTCCTTTATAAACATCAGCAATATCAAATGAAAATGGTTTAATTCATGTTGCACCAGTGCCATGACGCGCAATATTTTCAATATCAAAAGAGAAATTAGCATTCTTATAAACATGGTCTGCTAACATACCATTTTTAGATTGAGCATCAATATCATCAGGTAATTTTAATCAAATCTGATTAACATCATTTCAATTCTCAGGTGTTTCTTTTGTTATTTCCTTACCTTGAGAATCATAAAAACCATCATAATTATAACCAAAAGCATCATTATAACCAGTATCACCAATTGGTTTTTGTCCACGATAATTTCAACGATTAGCATTATTATTTCAAAGTGTTTTTGAATCATTAGTTTGTGTTAAAGGATCTGAACCATAATATCAACTTGTTTTTGGCACTGGTCTTAAAACACCTTGATTATTACGATAATATAAAGTCTTAATATTTGGTGCCGCATTAATTGTTTCACCAACTGATAAATGATATTTAGCAGCAAAAGATTTATTAATTACCATTGGAACAATGTTCTTTGAACTATCATATTTTAATTGTTTTACCAAATCTGAATTAATAACTAACATTTTAGTTTCAGGATTAATTCCTGAAACATCAAGAAAACCAGCTTTAACTAAATTACTATCAGCAGAACCCAATTGTAATTGCGTTAATAACTCATCTTCAGCACCCCCAATTTTATCATTATGGAGTGGATTATAAACAATGTTATTATGACCAATACTAAAGTAATCATAAGCATCTGTACTCTGATTATCTAGAATTTGTCTAATAAACCCTGGTAAAGTTTCTTTTAAAATTTCTGGAATCGCATCAATACCTGGTGGTACTCCTGGATTAGTAACATTTAAAATTCCCGGTAAAAGTGTACTAGCAAAATTAATAACACTAGAAGAAAAGTTCTTATCACGACTTTGATCAATACTTGCTAAATCTTTCATCATCGAATTACTAAAACTTCTGCCACCTAATCAACTATAATTTCAAGCAACAAGATTTAAATCTAATGGTCCGTTAGTTAAAGTTGATAAATACTTACCAACACGATCAATCATATTTTGATCTTTATTATTTGAGTCATAAAACTTAATAATATTAGCAAAATTATTACTATTTTCATCGCCTTGATAATCCAATGGATTGTAATATGCTAATTTATTACCCTCTGAATCATTAATAATAATATCATTTGGCCATGGCATAGTTGCAGCAACCGGATAATAATTTTCATTATTTAAATTATCCAAATTACTTCAAGCAGAAAGACCATACTTACTTAATGGCATATTAGGAATTGGATCTTGGTACTGATAATAATTTTGATATTTTTGAGTTTTAAAATAATTATTTTTCATACCACTAATTGTTGCTGGAATTGATATTGTTGCAGTAATTGCTAAAGTAGCAATAGATATTACTAATGAAGTAATCGCAATTTTCTTTCAATTAGTTTTTGTTAAAGATAAAAGAAAACGACCTTTAAAACCTAAATTTGATTGTGAATTACTATGAACTTTTGTATTACTAATTGAAATATCAAGATTATTTTGAATTAATTGCAAAGCTTGTTGCTTTAACAAACGATATCCACTAAGTAAAGTAGCAACTAAAACAAAACCAGCAATTAAAGCAATAGCAACAACTAAAGGAACAGCATTAAAACTAAAAACATTATAAGGTAAACTAAACATTGTATTGAAAAGTTCCGTAAAGTAAATTTGAAATACTAATCCAATTAACCAACCAATTGGCACTGCTAGTAAACTAACTAAAATTGGATAAGCAATATAAGAACTAAGAATTTTTCCTGTTGAATAACCTGTTGATTTTAAAATTCCGACTGAAACTTGATCTTTTTGAATTGCCTTTTTAATAATTAAATAAGTAATAAAAATAATAATTACTACTAAAAAAACAACACCAATAATAACACCAGCTTTAAAACCACCCAAAGTAGCATTAAGCACTTTATTTCCTCTATTATAATTAGAAAACTGATTATTATCTTTAGTAACAACTAAATTATTCTCAATCTGATATTTACTTGAAAAATTATCATTATTTTTACTATACTTTTCAATTAAATATTGGTCATAATCAACCTGATTACGATCATCGACTTTATTATTGTTAAAAACTGTTCTTTGATAATAATCATTAAAATAAGGAATATCAAAATCGTCAACTTGAACATTTTCTCAAGGAAGAAAATACATCAAACTATTATTAGTTACCGTATTAGTGCCAAATCAATTTTCCGTATGATAAGCATCAGGTAAAACATAAGCAATAAATTCTGTTCTTGTATTAGGAACAGGATCAAGTAGATTAAGCGTTGGATAAATATTGCGAGCATCGCTACCAATGCCACTAACCATAAAAGTTTTGTTATTAATAACAATTGAGTTACCAGGCTTAATATTTTTTTGTCTTGCATATTGTGGCGAAATCACAACTTCATTTTTATTTGAAGGAGCAAGACCTTGAAAAATCTTTAAATTGACATTATTATGATTTTTTTTTGTTCCCAAATCAACAAGCTTAACATTAACTGGTTGTCCAGTTTTTGCATCTGCTCCAGCAGGACCAACTAATTGATTAACAATATTAATACTACGATTTTGTAAAGCAGCAGCAGCAGCAGCAAAATGATAAGAATAAGTGTTTAATTCATTATATTTCTTATCGTTATCTTCTTCATCATTACCTTCAGTAACATTATCAGTCTTAATGTTTCCATCAACAACATTATTAAAAGAATAAACTGAATGATAATTTTGTGAAAAATTACTAATTATTTCCTTATTATTTAAATTTTCTGATGTAGACTCAAAATCACGATAAATTGTCATTCATTGACCATTCATGCCATAATTTTCAGTACTATCATCATTAGTAGTAACATATTTAGGGTTAACTGAAAGATCATCTTTTAAAAAGATTTTTTTTGCCAAAACTTCCTTACCTTCATCGGAAGCAACATTAACATCATCTGGAATGTTAAAATCTTTATCAGAATCAGAAGCTTGATAGTTAACTTTTTTTGTTACTAATCAATTTGTAAAATCATCAGACGACAATGTTAATTTAGAACTACTACTATTAACTTCTATTCATTGAGCAAAGTAAGTTTGCAAAGAATCTAAAATTTGTTTCGCAGAATAATTAACAAATAAATTATTATACAAGTCTTGAGCTGCTGAAAGATAATAATTTGCTAAAGTTGCATTATTTGTTGTTTGCGCTTTTGTCATTAATTGACCATAAAGACTAGGCTTAACATACGAATCTTCAATGTTAAAAGTTAATGGTCTTTCAGGATTACTTCACTCAAAACTAGTAATACCATCAATCATATTATTAGTTCGCTGGTATTCAATTTTTAAATCAGTAGATTTTAAAGGATTAATTTGTTGACCAATAATTGAATTATCAAAGTAAACAGCCGATGATGATTCTTTGTCATCTTCCTGATAATAAAGCCGACCAAGTTTTAAACTAAATGCTTGATCAACAATTTGAACTGACTTACTAACACTTAATGGCAAAACAGCATCAAAATTATCTTTATTCATTTCAAGATAGGTTTCTCCCTGACGAATTCTTTGATATGAAACTCATGAACCTGTAACAATCGCAGTTGAAAAAGCAGTTAACAATAATAAAATTATCAATTGTAATTTTGATTTTCACGCTGATATTAAAGTATGTTTTAAAAGTAAATAATTATTCAAGAAAGCAAAACTAATCTTTCTTTTTTGCTTTGATTTTTTAAAATTTTGGTTAAGAAGTGGAGCAGTTTCTTCTTCAACAATTGACGGGGCATCAATAATTGATTCTGTCTCTTGTTCAAATTCTTCTTGATGCATATTTTCTCCTTATTTTTCAAATATTATTCTTTGAAATAATAAAAATTAATTTATTCAGATAATAACATAATCAGAAAGGGCAATCAATAATTTAATAATAATCATTGTTTTTTTAAAATTATTTAGTAATATAAAGTAAAATGATTTTAAATAGTTAAATTATTCGGCGGTGAAATAATGAGAAAATTACTAGTAAATCTTACAGGAATCTTAACTTTTAGTAGCAGTGCCTTACCATTAGTAGGCTGCACATTTAACTCTTATGCTAACCAAGTTATTAACAAAGTTGCAGCAAATCTAGCATCTGAAACAAGTAACGTAATTAAATCTTTAATTGCTGCTAAAAATCTTGATGCTGATACTCAAGCAACAATTAGTGCCGCCTTACAACCAACAATAAAAAATAAATCAATTATCAAAAATCAAACAGAAATAACTGAAATTAATAATTGAAATCAATTTCAAGCTAATTGAGGTCTTAATAATAATATTAAAACCAAAGGTTTTACAGAAGATAGTTTCATTGTTGCTAGCGGCCAAGGTAGTTTAACAAAACAAATTAATAGTATAAACAGTACTAATCAAACATTATCATATTTTGATTATATTAGTGCTTTAAATGTTATTGATAATTCAACACTTTATGGTCTTTTATTTGGGCAAAATGCGATTGCACAGCCAATTGTCAAAAATTTTCTTACTAGTTTAAAAACTGGTACTTTAGCAGAACCATGATCTTCATTGCTTAACAATTTAATTAATGACTATCAAGAAAATGTTTTAGAACCAATTACACAATTACTAAACGAATTAGTTGATGGTTGAAGTGAAGTAACAACACCAGATGAACTTGTAAACTTTTTTCAAAATTGAAAAGACGACCAAGGTATACCATATAGTGAATGAGTAAATTCTAATGCGGCATGAAAACTTACTGGTTTTACAAATTGAAAATCTAATGACATAAACCTTTATCGTGGCGGAGTAATTATTAATCACCTATTTAAAGAAATGGGACTTGAAAATTCAGAAAAAATTACCAATCCACAATATATTGGCGCTATTATTAGTGATAATATTAATAATCCAACTGATCAATTATTAGCAGCTTTTCAACCTTATCTTGATTTATTATTAACTAATCCAAAATACTTATTGCAACTTATTACAGGACTTGTCCCTTTAATTAAAGACTTAATTTTTAATGCTCCTGACTTAACTCAAGGAATTGAACATTTAACACTTGGTAACACTCATCCAACTAATAAAAATAATAATAGTTATAATTTAAAAACAGTTTTTACTGATTTAAAAACAATTATAAATGATAAAACAAAAGTTGAAGCACTTGCAACAAAACTTTTATCATCACCATTTCTTTATGACATAAAAATTTCACTTTCACTTCCTCCTTCAGGCAGTTTTGATGTTCCATTACCTGCAGGACTAGATGTCAAATCTGATACTAAAAATGAATTAATTACAACAATAACTAATCTTTTAACTGGTTCAGATTTTGGCAATACTTTTAATGATATTTTCAATGTTATTGAAAAATTAAATGATCAATTTCAAGGTTCAGATGGTATTGACTTAAACTTAAAAAATATTAAAAATCTTTTAACTAACAAAGATAATGGTCTATTAACACTATTAAGCGATGTCGCTGATACAATTGCTAATATAATTAGTCCCAATAATCCAGAAGATGAAATTACTAATGAACAATTAGCAGCTTTATATGAAAGTATTGGTGGCCAAACACCAAAAAATAATACAACAGAACTTACTTTTAGAAAAAACTCAATTCTATGAAAATTACAAACTGAATTAGCAAATAATCAATCAGATTTGAGTAATATAGTTAAAGTTATTTATCGAAATGACCAATATAAAGGTGTAACTAACATTATTATGGATCAAAATGAAAATTGAATTAAAGAAAATTATACAAATTATTTAAGTTCAAATTATGCAAAAAGTAATATATCTAATATTAACTATCAAACAACAAAAAATGATAGTCAAACAATTACTAATATTAGTTATGACTTCGTCTATGAAATTGGAACAAATAAATACCACTTCTTTATCAAAGGTGCTGCAATTGATAATAACGATGATTTTTCTGGAACTCATAACTTTAAATTCACAGATATTTATAAAATATAAACAACTTTACCTTCCTTTTAAATTAAAAGAGATTTTATTTACTGAGAAAGAGAAAAAATAAAAAAATTCCTTGCTTTTTTAAGATTATTTGTTAGAATTATTATTAGGATTTAAGATTCCTTAAGTCCTTTTATAATAAGGTAATATGTAACTTTTTAAGAATACTTGAATATATAAACAATATATAATAATTTAAATTAAAAATTAATCTAAAACCCCTAATTTAAACTCTATACCCCAATAACCTTAAGTTTTATTTATAAAATAAATTAATCCCCCTTTTTTTATAATTCATATTGCCTTAGATATTCTTGTATCACAAGAGTCATCCCGACTCTTGTTTTTTTTATGTCAAAAAAGAGTTTATTAAATTTAATAAACTCTTTTTATCTTTATATTTTATTATTTTTCTTTATCATCCAAAAAATCAAATAAAGAAATATTTGAATCTAATGATTTTAACTTTGTATCAATATTTCTAAAGTTTTCTTCATTAAACACTGCATGACGATAAAAATTCATAAAAAGAATATTTTTTAAAATTGATTTCAAGACTCTTCTTTTAATTATTGTTTGTTATAATTAAAAAGAAAAAAATCGCTTGTGGTGAAAAATGAAAAAAGCATTAATTATTGATGGTAATAATTTAATTTATAAAGCATATTACGCAACAGCATATCGTGGTGCTAATTTACATTCATTTAATGGTGTTCCAACTAATGCTTTATATGCTTTCATTAGAATGCTTAATAAATTTATTACAGCAAATAATTATGATGCAATTTTTGTTGCTTTTGACGCTGGTAAAACAACTTTTCGTAATGAAAAATATAACGAATATAAAGGAACTCGTAAAGCAACACCAAGCGAATTATTAGTGCAAATTGATTTAGTAAAGCAATTTTTAAATTTAGCAGAAATTCCTTGAGAACAAGAAACTAATTATGAAGCCGATGATTTAATTGGAACAATTATTTTTAAAGCTAAAGATTATCATATTAATATTATTAGTAGCGATAAAGATTTATATCAATTATTAGATCAAAATATTGAAATTTTATTGCCAGAAAAAGGATTAAGTGAACTAAGAACATTTAATCAAACAACATTAAAAAAAGAATTAATGCTTGATCCAAAGCAAATTCCTGATTATAAAGGATTAATTGGTGATAATTCCGATAATTTACCTGGTATTAAAGGTATTGGACCAAAAACTGCAATTAAATTATTACAAAAATATCATACTTTGGAAGAAATTATTAAAAATGTTGATGAATTATCAGAAAAAGAAAGCAATTTAATTAAAAAAAATAGCAAAACTGGTCTTTTAACAAAAGAATTAGCAACAATTTTAAAAGATGCACCAATAAAAAAAACTTTAAAAGACTGTGATTACGATATTAATTTATTAAAAAAACCAGAATTACAAGAATTTTATAAAAAATATGATATGAAAAGTTTAATTGATGGAACTAAAACCGAAAAAAAAGTTAATGCAATTAAAAATAGCAAAATTAAAATTATTGAAAAATGAGATGCAAAATTTAATGATGAAGTTAATTATTTATGAACTGAAATTTTTTGAAATAATTACCATCGTGATCCCTTATTAGCAATTGTAATTAAAAATAAATTTGGTGTTTTTTATTGCCGAAAAAGCATGATTGCCGAAGATAAAGAACTGCAAAATTTTTTAACTAATAAAAAATATCAAAAAATTACTTGAGACATTAAAAAAACTATTATTTCTACTATTAATAATTTTAATATTATTATCAATGGTTTTATTTTTGATCATATGTTAGCTAGTTATTTATTATATGCTAATGAAAATATTACATTAGAAAATATTGCTCATATTTTAGAAACAGAAAATTATGATGAATTAAATGATGCTGAATTTTATGGTAAGGCAAGTAAGAAAAAAATTCCAGATTCAGAAATTGATATTGCTAAATATTTAGAATTAAAAATAAATTTTTTAGTTGAATCTTATCCAATCTTAATTGAAAAATTAAAAAATACTAATAGTTGAAATCTATACCAAGAAATTGAATTGCCAACAGTTTATCCTTTGATTACTATGGAAATTAATGGTATTGCTGTTGATCGTAAACAATTAAAAACTATGACTGAACAAACAAAGATTAATTTAGAAAAAATTGAAGATAAAATTAATCAAATTGCTAACCAAAAAATTAACCTAAATTCGCCAAAACAAGTTAGCAACTATTTATTCAATGAATTAAAGTTACCCAATTTAAAAAAAGGTAGCACTGCTTACGAAGTTCTAATCAATCTAAAAGATGAACATCGCGTTATTAAAATTTTAATAGAATACCGCAAATTACAAAAACTTTATACTACTTATCTTAATGGTTTAGAAAAATATATTTTTCCTGATAATAAAATTCATACAATTTACAATCAAGTTCAAACAAGTACTGGCAGATTATCTTCAACTGATCCTAATATGCAAAATATTACTGTTAAAGATACTGAGCAAAGAGAAGTAAGAAAAATATTTATTCCGAGCAAAGAAAATTTAAAAATTCTTTCTTGTGATTATTCACAAATTGAATTAAGACTTTTAGCTCACATTAGTAATGATGAAAATTTAATTAATGCTTTTTTACAAAGTCATGATATTCATTTAGAAACTGCAAGCAAAATTTTTAATGTTGAATTAAGTCAAGTAACAAAAGAACAAAGAAACCGTGCTAAGACTGTTAATTTTGGTATTATTTATGGGATATCTAGCTTTGGTTTAGCGCAACAACTAAAAATTTCAGTAAAAGAAGCAAAAGAATTTATTGATAAATATTTAGCAATTTATCCAAAAATTAAAAACTATATTAGCGATACAATTAAATTTTGCCAAGAACACGGTTATGTTGAAACGCTTTATCATCGTCGTAGAGATGTACCTGAAATTAATAATCAAAATTCTTTAATTAGAGAATTTGGTCAAAGAATTGCCATGAATACACCAATTCAAGGTACTGCAGCTGATATTATTAAGATTGCTATGATTGAAATTGATACTGCAATTAAAACAAATAATATTAAAGCAAGATTAGTTGCTCAAATTCATGATGAACTAATTTTTGAAGTTGATGAAAAAATAGTAGCAAGTGAAACAAAAAAAATTGACCAAATTATGAATGAAGTTATTAAATTAAAAGTTCCATTAATAGTTAATAGTGTTTCTGGAAATGACTGATATGATTTAAAATAATAAAAAAACTAAAAAGATAAAGGAACAAAACAATGCCAGAATTACCAGAAGTTGAAACAGTAAGAAAAACTTTAGAACCACTATTAATTAATCATAAAATTACTAACATAAGAATTTTTCTTAATAAAATTGTTAAAAATCCTGATATTTTAACTTTTAAAAGTAAAATTGTTGGCCAAACAATTCATAAAGTTGAAAGAAAAGCAAAACTAATAATTTTTGTTTTGGATGATGACGTTTTATTAAGTCATTTAAGAATGGAAGGAAAATACTATTATCAAAAAAAAGATGAAAAAATTAATTGAAAACATGTTCTTTTGGTTTTAGATTTAGATAATGGCTATCAATTACGCTATCACGATACAAGAAGATTTGGAACTTTTCATTTGCAAAATAAAAAAACATATCAATCTTTAAAACCCTATACTAATATTGGTCCAGAACCATGAAATGAATTAGTAACAGTTAATTATTTAAAAGAAAAATGAAACAATAAAAAACAAAAAGTTAAAACTGCGTTGCTTGATCAAACTATTATTAGTGGTCTTGGTAATATTTATGCTGATGAAGTTTTATTTGCAGCTAAAGTTCACCCTGAAACACCTGTCAATAAACTATCTAGTGAAGATCTTAATGCAATTATTAGCAATGCAATTAAAATTTTAAAATTATCAATTGAATTAGGTGGTTCAACAATTGCTACTTATACTTCAAGTTTAGGTATTAAAGGTACTTTTCAAAACCATTTACAAGTTCATACTAGAGTAAATCAACCTTGCTTTATATGTCAAAATATTATTAAAAAAATTAAAGTTAATAATCGAGGAACTTATTTCTGCTCTTATTGTCAAACTAAAAAATAATTTAATTAAATCGAGATAAAATAATTTAATTAGTGTGGAAAAAATAATAATAATTAACAAATATAAATTAATGTAAAAATTCATTGTGGATAAAATGTGGATAAAGATGTGAAGTCATCATATTTCTTTATTTATATTTTATTATTAATATAATTAATGATAGGTTTATACTAAGACCAATTTTTTAAGTGCTAAGGGAGTAATAATGCAAAGAATAATTAACGAATCTGATACTTTTCAGTTAATACTTGATGATAATATTGATATCATAGACTACCAATATCTTTTTATGTTATATCAACCAATAGTTGGCGTTAATAGCATAAATTTATATCTAACTTTAATTCAAGAAAAAAATTTAACTAATAGAATTAATTTAGAATTTAACCATAAAAGATTAATGTTATTACTAGGTCTTAATGAAATTGAATTATTACAGGCATTTCAAAAATTAGAAACTTATAAATTGTTAATTAGTTATTATTTTCCTTTAAAATCAATTTATATTTATAAATTACAAAAACCTTTGCTACCAAAACAATTTTTTGCAAATCCCGAATTAGAAAATAAATTAACAAATAAATTAGGAGCTTTACAATTTGAAAGACAAAAATATTATTTTTTAAAATTTCAACCAGAGATTACTGAAGACTTTATTAATATTAGCCATACTCAAGAAGAAGAAATTAGCCCTTCAAGAATCAATTTACAACAATTAATTAATAAATTAAATAAAACTGAAGAAACTATTATCATTAATCAACCTGAAAAAACAATCAAACCTTATCAAATGCGAGCAAATTTAGAAGCAACGCGACAAACTTTTAATATTAATAACAAAAATGTTTTAAATCAAACTTTAAATCTAATTCAAGAAAAAAGTCCTGAAGATTATATTCAATACTTAACTAAAAAACCAATTGATAATAAATTAAAAAATACTTTAAAATCATTAAGTTTTGAATATCAACTTAATAATGAAGTAATTAATTGTCTTTTTGAATATACTTGATTCAAAAATGATAAACGAATTGAACCTAATTATATTTTAAAAATTGCTAAAACATTTCAAGAAAATAAAATTGATAACGCTAATGACGCTTTAAAACATTTAAAATTAGCTTATTTAAAAAGCAAAAAGCATTCTTTTGCTAATAGTAAATCTTATCGTCAAGATGTGTTATGAACTAATGATCAATTTGATTTTAATTTACACAAAAAAAACATTAATTTTCAAGAACTAGAAAAGAACGAAGATCAAAATTTAATGTCAGAAGAAGAAATTAGAGAAATTTTAAAAGAATTTGATAATCACTAATATAATTAAATTATAGTAGATAATCATTTTTAATTAGGAGTTTAAATCTATGACAGAAAATTTAAGTCAATTACTTCAAACAACTGAAAATAATAAAGAATTTATAGAATTTATTGAGACAAATAAAATTACTGATAAATTACTTAATGATAATTATCAATTATTTGAAGCATATTTAACTAGTTATAATTTATGTAAGAAACGAGAAAATATTAGTAAATGTCAACAAGAAATTCCCGGTTATCGTTTAAAACTAATTATTAATAGTAATCAACAAATTAATACAATTCTAACTGATTGTCTACATCGAATTAATAATCTAGATCAAAAACAAGTAATGAATAAGTTTTTAATTCGTCATTATGATGATGCTTTATTATCACTTTCCTGAAATAAAGATTTTTTAGTAGTTGGCAGAGAGCGTCAAGAAATTGTTAATTACTTAAAACAAATTTTAAAAGCAAAAAATTATCCTGGTTTATATTTATATGGTGATTCTCAAGTTGGTAAAACTTTTATTTTTATTTTATTAGCTAATAAACTAATCCAAAAAAAACACACTGTTTGTTTTATTTCTTGACCAGAATTCATTATTGAAATTAAAAAAAATTTTAATAATGAGAATGATAATAGTAATAAAATTGATCAAATAAAAAATTGTGATTTTTTATTCATTGATGACTTAGGTAGTGAATTAGTTACTGCTTGAGAACGTGATGAATTACTATTTCCGATTCTTAATGCTAGAATCTTACCTTTAAAAACAACATTTATTAATTCAAATTTTAGTATTAATGAATTAGCAGATTGTTATCGTAAACAAAATAATAAAATTGAAGAAACTAAAGTTAAAAGATTAATTGAAAGAATTAAAAAGTTAACTTTGCCAATAAAATTAACAAAGCAAGACTTAAATAATAAAAATTAATTTTTATAAAATATTTAAAATAGAAAAAAATTTCCAAATACCCTTATTATTGTTTTGATATTTTGCTATAATTTTATTTGAAACTCAATAGTAGAAGGAGAATTATCAATATGGCAGTAAAAGTTGCTATAAATGGATTCGGAAGAATCGGTAGACTAGCTTTTCGCCAATTATTCAACCAAAAAAACATTGAAATTGTTGCAATCAATGATTTAGGTAAGGTTGAAGCTTTGGCTTATTTATTAAAATATGATTCAGCACATAGATCATGAAATGCTGACAAAATTAAAGCAGATGCAAGTAAAAACATAATTACAGTTGCTGGTAAAACAATTAAAGTATGTAAAGAAACAGATCCTAAATTATTACCATGAAAAGAATTAGGTGTTGATGTTGTTATTGAATCAACAGGAAGATTTACTGAAAAAGATAAGGCTCAAGCTCACATTGATGCCGGAGCTAAAAAAGTTGTTATTTCTGCGCCAGCAAAAGGTGATTTAAAGACTATTGTTTATAACGTTAATCATAAAACTTTAAATAAAAATGATACTATTATTTCAGCTGCTTCATGTACAACTAACTGTTTAGCACCAGTAGTAAATGTTTTAGAAAATGAATACGGAATTGTTAAAGGTTGAATGACTACAATTCATGCTGCAACAAATGATCAACGCTTATTAGACCTTGAGCACTCTGATTTCAGAAGAGGAAGAAGTGCTTTAGCAAATATCGTTCCTGCTTCAACAGGTGCTGCTGCTGCAATTGGTCTAGTTATTCCAGATGTTAAAGGTAAATTAGATGGAACAGCAATGCGTGTGCCGCTTATTACTGGATCTATCGTCGATTTAACAATTGAATTAAAGAAAAATGTCACAGTTGAAGAAATTAATACATTAATGAAAAAACATGCAAATGAATCACTTGGATATACAGAAGATCCAATTGTTTCAACAGATATTATTGGTTCAAGTTTTGGCTCAATCTTTGATGCTACTTTAACTAAAGTAATGACTATTAATGGTAAACAAATTGTTAAAGTATTTTCTTGATATGATAATGAAATGTCATATGTTTCACAACTTGTTAGAACTGTTTTATACTTTGCTCAATTGTAAAAACTAAAAATTTAAAATGCATCTCAAAGGTGCATTTTTTTATTACCGAATATTTAAAATATTGAAATATTAAATTATAAACTATAAAATATAATAGTTTAGTGCTAGGAGAAAAAAATGAATAAAAAAACATTAAAAGATATTAATTTTGAAAATAAAAAAGTCATTGTTCGTTTGGACTTTAATGTTCCAATCGAAAATAATAAAATTACGGATGACACAAGAATCAAAGCAGCTTTAGAGACAATTAAATATTTACAAAATCATAATGCTAAAATTATTATGTTATCTCATTTGGGAAGAATTAAAACCGAAGCAGACAAAAAAACTCGTAGTCTCAGTTTAGTTGCTAAAAAATTACAAGAACTAATTAATCATCCAGTTATTTTTATTAATGAAACTAGAGGTAAAAATCTCGAAACAGCCGTTAATAATTTAAAAGCAAAAGATTTATTATTAATTGAAAATACTAGATTTGAAGATTTAAATGGTAAAAAAGAAAGTAAAAATGATCCTGAATTAGGAAAATATTGAGCTAGCCTAGGAGAAGTTTTTGTTAACGATGCATTTGGAACTGCTCATCGTGCTCACGCTTCTAATGTTGGTATTGCAACTTATATTAAAGATAGTTGTATTGGTTTTTTAATTGAAAAAGAATTAACAATGTTAAATAAGGTTGTAATTAATCCTGAAAGACCATTTGTTGCTATTTTAGGTGGCGCTAAAGTTTCTGATAAAATTGATGTTATAAAACAATTACTAACTAAAGCTGATTCAGTTTTAATTGGTGGCGGCATGGCTTATACATTTATGAAAGCACTAGGTTATAAAATTGGTAAGTCATTAGTAGAAAATGACAAAGTTGATTTAGCAAAAGAATTAATTAATTTAGGTAAGGATAAATTAGTTTTACCAGTTGATTATATTGTTGCACCAGAATTCAAAGATATTAAAGGAACAAATACTACTGATCAAAATATTGCCGATAATTTAATGGGCTTAGATATTGGAACAAAAACAGAAAAATTATTCCAAGATAAATTAAAATCAGCTAAAACAATTGTTTGAAATGGCCCAATGGGAGTTTTTGAAATGAATAACTTCGCTCATGGAACAAAAGCAATTTGTGAAGCAATTGCAAATTTAAAAAGTGCTTTTAGTTTAATTGGTGGTGGTGATAGTGCTGCTGCTGTAACTAAGTTTCATTATGAAAAAAAGGTTAGTTTTATTTCAACTGGTGGCGGTGCTTCATTAGAATATCTTGAAGGCAAAGACTTGCCAGGAATTACAGCAATTAAAAACAAAAACTAATGACAACAAATTCCGAAAATGATAATGTTTTTATCATTGTAAGTTTATTTTTATTAGCAGTAATTTCTGTAATGTTAATAATTCAATTAATTGTTTGAAGTATTATTGTTATTACTGCTAAAAAAACAAAAATTAAACTAACAAATAAAACCTATGAAACTTTGTTAATAAGTCAAGATTATCAAGATGTAAAAGTAAAAAAAGTAAAACTAGCAGTTAAATTTGCAAATTATCACAAGCAAAATAATTGTTTAAAATTATCAAACCGAAATTTTGAAGAAAAAACAACTTGAAATATTTACCAAAATTTAGTTAATATTTTATTAATTAAATGAAAAAAAACCAACAGAAAAACTAATATTATATTAATAATTAGTACCTTAATTTTTTATTTAAGTGCAATAACTACAATTACTTTAAGTTTAATTTATTATATTAATTTAGCACAAAAAACTATTAATCAAATTGATACAAATGTCATAAGTATTTTAAGTTTTATTGTGTTAATTTTTTTAGTTTTAAGTTGATTACTTTGAACAATGAGTTATGAAAAATTAAGAAAAGAAGTTATTCAATTAACTAAAATTTTTGATAATCAAAATTTATTAAAAATGGTTAAAAGAATTAGTGGTTATAAAACTTTATTTCCAGGTTCAGAATTATTATTTTAATTAAAAGCGAATAGTTAGCTATAACGTAACTAAAGTAGTAAGTATTTAAACAGCACTTACTACTTTTTATTTTGCAATCAAAAAATAAACATTTTTAATAAATTGATAAAAAATAAAATTATGATATTATCTTTAATAAAAGAGTGTATAAATAATGAAAAAAGTAATTTTAACTACTTTAGCAATTTGTGCAACATCAATTACAATAAACCAAATAACTTCAGTTCTTGGAGCAATTATTGCTGATATAATTGCGATATTTATATTAAGAAGTATAATTATTTTATTAGTTTATAGTAATAGTGTTAAAGGATTGATTAAGCGTAATGGGAGTTGTTCCAGGTGTAAAATGAGGGAGTAATTAAAATGGTAAAAACATATCAAAAACCTTTTAGTAAACAATACAAAGAAATGAAAATTGCTGCTCCAATTGGAATTATTGGTGGATTATTATTAATTGCTACTATTCAAACGACTGATAAGTTATCTAAAATTCCAAATATTTTTTCAATAGTTCTTGGCGCTTTTTTCCTATTTTATTCTTGCATCCTTTTTTCCTTATACTGAAAATGTGCTCAATATCAAAAAAATAATCAAACAATACCAAAATGATTTAGAATTACTGCTGGCTTATTTTTAATGCTTTATTTAACATTTTATCAACTTGATAAGAAAAAATACCGTTACTATCTTGTTTTAAAAGAATGACGGTTCTATGTGCTATTATGATTTTTTATTTGTGCTTTAACAACTCTGCTTAGCCTTTATCCTATTATTCATGATAATAAAAAAGTATTTTGATTATTAATAACTTTATCAATTGAAACTGTAGTTTTTATTATTAATTTGATTATCATGATTTTTATTTGAAAATATCAAGGAACTAAGAATAAGTTTTTAATATTATTAACAATAATTACTTTAAACTTTCGCAATTACCGTTTTTATAAAGAAATAATTGAATTTAATACAAAAGAAAAGAGCAACTAAAACTTAGTTGCTCTTTTTATCGATCACTTTCAATCAAAATAATAATTTGTAAAATAAATCTTAATACTTCATAAATCATTCTAATTAAATAATAAATAAATTTAATTTGAAAAATTCAACTAATAGCTTTAATTTCCTTTGGTTGCAATATTCCTTTTAAGTTTTCAGCAATCTCTTTTCTTGACTTAGCATAAAAGACTAATTGTGAAAGTGAAAAGGCAATTAAAAATATTGCTCCAATAATTGATAAAACAATCGCAATTGTATTAGAATTTGAACTAACAAAACCAGATCAATTAAGATAAGGTGCAAGAACAAAAATTAAAGCAAAGACCAATGGTATTAAAACAAAAATTAAAGTAAGTTTTCTTGTAAAATCTCATCAAAAACTATTAAAACGAGTACTTTTAGAACTACTAATTGCCCAAGTACTTTCCATTGCCATTGCTAAAGTATAAATTGAACTTCGATGATATGTTCAAGGCACTAATCGTAATGTTAAACTATTACCATTAATAATATAAGGATTTAAATAAAAATACCTTGATTCAACATTAATATTATTAATTGAGCCATCACCTTTATTCTTATATCTAATTCTTTTAGCATTAACTCCATATCGTTGTAAATATATTTGTGATAGTTGTCCACCAGTTAAATTAGCACTATTAGTACGATTAAATAAAGAATATTTAATTCACGTAACAAATCATATTATCGTGACAATCGCTAAAATTAGACCAATGAATCCAACAACAGAAGCAAAAGCTATTAATCCCGTACTTCAAGTTTCAGGATTACCCGAATCAAATCCAACTCCTAAGTAATTCATATTAACATCCTTTCTAGTTTTTGTTAAAAATTAATATCATAATTATATATCATAACAAGAAAAGAAAAAACAACTTTTTAAAATCAAAATATGATATCATTATTTCATTAAAATTAAATAAGGGAATAATTTATTAATGGGAGGGTAAAAATGCAATTTTCAGATATTTTTAAAAAATTTAATAATCGTCTAAAGATGAAGCAACACAATCGGTATTTAAAAAATAAAGAAAAATATCCTAATCACATGAAAACATGTAAACAATGTCAAAGAAGTTTAACTAGATAAATAAAAAACAGTTTTAAGTATCTCCTTAAAACTGTTTTTTTGATAGAAAAATAAACAACCAATCATTTATTTTAATTATTATTTTTAACTATTCAACAACAAACAAGAAATTATAAATACTTTGTTGACCATCAACAAATTCATATTCAATGTCATAATTATCTTCAAGAATTTTAGTAAGATTAGCAATTTGTTCTTCAGTAGCAGTTTTACCTTTAAAAATTGTAATAATTTCTGTTGATTTTCATAAAATTTTATCAAATAATTTTTTCACTGTTACATTAAAATCTTCACTAGAAGCAAGAATTTTTAACTTTCGATTATTTTTACTTATTCCTGCAGTGATATAATGATTTTTTTTAATCTCAATATCATCAATTTCAACATTGCGGTCAGCAATTGAAAGATAACCATAATTAACATTATTAATTTCATTAGTCATAATACGACTATTTTCTTTGCCTGATAAACTACTATTAAAACTTAAAGCAGCACGCATCCCTTGAGCAATATTAACAGTTGGGATAATAAAAACCTTTGATTTCTTTTCCAACTTTTTTGCTTGTTCTGCAGTTAAAAGTAAGTTACTATCATTTGGTAAAATATAAACTACCTTAGCATCAACTGCCGCAATTGTTCTTAAAATATCATCAGTAGCAGGGTTTATTTTATTAGAATAAAAAATTGTTTCTGCTACATTTAATTGTTCTTTAAAAAAAGCATCAATACCTTTGCCAGGAACAAAAGCAATAACAGCATACGGATTTGCTAATTTTCTTGTTGCAATAATTGTTTGCGAATGTGCTTTAGCTTGTTCAGTCATATTATCAACTTTAACTGCTAAAAATTCTCCAAATTTTTGTAAATAATTTAAAATCTCTCCTGGTTGCAAAGTATGAACATGAACTTTAAGTAAATTTTGATCTTCAACAACAACTAAGGATTGACCTTTCATTTCTTCTAAATCACTTCGTGTTTTGCTTAAATCAAAATCAGGACTATCAATATGATTTAACTTAACAATCAATTCAGTACAATATCCAAATTCTTCATCATTGTTAACTGAAAAATCAAATTTATTATTTTCTGGCGATAATTTCTTACTTATTGCAATTGGTTTATTATGTTTTAAACCATATACCATACCTTCAATAATATAAACTAAACCAGCACCACCAGAATCAACAACGCCAACTTTTTTTAAAATTGGTAATAATGTTGGAGTTAAAGTTAGTGAATCTTGCATTGCTTTCAATAATGCTTGAAAAATAACTAACGAATCTTTTTCATCTTTACATTCTTCATTAACTTTACTAGCACCATCTTTGATAACAGTTAAAATTGTCCCTTCAACTGGTTTCATTACTGCTTTATATGCATACTCTTTAGCTTGCATTAATGCTTTCAAAATATATTGTGGTTTAAGAACTTTCATATCAGTATATTCTTTATTATGAACAAAATCATGAAAAAAACCACGAAAAATTTGTGACAAAATTACACCAGAATTTCCTCTAGCGCCCATAATCAAACCACGAGAAAACTCTTTACCAAATTCTTTAAAAGTTGTAAAATCCTTGTTATCTAATCCTTTCACACCATTCATCATTGTCAAATTCATATTTGTTCCAGTATCACCATCAGGAACAGGAAAAACATTCAATTTATCAACTTCATAGTGATGATTATATAAATTATTAGCACCACTAATTAACATTGTTTTTAAGATCTTTAGATCAATTTTTTTCATTCTATTTTCACCTTTATAATCAATAATTTCTTAATTAATAAAATTTCAAAATAATTTATTTTTAATATCCTTTAAAACAATATACCTTTATTTTATTTTAAATTAATAATTTTTTCAAAAATTAACATTAAGAAAAAAGGATAATTGCTATTATTATTAAAAATTGTTTTTTTTAAATAAGATAATTTTTTTAATTTATAATTTTCGTTTTCACTATTAAATCTAATTTTCTAAAAGAAATAAAATATTTGCTTTTATCATTGATTTTACTAATTTCAAATTGCTTTCAGACTATCTAAGTCATTTAATATTATACATTAAACTGCATAATATTAACATAATAACTTTAATTAATTGAAAAATAATATGATTAAAAAAATAAAAAACCTACTATTTTATTTTTAGTAGGATTTCTAATTCATTTAAGATTTATTTTCAAAATCATCAAATTCTTCTTGCGAATCTGATAACTCCTCAATCTGATAATCAGAATCAATTGATTGAGAATTTTCTAAAATTACTTCGCCAGTTCTAATCGAATTTTTACTTTCTGTTTGAGTTTTAATATGATTTAATTGTTGTGTTAAAGGATTAACTATTTGTTTAATTGCTAAATATAAATCTTCATGTTTCACTTCGCATTGCAAGTGTTTATTAAATGGAATATTAATATTAACAGAAACTTTATATAAGTTTTCAGAATAACTACGAATTTCAACTTTAGCTCGTGTATTAGGTTGAATATATTTTTTAAATTTTTCTAGTCTACTTAAACTAGTTTCAACTGATTTATTAATTGCTGGAGTAATTTCCATATTTTTACCATGGATAGTTATAATCATAATTTCCCCTACTTTCTTTTAATCATTTTGTATATTTATTTTGCCATGAAAAAAATAATTTTTCAAAAAAATAATAATTATGTAAAATCACGACTATTAAAAATATATCAACTTGTCCCAAGCAATGCAAAACCAATTAATAAATAAACAACAAGTAAAATTGGAAAACTAAGAATCTTACTATTTCCAGAACTATCATTAACTTGATATTTAGTCGCTGGGTCACTGCTAACTTCTTTAAATGAAATTAAATAAGGATCATTGTAGCCAATATAAGTAGCATCATCAACATATAAACTATGAGTATCATTTCAAGTACCTACTCACAAGTAATAAAAATGATAAAAAATATTAAAATATCGTAACATTCGTTTTTGAAAAATTTTTGTTTTAATACTATTTACATCTAATTGCGAAAAGTGAAGATTAATATCATGATATAGATTATAAAAACTATAATTAACAACATTAGTTCCATTATCAATAATAATTATTGTTGATCCATTTCCTATACCAACTTGAATTGAAGTCATCAATTCTTCATAACTTTGTTGCTTTCATTGGCGAAAAACATTAGAAACTTTAACAATATGACTAATTAAAGTAACATCATCTGCTGAATAGTTTGAATAATTACTAGGATTTTTAATAATATCATTTAAAACTGTTTGTTCTTTTGCAGGATCATAAAAAGTTGGATAATCAACATCAGTAATATTTTCGTTATAAATTCTCTCCAACATATCTTTAATCGTACTTCGATAATCACTTCCGGTTAATTGCGTTTTTACCCAACTAATCTCAGTAGTATCTAATTGATCTTCAAGATTATGTAAAACTGCCACAGCATGAGAAGCATTAAAGTAGTTATCTGAAATCGGAATTAAAAATTCTAATGTTTGTGAAAAAATACCAATTAAAGCAGCGAACCCAACTGAAATAGCAATTGTTGCTTTACTATTAAGAACTAAAGATAATAATAAAATAATTGAAGAAATGATTAAATCAAAAAGTAAAGCAATTCCAAATAAAATTCCCATATAAGGTACAAGTGCACCATAAATTGTCGCATTACCAATTTTAGGAATTAAAAGAAACAAACCTGAGACTAAAATTGTTAAAAATACATACAAAATTAAAGTAACTTGAAAAGATAATCATTTTTCTCTTCAAATTTTATTTCTGCTAATTGGTTTTGAAACTAAAATTAACAAAGTTCCATCATCAATTTCATCACGAAAAATTTGTGTTGCTTTAACACCAATGAAAATGATTAAAGTAAAACTAATAAAAGTACTAAAAGTAAATATCTTTCATGTGCTTAACATAGTCGATAAAACTAAATTTTTAGTTCAAGAAATTTTAATTGGAGCTTGAGCATTTGCTAAAACAAAGGGTAAACTTCAACTTAAAGCTAAAATTACAATACTAAGAAATAAGACAACTCAAGTTGAAGGGGAAATAAAAATTTTTTTAGTTGTATAACGAAATATTGGCATTTCCTTACTTACCTTTCTCTTTCTTTTGGTACTGGCCGATTTTCCATGACAATTTTTTCATACATTTCTTGTAAATCAACAATATATGGTTTTAAAAATGTAATAGTAATTTTTTCTTTTAAAGCTAGTGCCATAATTTTATTAAGATCTATGTCAGTTCTTTCACTAATTTTAACTAATAAATATTCTTCATCAGTTTCAACATGAAACTTCGCTGCTATTAAAATTTTCTTAAACTTTTTATTATCATTAGTAATAACTTGATATTTAGAATCACTTTGATTAACTGGTCCTTGAAAGACAACTTTACTATAATTTAAAATTGTAATTTCATCTGCTAATGTTTGTAACTCTGACAAAATATGAGAAGAAATAAATACTGATTTACCTTGTTCGCGTAATTTTCTTAATTCATTAAATAATTCTGTTCGCGCAGTAGGATCTAAATTTGCTGCTGGTTCATCTAAAATTAAAACATCAGGATCATTTAATAATGATTGCGCCAATAAAACTTTCTTTTTCATTCCTGAAGAATAGGCATTGGGATTATGTTTTCTTTTTTCTCATAAACCTAAATCTTTTAAAATATTTTCAGCTCTAAGTTTAGCATCTTTGACACTTATACCACTAATTTGAGCCATAGAAATTAAGTAATCATAAGCCGAAATTTTTCTTGGAAATCTTGCTGCTTCTGGAATATAACCAACATGTTTCTTAGCACCAACAGTTCAAGAATCTTGACCATGAATTAATAATTGACCACTAGTTGGAACCATGGCACTAATTAAACATTTAATTGTTGTCGTTTTACCTGAACCATTAGGACCAATAAAACCATGAATAGTGCCTTTTTTTACTTTAATTGTCGCATTATCAACAGCTTTAAATTTTCTAAATTGCTTCGTAAAATCTTTAATATAAATTGCATAATCAGCATACTCTTGATTAATTTTGTTTCCTTTATGAATATTAAAAATTCGATTAAGTCGTGATTTAAAAGAAACTTTATTTGATTTTGATAATTCTTTTTTTTGAACTTCTAGATGCTGTTTATTATCTTCATTAGTATCTTCAATTTTAAAAATTTGATTTTGATGAGCAAAATTAATCTTTTGAACCATTAATTCTATCCTTTCTCGTATCCTTATATATTCATTTTACTTTTTTATATAAAAAAAATAAACTTTTTAAAAGTTTATTTTAAGAAAATATTTATTTTAATGGTGGGACTGATTGGACTTGAACCAACGACCTCACGCTTATCAAGCGTGCGCTCTAACCAGCTGAGCTACAATCCCAAAAAAGCAACAAAATAATTATATATGTAATATTTTTTTATTGCAATATTTAATTGAAAATAAAAAAAGAGTTTTTTGATAAAACCCTTTTTAACGTTTTGAGAATTGCGGTGCTTTTCTAGCTGCTTTTAAACCATATTTTTTACGTTCTTTAATTCTAGCATCTCTAGTCAATAAACCATTAGCACGTAATAGTTCCTTATATTCTTTTGATACTTTAACTAAAGTTTTAGCAATTGCTAAACGAGCTGCTCCTGCTTGACCTGATTTTCCGCCACCATCAACATTAATTCTAACATCAAATTTTGTTAAAGTATTAGTTACTTGTAAAGGTAATAACATATCTTTAACTAATAATTCTTGAGCAAAAAATTTCATTGGTTCAGTACCATTAACTAAAACACTACCTTTATCATTAGTATTTGTTATATGTACTCGAGCAATTGAACTTTTTCTACCACCAGAACTACTGTAACTAGTAATTTTATTAGTCATTGTCATTACTCCTTATTAATCTTTTAATACTCAAACTTCAGGATTTTGAGCTTGATGTTGATGTTGATCAGAATTATAAACATGTAAGTGAGTAAATTGTTTGCGTCCTAAAGTTGTGTTTGGTAACATTCCTTTAATAGCAATTTCAACTACTTCAGCAGCATTTTTATTTAACATGTCTTGCGCTTTACGAACTCTTAACCCACCTGGATATTGTGAGTGGTTGTAATACTTCTTATCTTGCAGCTTTTTGCCTGTTAATTTGATTTTGTTAGCATTAATAATGATAACAGAATCACCACAGTCAATATATGGTGTAAAGATTGCTTTATCTTTACCACGCAATTTTTTAGCAACTTCTGTTGCTAAACGTCCCAAAACAAGTCCACTAGCATCAATAACATATCATTTCTTTTCAATGTTATTGAATTTCATTGTTGTTTGACGCATATTTTTCTCCTTGCATTTGTAACTTTACCGGGGCTACAATTGCTTAAAGCATTAATAATTATATATAATATTAACAATTTAAGCAAGTATAAGTGAATTTAATTTTAATTATTTTATTTTTAAAATATCAATTAATGTCAAACTTTTTTATAATGATTAGGATAACCACTTAACGAAAATTTTGAATAATGAAATAAAGAACTACAAGCTCATAAAAAATATATTATTAGGATTACCCGATTCATCAATAAAAATATAAATGGTATTTGAATCTAAATTATCTTGAAAATATTCAATTTCATCATCATTAATCATATTTTAAACTTCTTGCACAAATTTTCTTATTTAAAGATATCGCAAATTTAAACAAAATAAAACAGCAATGTTGTAATATAATCACATTGCTGAGTGGCCACAATATGGCAAACATCCCTCTCGTGAGGCTAATGGTGTATACGACAAATTTAAAATATACACTTAGATAAACTTTACTACAATTTAACCAAATTTCAAGCGGTAATATTTAAATTGCGAAATTAACAGAAAAACAAAAAGTAGCGACGCGATAACAGCAAAGTTTACGAAAGCAAAATTCAAAAACAAAAATATCTATTCTTTAATAACTACTTTCTCAATTCTTTCATCTGATTTAATAACTTTATCAGCAATTGCTGATAAAGCAACTTTTAAATTTTCTTTAATAATCTGACAAGAATGATTAAATTTCAATTGTTCTTCATTTGTTAATGGTAATTGAACAACTTCTTTTCAACCATTTTGATTTAAAATTACTGGAACACCAATATAAAAACCTTGATTATCGTATTCACCATTAAGATAAGCACCAGCAATTGACATCGTGTCTTGATTTTTCATCATCATTTTAATCAAAAAAGTTAGTCCAGCAGCAATACCATAAAAAGTTGCATTTTTTAGTTTTATTATTTCTCCAGCTCTTGTTTTTACTGCTTGTTCAAGTAACTCTAATTCTTCTTTTGTCATAACTTCCAAAATAGATTGATTAGCAACAATAACATTACTTCACGGAATAAAAGCAGAATCACCATGTTCTGCAAGGACATAACCAAAAATTGATTCAGGATTAATTTCTAATTTTTGCCCAAGTAAATATTTTAATCTCAAAGTATCAAGAATTGTCCCTGCTCCTAAAACTTTATGAACATCAAAACCAGTAACTTTTTGATAAACTGCTGTCATAACATCAACAGGATTTGAAGCAATCAAAGTAATACCTTTAAAACCTGATAATTTTATTTCTAAAGCAATATCACTAATTATCTTTGCGTTATCACTAACCATATCTAATCGCGTTTCGCCAACTTTTCTTGGTCTGCCAGCAGTAATAACAATTAAATCAGCATCTTTACAATCTTGAAAATCTCCAACTTTAATTGCTGTGAAAGGACTTTCCAATGATGCTTGAACATCACCAAGATCAAGAGCATTACCTTCAGCTAAATTTTTAAACTTATCAATCAAAATATATTCTTCTGCTAAACCTTGATTAATTGCACTATAAATAAAACTACTACCAACTGCACCACACCCAACTAAAACAATTTTTTTCATCTTTATTTCCTTCCCAATATTTTTTTACTTTTAATAAAAACTTTTTAACTTTATTTAATATCAAATATTTGAATTATAACTTTATTAATATATAAAAGTAATAAATCTAGCGGATGATTTTTTATTCTTGCACATAATTTGGCCGAATTTGAACATAAATAACATTTTTTTAATGGATAATTTAGTTCGCTTCGAGAAATTTTATGATTTTTTTCATCATAAAGGTCAATATCAACTAATTGATAACTAGGATTTTTTAATTCTTCTTCAATTAATTGCTTTTTAAAATTCAAACAATTAACTTCTTTTTGTAAAACAATAATTAAAAAACTACCTGCAACATCATTTATTTCCTTTAAAAACTGATAATTAATTCTATTTAACTTTAAAAATACTAAAAAATCATTTTTAACTTTACTAAAAAACTTTTGATAAATTTTTTGCTGCTTATTAACTCCAGGAATATTCAAATTAATAGTAATTATTGGTTGTTGATATTGTTTTAATAATTGTTGTTGAACTAAATAATGATTTTCTTTTGCTAAAAGTAAAGTCGTGACTTGTTTATTATTCATTTTACAAAGTAAATGGTTTAACTTGATAAATTAAATCAATTATTGTTCCATCACGATATTCAACAATGGCAATTGGTCGATTAGTATCATATTGAATTAATGATGGTTTACCAACAATTTTATAAGCTTTTTCAACTAATTGTTCAATTGTTGTTAATTTAATTCCTGCATCAGTTAATTGTTTAATCAAATCTTTTCTCAATGGATTAATACAAATATCATTTTCTGTAACAATAACATCAATTGATTTACCAGGAGTTACAATGGTTTGAATTTCATTAGTAACTGAAGGAATTCGACCACGAATTAATGGCACAGCAACAATACTAATATCACTACCAAAAGCAACATCACTATGACCACCTGAAGCTCCTCGTAAATAACCATCAGCACCAGTTAAAACATTAACATTAAAATTACGATCAATTTCTAAAGCACTCAAGATTCCATAATTTAATTTATTTGTAGCACATCCTTTATTCAATGGATTTGCATAAAAATCAGCAGAAATTTCAATATGATTAGGATTAACTTCTAAAGATTTTGCTGCATCTAAGTCAAAACTTTGAACATCTAATAGTTTTTCAACAAATCCTGTTTCTAATAATTCAACATGACCTTTAGTTATTCCACCTAAAAAGAACCCAGCTTTAATTTGTTTTTCAATCATTGCTTTTTTCAACATTAATAATGATGCTTGACTAGCACCACCAGTACCGGTTTGAAAAGAAAAACCATTTTTAAAATGTTCAGTATTAGTAATTACTTTAACAATATTTTCAGCAATCATTTTTTCTTTTAAAGTAAATTCTTCATGAACTTCACCTGAAGAAATCTTAGTATTATCACCAATACTTGCAACTTCAATAACATAATCAACTTTTGTTTGGTTAATGCTAGTTTTTTTATTAGGATACGCAACAATATTATCAGTAATAACTATAACATTTTTTGCATATTCAGCATCAACCATCGCATAACCAAAAGCCCCACAAATTGATTTACCAAAAATTCCTGTCGCATTACCCATATCATCACTACTTGTTGCTGCAAGAAAAGCAACATCAATTTTTGTCTCACCATTAGCAATAGCTCTGGCTCTACCACCATGTGAGCGAATTACAACAGGTTGCTTTAAAATTCCTTCAGAAATTGCATCACCTAATTTACCACGAAATGCTGAACTTTCCAAACCAGTAACAACACCTGATTTAATATAATCAATTAAACAATTATGAGCTTTAGTTAATGAAGAAGCAGTAATTTTTAAATCTTTAATTCCTAATTTATCAATTACTTTTAATACTTGTTCAACAGTACTATCACCATGACGAAAATGATGATGAAAAGAAATTGTCATTCCATCTTTTAAACCAACATTAATAATTGCTTGTTCTAAAGAAGAAACCAATTTAGTATTTTGCTTTTTTACAATTTGATTTTGCGCTTGATAAAGTTGATAATTATGAGTTTTATTAATAATTTTTAATTGTTTTTGATTCAATTCTTGTTTCATAATTTCACCTACTATTCTTGATTAAATTTTTATTTCTGCTAATAATAGTAATTTTTCTGCTTTTTCAATAATCGGTTTATCAACCATTTTGCCATTAACTGTAAAAACGCCTTTATTAATTTTCTGATGTTTTTGATATGCTGTAATAATTGCTAATGCATCAGCAATTTCTTTCTCATTAGGAGTAAAGATTTGATTAATAATTGGTACTTGATTAGGATGAATTGCTGATTTACCAGTAAATCCTAATTCTTTAATAAATTCTGTTTCTTTTTTTAAACCTGCTAAATCGTTAATATCACCAAAAACAGAATCAAAGGCATCAATTTTAACTGCTCGAGCTGCATGTAAAACCATATTACGACCAAAAAGTAATTCTTTGCGATCATTTGATTTTGTGGCATTTAAATCTAAAACATAATCAAATCCACCCAAAGCAATTGCAACGACTCTTTTATCAGCACTAGCTATTTCATAAGCATTTAAGACTCCTTTTGCACTTTCAATCGCGCAAAATAACAAAACTGGTTTTGTTCGATTAATACTTTTTTCAATCATTTCAATATCGGCAATACATTTTAAAACTTCGGTTTTAGTTTCAACTTTTGGTAAACGAATAATATCAACATTAGAATTTACAATTGCCTTTAAATCTTGATAATAAAACTCAGTATCAAAATGATTAATTCTAACAGCAGTTTCAATATTATATTCTTGATAATTAAAAAAATTTAACATTCTTTTTGTTAATTCTCTAGCAGCATCTTTTTCTTTCGGACTAATTGCATCTTCTAAATCAAAAATTACAATATCAGGGTGATAAGCAATAACATCTTTAAACATTCCTGGATTATTACCAGGAACAAATAAAGCACTTCTTCGTTTTTTTAACATAATTAATTCCTTTCTTTATTTTCTTAACTAATAATTAATTGTTTGTTCTGTTGCTCTGGAAATTGCAGTAACTATTCTTGCAATTAATACTTCATTAATTGCACCTTGATCTTGAATAACAATATTACAATTGTTAATTTTTAAATCATTAAGAATTTTTATTACGATATTTTTCATTTCTTGACCAAATTGTCTAATAAATGGTGAATTAATCGTAATACAATTTTCAGTTTTATGATTCAATTCAACTGTTACTAAAACATCACTTGAATCCAAACTTCCAGCACTAGCAATTTTTTTAATTTCCATAAATAAACCTCTTTCCTTAATCCTTCTAAAACTCTTTATTATTGAGCAATATTTCTCCTAAAAACAAAGTAATTACTACTAAATCAGCACAACCACCAGGTGAAATTTTTGCTATCTTCATTCGTTGATTATTATTTAATATTGTTTGATAAAATTTATCATAACCTGATTTAGTTAAGATTTTTAATCATTGATTAGCCTGCTCATTCATTGCTTTAGATTTTTGATAACCAATTTTACTAATTAATGTTGTATCTTCAATTTTACTTAAATAAAAAACTAATAATAATAATGCTAATTGTTCTTGATCTAATTTTGGATAATTTGCTTGGCAAAATTTTAAAAATTTTAATCCATCATCAAAAATAATCTGATAACCATTAAGAGCAAGTCCTCTTGCACCTGTAATTTGATATTGATAATAAAGCTGTTCGCCTTTAGTTTTATTGTTAAAATTAATGAAATCAAACTTTAACGACCAAGTGAAAGTCTTAATTAATCTTTGATAATTTCTAATTTTAGTTTGATAATAATTTTGATAACTTATTATGTAAAAAATTATTCCATAATGAAAAATCAAACCTTTATGGGTATTGATATTATTAGTTGCTTGATACATTCTTGCTTCTTGTTTTTGTCCTAATTTTCGTAATTGGGAAAAATTTAAAGTTTTATTGCTTGTTACTAAATTATAAATTTCTTGGAAATAATTTGTAAATGTTTTAGCAGAAGCAAGAAAAGTAGTAAAATTCATATCTTTATGACAACCAGAATCATATTGTGAAACTAAACCAAATGATGGATAACTTTTTGCTTCAATGATAATACAATTAATTGCAAGATTAATTAATTGCTCTTGATTTAATCGTGATTTTAAAAAATAATTTTGTTGATCAATTTCTTTAAAATTTTTATTAAAATTCATTTTATTTACCTTAATGGGTAAAAGCCATAAATATTGGTGCAGCAATAATTAAAATTATTCCACCACCAATACGACAAGTAATTTGTGAATATGGCAATAATTCAAGTCTTTTAGAAGCACCTAAAACTGCTAATGTTCCAGTCCCTCCTTGAGCACCCATACAACATCCGGCCGTAATCATACTTTCAAGCGCATAGAATTTAATTAATTTAGCCGCAATAAATGGTCCAACAACTAAGGCAAAATCCATTATTAAAATTAAAAAAATATATTGTCAATTAGTAAATAAAGAAGCAAAAACTTTTAAATCTACTAGTGTTAAACCAACACCAGCCATAATTAATCATGTAAATTGTTTTGCAAAAAAGTGATGTAAACTATTACACCCTGCTTTTAATTCTTTAGGTAAAATATTGCTTAAATTTAATAATAAAGAAATAATAACTGATCAAGCAAAAACATTAATTTCAACACCAGTTGCTGATTTAAGTTCAACTTCTAAAAACTTACAAAAAACATAAATAATTACAGTTATAAATAATGCTGCGGCAATATGACGATCTTTTGGAACAATATTGTCTTTACGAATAATAACTTCTTTCTTAACTAAGCGACCATTACCTGAATTTGTTGGTGATTTAGATAAAAAAGCTGTCAAACAAGCAGCAATGATAATAACAAAAATATTGCTGACACTACTAACAGCAAGACCAAAACTCATATAATCACCACGAGACATATAACCAGAAGACTCAGCCATTCCTGCTAAGGGTTGAACACCACCACCATTACCATCACCTAGTAAAGGTAACATAAATTGCAAAATTGTTTTATCATCACTTAAACCAAAAATGCGACCAAAACCAAAACCAACTGATACTGCTAACACTGTACCAGAAAAAATTAAGAACATAAATCCACTAAAAGATGTCACGATTAATTTTCTTGGAATTGTTAAAATCGAACCAACAATTAAAACATTAATATATAAATTCAAAAACCCTCCGGCAGAAAAAAAAGTTTTAACATCATTAACAATTGATGCTGGAAAAACATTAAAACTTCCTAAAAATGCTGCAAGGAAAAAAACTCCCATCGTTCCACCACCAATAAAGGTTTTTCAAATTGGAACACGATTAAAAAACTCTCCCCCAATAATAGCAATAACAAATAAGATTGCTAAAGCACCCATTGATTCTTTTGGCATAGTTTTAGTATAAATTGCAACAAGTACTACTGCTAATCCAATTACATAAATAAATAAAGGAACACCAAATAATTTAAATTTAATAATATCTTTAATTGTGACATATTTTAATTGTAAAAATTTTGCTTTTGATGATTTTCAATAATCACTAATTTTAGATTTAATATTAGTTTTTTTATTATTTACTTGCACAGTAATGGGATTATATACTAGTTGATAATTTTCTTTAATACTAAAAGGTAATTGTTTTTTTGTTTTAATTAATTCTTCTTTTGTTTTTTGATTATTTTCTTGTTTAATTTTCATTTTCAAAGATTGATTTTGAATTGAATATTGATTTTGATAAATCTTTTTATCATAAACAACATTAACTTTATTTATCTTAAAATTTTGATATTTTTCTAGATTAGTTTCAAGACTTTTTTGAAAAGTAGTCAAATTTAATTGATAATCTTCTAATGTTTCTTGATGTCATTTTGCTATTTTTTGACTTTTTTCTTGATATATCTTTAAATATTTTTTTTCTTTTGCTTGAAAATCATCAGTTCAAAATTGTTTTTTTACTTTCAATTTTAAAAGTTGCAAGTTTCTTGTTTGATCTTTTTGCAAATTATTAATCTCTTGATCAAAAATACTAAGTTTTAATGCTAACTTAACTTTTGCTTTATCAATTTTTTTATTAAAAATTAAATTATTTTTTTCTTGTTTTTCTAAATAACGTTTTTCAATCGTATTAATTTTATTAGTAATTTTTGTTTGATAACTTTCTATCTTTTCCTGATTATCATCCTTTTTCTTTTTAACAACTATTTCCAAATTTTTTAAACTTATCTCTTTTTTGTTAAAAGCTAAAATTTCAGATTCAGTTTCAAAATTACTTGGCATACTTCGCTTCCATCCTCCGTTTTAATGTTTTTTTTCAATTAATTGATTAATATTAATCTTTTTTTGATATTCTAAATAATTCAATTTTTTTAAAAAAGTCAAAGTACTTTCAGGAACTAATAATGCTAATTGTTTAAAATCACCTTTAATAAATAATTTACGAACAGTTGTTGCTGAAATAATTGTATCGTTAATTTTTAACCGTGGAATAATTTCCAATTTAATTTGCGACGAAATTAATTCTTTTTTTAAGGTTTCATTATATTGCTTAGTTGTTTTTGAAAAAGGTTCTTCACCAAGAAATCTTTTATTAATTTGTAATGCTGGTGCAATATATTTAGCAAAAATATTTGCATCCAAAATCGTTTGTTGAATCATAGCTACTTGTTTTGAAGGCAAAAAGTATGATGGAAAAGTACTTTTTGAAATTAAATAACTACTACCATCTAAAAAAACAACATTTTTTAATGCTTTAGTTCCATTTTTAACCATTTCTTTTCTTTCTTGATAAGTAAATAAAGAAGCATCTTCTTTAACAAGAATTAAATAAACAATTTCGCTATTTTTACTGGCAATAGTAATTAAATGTTGATGACCTTTAGTAAAAGGATTGGCATTTAAAATTACAATACTAGCATTTTTTTTATTTTGTTTTTGTTCTTTTAAATAATTAAGATATTGTTGAAATAAATCAAAACGATTAGTTAAAAAAATAAAATTACTATTTTCATATAATGAATGAAAACCTAAGCTTTGAAAATGTTTTAAATATAATGATTTTGTTAAAACAAAAACTTCATTAAATTCTGCTTGGTAAATAACATCAATAATATAACTAACTAATCTATTTGCCAAATTAAAACCTTGATATTCAGATTTAACAGCTAAATATCTAATAGTATTAAAATACTTACTAATTGTTGCAATAATTGTTTTTTCATCATTATAAATAACTGCACAATAATCAATTTGATCATTGATTACCAATGCTTCTTGTTTTAAGAAATCTTGAACTTTTTTCATTATTTCTTTATTTTCAATATCTATTTCTTCAATTAAAAACCCATTAATCAAACTACCGCCCCATTTACAACCAAAATAGATAGTTTATTTACTTCTTAAATAAAAGATTATCACAAGTTTTTAAATAAAAAAATAAAAATCTTAATAAATAACTCAAAGTTAAAGTTATTAATTTATTTTTGCACTTTGCTTAAATACTATTAAAGATTTATCTGTTGCTTTTTCTTTCCATCTCAAAAAAGTAAAAAATATTAAACCATAACCAATAAAACTATCCAATGCCATCGTACTCCCAAAAATTAAAACAATTGCATCTAAACTTAAACTTTTATCAGCAATCTGTCAATAAATAATTACTGGTACATAAACTAATATATTGACAATTAAACTTTGAATTAACAAGTTAATTGTTTTACCTGATCCATAGAAAAATGAATCAGCAGTTGCAGAAGTAGCATATAAAATATAAAAGCCAATAACGATTTTAGCAATTTTTCATGATAATAAAGTCGTAGTTTGATTATTACTCATGAAAAAAGCCATAGGTTTTCATAATGGTAAAAAAATACTCATCATTAGTAAAAAAACGAAAAGGGAAATCAATTGATATTGAAAAAATAAAATTATTGACTCACTTTTATTTTTTAATGTTTTAGCTGTTTGCGATTTATGAACATCCGATAATGTTATTAAAGGAATTAACATTCAATTTCAAATAATAGCATTAGCAATATAATAAGCTTGTGAGCCATCAATATTATTCATTAATTTTGCAAAAACAAATAAATAAAAAACATTTCGAACAAAAGAATCTAAAAAACTCCACAATGAAGTTGATAAAACATTCTTTGGCTTAACATAATTTTTATTATTAAAAAAAATTTTAAAACCAAAAATTTTTATAACTAAAACTAAAGCAATAATAAAAACAATAAAATTAGCTAACAAAGAACTGACACCAACTAATGATAACTTTGGAGTTATGACTAAATTAGTAGAAAAAATATAATCACAAAAAATCCCAATTGAAATTTTCACTATTGCTAAAATTAATGTATAAATATATTTTTGAAATAAAACTAATACTGTTGTACAAATTAACAATAAAACTTCTGGTAACTTTGATCATAATTGCAAAACAAAAAATGATAAATTTTCAACATGACTATCATTATTCAAAAAGAGAACAAATTTATTAGAAAATATTGAAGTTAAAATTAAAGATAATGTGTATATTATTGCTACTAAAATAAAAGCAGTTTTAATTTTTCCCATTATTTCATTTTTATTTTTCATTGATGTACCAAATCATCAAAACAAAGGTAAAATCATTCCTTCTTGCAACATTTCCAATAGGGTTTCAAGATATGTTCATTGAGCATAAGTTTCAACACTAAAATCAATATAATTGGCAATGATATGAGTTCTTAATAAATTTCAAATTGCTGGTAAAATTGTGAAAAGAAAAACACAAAAATACATTAAATAATCAATTTTATTAATTCGAAGAATAGTTTTAAAATTACTTTGTAATGTTTTTTTACTAATTTTTAACTGTGATAACATAAAATAACCCTAATCTTTAAATTATTTGAATGACAAAATTCAAATCAAATAATAAATAATAAAGTTATTATAAGTTACAAATCAATAAATTAAAATAATAAAATTACCTAATTATTGATATTTGACAAATAAACACACATTTAATATAATTAACTAGCAAATCACAAAAGCAGCAAATAAATATTATTAAGTTTAAAATAGTTTTTCACAACTTCTTAGTCTATTTTATAAAGTAACCTGAGCTGTTCAGGCGAAAGAAAAACTCTCTTAATAAGGATTTATTAACTTCTTTGTGTTTGTTCACTTAATTGCTTACATAAGGAGGTTTTTTTATGGCAAGATATACAGGGCCAATGTTTAAAAAATCAAGAAGATTAAGTTTTTCGGTTTTAGAATCAGGTAAAGAATTTACTAAAGGAAAAAAGAGAAGTTATCCACCTGGTCAACACGGAACAAAAAAAATTAAACTTTCAACTTACGGACAACAACTACAAGAAAAGCAAAAAATTCGTTTTGCTTATGGAATTAATGCCCGTCAATTGAAAAACTTATTCAACAAAGCAAAATTACAACATGGTGTTACAGGGACAAATTTATTAATTCTTTTAGAATCAAGATTAGATAATATTATTTTCCGTTTTGGGTTAACAACAACTAGAAATGCATCTCGTCAATTAGTAAACCATGGTCATGTTTTAGTTAATGGTAAGAAGATTAATATTCCTTCATATCTAGTAAAAGTTGGTGACACAATTACAATTGATGAAAAATCAAAGAAAAATGTTAAGATTTTAGAATCATTACAAATTAACGCATCAACATTACCATTTGTTGAATTTGATAAAAAAACATTTACAGGTAAATATTTAAGAACACCATTAAGAGAAGAATTAAATTCTGATTTACAAGAAGCTTTAGTAATTGAATCATATGGTCGTGCTTAATCAAAATAAAAATCATTGTTAGTTTAACAATGATTTTTTTCATTAATTAACCTTAATTATTGTTTAAATCAATAGGCGATTAACTTTTTCATAGGGCCACGAGTTATTAAAGTTAATATATTTTTAACACGATATTTTTAAATCAACGACCAATTGTCATTAAAGAGATATTTGTCTTAGGTATAGTGTCTTGGATATCACGATACCTTTTGCCGTCATCTAAATTAATTACCTGATTGTAAATAATTGGCAAGAAGATGTTACATGATGCTTTAGATTCAATTTTTTATTGTACTTATCCTTACCGAAACTTAATTGCTAATAAAAATATTGGTCTAACAAAAAAATCACTTTTATTAGGAACATAATTAACCAAGAAAAATTAAAATCAATACTGAAACTTCACACAAACAAAAAAACGGCATATACGCCGTTTTATGCGTTAATTTTCGGGTCTTTATAAAAGTCCTGGTTTATAGTATTATTTTTTTTGAAAGAAAGAACAAAAGGAGATATATTATGGAAGAAGAAAAAAAACCAGAAAAGGAATTTAGTTCCAATGAGATAAAAGAAGCTAATGAAAAAGATAAATTAGACGATGACTTAGACGATGACATTGAAGTTATTGAAATGCCACAAACTAAAGAACCTTCGTTTTGAAAGCAAGTATGAATAAGAGTTGTATCTTTTGTAATTGCAGACTTAATTATTGGAATTATTGTTTATTTATGTTTTTTTAAATAATCATTTAAATTCTTTTTATTAAAAACTATTTATCAAAGAAAAAAAGTAGGAGAAAGATATGAAAAATCAAGAAGAATAAACTAAACCAAAAAATTGATGAGAATAAGAAGAACTAAAGTCTATTAAAAAAGAAAAAATAATAAAAGATCCTTGATTAAGAAAGGCTCTATTTAAACCATTCAATATTTTAATATTTGCATTAACTTTAGGAGGAACTAGTGACAGCTTCAATTTCATTAATTATAGGAAGCGTTGCTGTTCATAAAACTGATCACTTAAATCATTATTTGGATTCACATCATGAAGCGGTTTTTGGGAAAGGTAAAATTTGAAAAGATTCAAATTGATATTTCAAATTGTATTTTGCTAAAAAACCTTTAGATAAAAATGACGAGTTATGAGATGGAAATTATTCTAAAGGATATTTTGATTGATAGTTAAATTTCAATTTTAATTAATGAAGTTTTTTCGTTTTGAGAAAATAAAGTAAGATTATTAATTGCAATTTCTTTTTTATCGTTTGTGAATAAAATTAAATCGTAGTTATCATTACCAAAAATGGCACTGATTTCAATTCCTGTAATTGCATCAAGTGGTTTTTCATTGTTTAAAATGAATTCATTACTAATGATATTTTTGAACATATTAAATAATTCAAATTTGGAATATAAAGTTGATTGTAATTTTCCGTACATTGATAAAACTTCATCAATGTTTTCTTTTTTGATTAATAAGTTAGTAAAGTATTTTGCAAATTCACCGTCAGAAAGTTTTCAGTCGGGAGGTAGCAGTGATGGAATTGCATTAGCTTCTAATTCATTCGTGATTGATAATCAGTTAAATTGATTTTCATCCAGATGAAATAATTTATTTTGTGATAAATCTTTGTTTTTTATTGTGGTCTTAACTATTCCGTTTATTTTAGAAAAATTAAAATATTCGGATTTTAAAATTACTTTACAATCTTTAAAATCTCATGTGTCACCATCATTTGCATGGAATGGACTAGAAACTAATTCGAAGTAGTAAGGTAACAAAATTTTATAATCATCATTTAAACCCATTTAAAAATTTTCACTTGACTGCTGTTTTTATAAACAGGATTATCAAGTTCTCATTGCTTATAAAGATTAGTTATAATATCTTCAGGTTTCTGGCCATTAAACTTTTGTTTTAATAAAGTAATATCATTGTAATATTCTTTAGAAGGATTTACACTTGTATCTATTAAAGGGATATCAGTTGCTCCATCAAAATTGCGATAATAGTTAAATGTATATAATTAACCAAGAAAAATTAAAATTAATACTGAAAACTTCACACAAACAAAAAAACGGCATATATGCCGTTTTATGCGTTAATTTTCGGGTCTTTATAAAAGACCTGGTTTATAGTATTATTTCTTTGAAGGAAAGAACAAAAGGAGACAAAATGATGGAAGAAAATAATTATGAACAAGATACAGAATATGATTGAAAAGACATTGATGAACTGTTTCCCAAGAATCCTTGATTTAAAAAAGCTTTAGTTAAACCTTTTAATAAACTAATTTTTGCCTTAGCTTTAACAGGTGCAGTTACTGGTTCAATTTCATTAATTATAGGTAGTGTTGCTGTTCATAATGATGGATTAAATTATTATTTAAAACCTTCAAGAGAAGCTGTTTGAGGGAAAGGTACTATTTGAGTAAGTTTGAATGGTGCTGGTTTTTACTTTGCTAAACATGGCTATAAAGATGATATAAAATGAGACGGAACTTATCCAAAAGGGTATTTTAATGATTAAATTTCAATTTTGATTAATGATATTTTTTCGTTTTGTGAAAATAAATTAAGATTATTAATTGGGATTTCTTTTTTATCACCAGTTAATAACGATAAATCATAATTACCATTGCCAAAAATGCCACTGATTTCAATTCCTGTAATTGCATCAAGTGGTTTTTCATTATTCAAACTCAATTCGTTACTGATAATATCTTTAAAGATTTGGACGAATACCTATGAAAAAGTTATTCGTCCTAAATTATTGAAATAATTTTCTTAATCTAACTTACTTAAAATATAAACAGCAACAATAAAACCATCAGTATTTTGAACACCAATTGCTTCGTAAATTCGAAATCCAATATTTCCATTATTTTCTAATGCTAAAACATTAGGTAATAATCCAATAAGTGAACTATGAAGATATCTTTCAAGATCAACATTTTTATTATTTAGATGAAGATACTCTTTATAAGTAATATTACTATGAGCATCACCACTTCATGTATAAGCAATTTTATAAATTTTATTAACTTGTAAATTTCCAATAACATTAACATTTCTTGTTTTTGCACCAGTAATATTAATTGGCTTTCAATAATAACCTTTATTAATTTGTCTTTGTAAATTTTCATTTTGACTATCAACATAATATTTAGTGACATCTGGTGTTTTAATTGTTAAATCACCTTGACCTAAAATATCATGACCATTAATTGTTTTAATATTTTGATTGTTGCCATTATTAACTAAAGTATTTTGTTTTATTGATAGTTGATCATTAAGATAATCTTTGTTTATTTTTGCTTTTACTAATTCATTAATAGCTCCAACAATAGTTTTGCTTGTAGTATTCAATGTATTCTCGATAATGTTTTGTTTTAGGGCATCTTGTGAGTCAACATAAGTTGTGTCAGCTTTTGCACTGATTGAGTTTGTGATTTTTGTATCTTGTTGATCAACATATCTTTTACTTGTTAGTGATTGATCACTGGCAGCAGTTCAGTCTAAATCAGTTGCTTTGTATTGGACAAAGTTGTTATCTTCATTGTCATAGATTTCAATATTGTCATCTAAATCTGTCCTCCCATCATTAATAATGACATCACCTACGCCTAAAATTGATTGACTATTAATTGTTTTGATATTTTGATTATCGCCACTGTCTATTAGAGTGTCTTGTTTTGTATTGATTGCCATTAGATTTTCATTGATGGCACCAACAATAGTTTTGCTTGTAGTAGTTAAAGTATTATCAGTTTGATCTTGCTTATTGTTAATTTGATTAGTTAACACTCCATCATTTTCAGCACGAATACCCGCTTCAATATTCAATTCTGTTTTAGTAGCATATTCAATGTCAGTAATAATTGCCTGACTTAAATCTGCTTGTTGATTTTGATTATTATTCATAATAAACTCCTTTTGATAAAAAAACTTTATTTTCTATTGGTTAACCATAAAAAATTATCTCAACGGTTTTTATATTTGACATATTTTTTTAACAAAAAAAGTCATTATTAAATAATTTAATAATGACTTTATTATTATTTTTTATTGATGAAAAACTAAATAATAATTTCTTTTTCCTTTTTTAATTAAAGTTATTTGTTGATTAATCGCTGCTTTCTTACTAATAATAAGATTTTCATCAGTAATTTTTTGACCATTAACAACTATTGCTTGATCATGAATTAATTCACGAACTTGTCGTTTTGAATTACAAATTTTATGATTAACTAAAATTGCTATTAAAGTTTCATCACTAGTTTGTTTAATTGTTGGAACATCTTTAAAAATTGATAAGATTTCTGATGTTGTTAATTGATGAATTTCATTATTAAATAACGCATTCGTAATTTTTAAAGCCTTAAAATAACCAGGTAATTGATGAACAAAAATTGTTAGCGTTGCTGCTAAAACTTTTTGACCAATTCTCAAGGTTGGATTTTTGCGATGTAATTGACTAATAAAAGCAATTTGTTTTTGATCAAAAAAAGTTAAACTAGCGAATAATTTTTCTAAATCTTTATCTTCTTGATTAAATAAGAATTGATACAATTCATATGTTGAAGTTTTTGCTTCTGATAAAAAGATTGCTCCTTTTTCACTTTTCCCAAACTTCTCACCATTTGATTTTGTTAATAAATTAATTGTTAAACCAGCAGCTTGCGACTCAGCACCAATTTTGCGATGAATTAAATCAAGACCAGCAGTAATATTACCTCACTGATCGCTACCACCTGATTGTAAATAACAATTTTCTTTTGTATATAAATGGTAAAAATCATATCCTTGTAAAACCATATAAGAAAATTCAGTATAAGAAATTCCAGTTTCTAATCTTTTTGCCACCATTTCTTTGCTAAGCATTTGATTAACATTAAAATCTTTAGCAACATCACGCAAAAAATCAAAAAGTTTAAAGTTTGATAGTCAATCACTATTATTTAAAATTTTAATATCCTTAACTTTTGTTGATTTAGTTTGTCCTCAAGCTAATTGGCAAAATTCTTTTCAAGCTGCAATTCAAGTGTTCAAGTATTTTAATAATTGATGAAAATTTAAATCAGCTAACTTTGCTTGTTGTTTTAAATAATTAACATTTAAGTTCAATCCTTGATAAAGTTCAGTTAACTCTTGTTCTGACAAATTTAATTCTTGCAATGGTAAAGGCAATTCTTTTAAAATTGTGATTAAAGAATCTTTATATTGGGCATTAGGATTAATACTTTTAAAAACCATTTCTAAATGTTGATAATCATGATTATTTAAAATTTTAAAATCACGAATTAAATCTAAAGGATTCAAATCACTAAACTCTTGTTGATTAATTAAACTACTTAATTGTTTACTAATACCTTTAATATTATTTTTTAATTGTTCCTGTGATAATAAATTTCGTTCTTGACTCTTACCACTTGGATCACCAATCATCGCAGTAGCACCACCAATAACAGCAAGTGATTGAAAACCAAATAAAGCAAATCTTCTTAATAACAAAATTTGAATTAAATTTCCTAAATGTAAAGAATCATTAGTTGGATCAAACCCACAATAAATTGCTTTTTGTAATTTTTGCGCAGTTAAAACTTTCTCCGAATTACTAATATCTTTAATTAGTTTTCGTCAACTTAATTCATCAATAATATTATTTGTCATCATTACTCCAGTTCTTAGATTTTTTTAATTAGAGAAAATGTCATCAACAACTTCTAAAACTGAATTACTCATTGTTTCTGTATAATTAGCAGTAAAATCAGAAATAATTGATAAATCATCAGTTGTTTTTTCTAAGCTATCACGAAAATTTAAATAATTAGAAGGTAGAGCAGCTTGTAATTCTTTAGCTTCTTTTTCTTTTTGATATTGTTTTAAAACATCAGTATTTGTTTTAGAACTTTCTTCATATGCTTTTACTTTTGCGATTTTATTTTTTGCTTCTAATTCTTCTTCAATTTGTTTTTCTAAATAATTAGTTTCTTTGATATCTTGAGTAACATGAGGAACTAAATTTTTATTTTCAACAACACGATCTTTATATTCATGACCAAAAATAGGTGAAATAATTTCATCTAAAAGATAATTATCTTTTTTATCTTTATCATTATCCACTTGAATCACCTCTTTAAAGTTAGACTAATCTATTTAATTATAACACTTTAACACTTTCTCTTAGTGAGAAATTAACAATTAATAAAAAAATGCCTTGGCTTTTTCCGCTTTGACATTCTTTTTATATCATAAAAAATTAATCTATTTTTTATTTATTCACCCAAATTTTTTAAAACTTCATCAAACCCTTCAGAAAAAAAATCAGCAAAAGACATATCTAAACCTTGAATAATTTTAAACATTGCAATTAAAGATACATTTCTTGTTCCTCTTTCAGCATCAGAAATATAATTACGATGAAGACCACTTGTTTCGCTTAATTTTTCTTGTGAAAACTTTTTCCCTTTACCATTTCGTAATGTTTTCATTCGTTTACCAAAAGTATCTAATAATAATTTTCTTGCTTCTGCTTCATCAATTTCAATAATTTCTTTATTCTCAGTAACCTTAATCATATTTCCACCTCTATATTGAATTTCAAAATTGAAATTTACATTGATAACAACTCACGATATGTTTTTCTTAATTCACGCATTAAGTGATTAACTCCCGATTTAGTAATAATTTCACCAGTTTTTTCATAATAAAAGATACTTAACTCAGTTAAAGAAGCATCTTGATTTTCTAATCTCAAATCAGCTAAACTTTGACATTTATTAGATAATTGATTAAATTGATTTAACTCTTTAATCTTAGTAATCATTTTTACTTGTTGTAAACTTGCAATAAGCGTTTTTTGCTGATTAGAAATATCAATGTTATTAAACCGGTTAATTGTATTTAATAATTCTCGTTTAATTCTTTGATCTTCAAAACTAAACACTGCTTGTGGGCAATCTAATAATTTTAAAAATTCAGAAATATCATTAGATTTTTTCAAATAAAGAATAAATTTTTTTCTGCGAATAATAACTTTAAAGTCTAAATTAAAATTATCTAATAATAATTTTTGAATTATTTTGGCAAAGTGATAACTATTAAACTGCAACTCTAAATGATAATTTGAAGTTGTCGGCGAATTAATACTTCCTGATCCTAAAAAAATTCCAGCAATATATGCTCTAAGACAATGTTTCTTAACATTCCGATCTAAAATATCAAAATCAATGCTTTTTAGTCAAAGATCATTACTTAAGTGGTTTACTTCAATTAGATATCTTTTAGTTTTTTTATATTTTGTTGTGAGTATTTGAGAATAATTTTCTAAACCTTGACGATTTAATAATTGAAAAATTAAATTGATTGTTGGTTCATGAAAACTATATAATTTAATTTTTTGTTGTTCTTGGTTGTTATTAGTTAAGTAATTTAATCTAATAAAAGCCGATAGTAATGATTTTTGGCAACAATCTTGAAAAGATTTTTGACAAATTTCATCTTTTATCATCATTGTAAATGATGACATTGTTATCACCTCTTTATTTTACAGACATTAGTTAATATTATCAATATAATTAATAATATATTGTGCAGCAATAGCACCATCATTGGTTGCTGTAACAATTTGTCTTAATTTCTTTTTGATAACATCACCGGCTGCAAATAAACCGGGAATTTTTGTTTGACAAATGTCATCAACGAGAATATAACCGTCTTTATCACAAATTCCTAAGTCTTTAACAAACCCAGTAATTGGAACACTACCAATATAAGGAAATAAAGCATCGGTTTTCATTTCTTTAATTTCCTTAGTTTTACTATTAAAAAGTTTTACAGCAACAACTTTATCAAGTTCTTTGTCACCAATAATTTCTTTAACTTCTCAATTAAGATGTAATTGAATATTAGAATTATTTTTTACTTTTTTCAAAGTTATATCATCAGCACGAAATTTTTCACTGCGATGAATTAAATTTAAATTATTTGTCATTCTTGTCAAAAACAATGATTCTTCACAAGCAGCATAACCGCCACCAACAACTGTAATAATCTTATTTTTATATAAAAAACCATCACAAACACCACAATAAGAAACACCCTTACCATAATATTCATCTTCACCAGGAACAGCAATTCGTTTTTCAACACATCCAGTAGCAATAATAACTGCTTTTGCTGTAATTGTTTTACCACTAAGTAATTTAATTGTTTTGCTTAGATGTTTTAAACCATCAGTAATTTTTACAACTTCATCATAAATAAATTCAACTTTTAACTTTTCAACTTGCTCTTGCATTTTTAAAGCTAATTCTTGACCCATAATAAAATCAATTCCAGGATAATTTTCAACTTCCGAAGTTTTAGTCATTTTGCCACCAACTAATTCTTTTTCAATAATTACTGTTTTTAAACTAGCTCTTTGGGCATAAATTGCTGCCGTCATGCCAGCTGGTCCGGCTCCAACGATAATTAAATCATAATCATATTTAATTGGTTTAGTATTGGCGTTCATATAATCATCCTTTTTTTCTAAATTTCTTTTTCGCAATAATTTGAGCAAAAATTACTAAAGTAATACCTAAAACAATTCATAAAGCTGAAACCACCATCGAAGTTGAAACATTACCAATCATCATAATATCTCGTGTATCACGGAAAGGTTCCATTATTAACCTAATCATACCATAAAAAGCAAAATACAATGATCCAGCAGTTCCTGTTGCAGTTACTCGATAATGGTTCGGATTATAACTATTATTTAATAAAGTTGCATCTTGAGTAAACTTTAATTTATGAGTTGTTTTTTGATAAAAATTTTTATTTTTTAAAAGAAATTTAGTATTAAACTTCATATCTGGAGTAATTTTATGCAATTTTAGAGGCTTAATAATAGCATCTTTAATCATTGTTCTTTCTGGTTCAAAATCATAATAAGCTTGATTTCAACAAGTTTTTTTTCAACGAGAATAACGATAAATTTTGCTAACTAATTTTCATGGTTGATAATAATCACTTTTGATAATTGGTTCAGTAATTCATAATGGTTGAAATTTTTCTGGTGCAACTTTTCAAGGTTTTTTGCTAATTCAAAATCCAAATTTAGGAACAATAAATGTTAAAGTAACTCACCCAAATAAAGAAATAATTGATTCATATAAAAATAATGGTTGACGATAAATACCAATTGCTTCATCAGGATAATGAAGATGATTATTAATTCAACTAGGTAACCCAGCAAATGGATGACCGACATTTCAACCTAAAACTTCTTGATTAAAAAAGTTTCCTCATCGACCAATTGCTTGCCCCAATAAAACATTAGGGATAATACAATCTAAATAAACTCACATTGAAATTTTGTATTTTAATGAAGCACGATAAAAAATAATTAATCCAACAATTAATCCAAAGCTAACTCCACCTTCAATAGCAATACCACCTCTTCAAATGGCAATAACATCAAGAAAACTGTGCATTGATTGCAGATTATTTAAAACAAATCATAACCGCGCACCAATTAAACCAACTGGAACAATAATTAAAACTGCTCATTCAAGCGTTCTTGTTGGAATGTTCCTACGATGCATTTTAAATCATGAAGTAAAAAAAACTACTAAAATTGCCAGACCCATCAAAATTGAATAAATATGAATTGATGTTCCTGGGATATTAGCAATTGAATCATTATAACTATCAAAAAGGTACATTATTAATCATCGCCTTATTTCATTTATTTTTTATCGCGCTTTCTCAAAGTTGCAATTAAATCCTCTTGAAATTTTATCGCGCTATCTTGTCCTGCTGCTTTTAATTTTAAACTAATAACAGCTGACTCAATTAAATCGGCCAAGTTTCTTCCTGAAGTAACAGGTATTTGAATTAATGGAACTTTGACACCAAAAAAATCAGAATATTTTAAACTATCACCAACACGGTCAATTTTACTTCAAGAACTACTATTAGCAGGAATTAATTTAATAACTAAGTGAACTTGACTTTCAGGTAAAACGATATGATAACCATACATTTTTGTTACATCTAAAATGCCAATTCCTCTAATTTCAATTAAGTTTTTAACAATTTCATTAGTTTTACCAATAATCTTATTATTAATTTTTAAAATATTAATACTATCATCACCAATAAAAAGATGACCATTACGAATTAAATCTAAAGTTGTTTCTGATTTACCAATACCACTCGGACCAGTAATTAAAACACCATAACCAAAAATATTAACAAAAGTACCATGAATTTGTGTAGTAGGTGCTAACCGCTCAGTAATATACAAATTAATAGTGCTAGAAAAATCAAAAGTATTACCAAGAAATTTAATAATTGGAACTTTACTTTTTAACTTTTTAGCAATTTGACATAATTCTTTTTCATAGTTAAAGTTAGCAGTAATAAAAACAGCCGGAATATGTTCTTCTAAAATATTAACAAAATGATCTTGATAAGTATCAATTTTTAAAGTATCAAGATATTCATTTTCTTTACTACTTAGCAACATAACTCTTCTTGCTAAAGTAATTCTTTTACTTTTAAAACCACTTAATTCTAAACCACCACGATTAATTCCTAAAGTAGTAATCAATCTTTGTTCTAAATCAACTTCGTCATTACAATATAAAACTTTTAAATTAAATTCTTTAACAATTTCTGCAACTGTAAAATTTGGCATTATTTCACCTATTGACTATTATTAATTAATTATACTTTAAATTTAAAATTCTTAACTAAAGTATTGTTAATTATTAAATAATCTAGACTTTAATTATAACATAAATGATAATAATTTATTTGAAATTTTCATATTAAAAGTGTTGATATTTTTTAACAGGTTCAGGTTTTTTTGCTGTAGTTTTTACAGAAGCTTCTTTATCAAAATGATCAGGAATATCAACTATTTTATTATGATATTTATATCAACTATAAGCTAACATTGGTATTAAAACTAAAGCACAACCAAAATCAACTAAGCCAAAGAATAAAAAGTAATAAATTGGATTACCAGTTAATTTTGATACAAGCAATCCTAGTCCCATCATTGGCAATGCCACAATAAAAGCTCGTAAACTATTAGCTATTGATGCTAATAATGATTTATTAATTCCTTGATAAAAAGTAAAAGCAATTAAACTAAGTGAAGAAAGAGGATAAGAACAGAAAGATAAAACTAATCATCAACGATATTGGCTAACATATTGCTTTGGAAAGGCAAAAACTAACATCATTTTATCACCCAAAGCAATTAAAATAATTAAAACAAGAGTGAATCAAGTAATTAATAAAACACTACTTCGTCATAAAATTTCCCAAATTCGGCGATACTTTTGAGCACCATAATTATAAGCAAGAATTGCTCGTGAACCTTGTGAAATTCCAATTCCAGCAGAATAAATTAAAGTAGTTCAAGGTGAATAAGCAGACATTAACTCTTGTAATAACGAAACGCCATTGCCAGTTTCTGGTTGATTTGGTAACTGGACGACGAGCATCGTTGAAAAATAAGAAAAGACAACAAAAGAAACACCTGAAATAAAATTAGGAAATCCTGCTTTAAGAAATTGTCAAATATTACTTCATTTTAAATATCAAACATCATGTCAAGTAAAACGAGAATAACTTTTTTTAAAACCAAAAACAATAATAAATCCTCAAATTATTTGTACTAATCAAGAAACTATCGTTCCCAACATTGCACCTTGCATTTTTAAATGTAAAACTCGCATAAATAAAATTGCTGCTCCAGCATTAATTAATAAAGAAGAAACCATAATGATAATTACTCAGTTTGCTCTTCCTTCATTTCTTAATAAAGCAGTAAAATAAAAACTAATAAATGCCAGTGGTGCTGCTAACAACATTGGATAAGAATACTGTCAAGCTAATTGTTCAGTAATCGGATTATAACGACTTCCCATTTGACTCGTAATAAGGACGGAATGAAAGCCAGGAAAAACTAGACAAAAAACAAGAAAAGCAATTAAAATTGAAAAAAGCAAAGTAAATGAAAAACCATTACCTGTAAGTTCACTCATTTTTTTAATATCTCTTTTTCCAAAAGCATAAGAAAAAGTCATCGCGCAACCCATCGCTGCCATAACACCAAAAGCAATCATTAAATTATAAGTTTGCGATGCATATTGTGTTGCAACATTAATATAAATTTTGATTTGATCAAGGGGCACAACTGATACATTACTATTAGTCAGATGATTATATTGATCAATATATCAAGGATCATGAGCTAAGTCACGAGAAGCAAATTGTAAAGCTAAAGTTTTATCAATAATATTATAAAAACCTTGAATTACCATAATTAAAATTGTTGGAATACAAAAATAAGCAATTACTTTTCATGGGGCTCCATAACGCAATTTTTTTTCACGAGTAGTTAGCAATGCTGCCATTATAATATTGCTCCTTTCATTAGATTTTATTCTTTAATAAAAAGTTAAATTTTAATGATTATTCAATAAAAAAATTATTTTATCTTTTTTTACTTACTAATAAAGACAAATAATTTTTTGATAAAATGAAAATTTTTCCAAAAAATATTAAAAAAGCAAAAATAAATTGTAATTTATTTATAGCAGAAAAAAGTTAATTAAGCAATAAAAAAGTTTCTATTAACATATTTTTTTAATAAAAATTATTATTAATAAAAATAGAATCAAAAAAAATATTTTTGATAAATTAAATTGCTTTACAAACAAAAAATATTGTAATAACATAAATTCACAACTAAATATAAATAATTGAAACTTAGATGTTCGGGAAAAAGATGAAAACTCTTTGCTGTCCCAGCAACTGTAATACTAATGAACGTTGAATTATCCATTGAAATCCAATTTTGAGAAGGGCAACTAGTAAAATGAGGTTAAGCCAGTAGACCGGTCTGATTTTCAAAAAGTAATTTATTATTCCTGGGGTTTGAATATTTAAAATATTATTGCTTTTTTTACTTTGTAAAAAACAAATAATTTTTAAATAGTGTCCATTATCCTCGAGATGGACATTTTTTTATCATAATTCTAAGAGAAAGCAGGTATATTAATTAATGAAAAAAATATTAAGTATTTTAAGTACTTTAAGTTTAACAACTTTAGTAAGTACAACCGTAATTGCTTGTAATAATCAAGATGAAAATCAAATTGGAATAATACCAATTTTAAATGAAACACTAGCAAAATTAGAAAAAGAAACTGCTTTTAATCCGTATGACTGAACAAAAGATACATTAGATGAAACAATTAAATCAGATTTTTTAAATTATTTACAAAAATATGTTAAAAATTTTGATGCAATTTCAATAATAAATCTTAAAATATCAAGAGACAATATGTTTAATCAAATAATTATCAATATTAATTATCAAGATAAAAAGCAAAATTCTTCTCAACCTTATTTTATTAAAACCGGCATATTATTAGAAGGAGAGTAAAAAATAATGCGTAAGTTTTTAATGCTACTTTCAACTAGTTTAGTAGCAGCACTAACACCACTTGGTATCGTAAATACTAATAAAAACATTAGTCAAATTAATTTAGTAGAAAAAACTCCTGATTGAGTTCATAAAATGAGTCAAAATAATTCAGGAACAATTAATATTGGTTATGATCACTATTATTTAGTTAACAAGAAAACAGATAAAACTGATCCATGACAACAATATGACTGAGTTGATCTTAATACTAATAATAATTTATATCTTTATTTACCACAAGCAAATAATATTACTGAAGCAGTTCAAGAAATTACTATTGATGACAGTGCTAGTCCAAAATGAACAATTGGGATTGAAGAACCTGTCACTTGAAAAAAAGTTAATGAAACAACTTATACTAATAAGAGTTTTATTACTGAAGATACAACGATAAATGGTAATGCTTTAATGGATATTAAAAAATATCAAGAAATTAAGACCGGTAAGAAAGCACTAACAACATGAACTGCAGATGAAAAAAAATGATTTAGTGAAACTGGTAGTTTTCCAGGTCGGCCTACAGTTGGACAACAAGATTGATGAAATTCAAATGGTTGAGAAAAATTATTAAGAACTAAAAATGATTTACCAAATAATCATTCGCAAAAAGAATTATATGACAAATGAATTGGACAATCAGGAATTGGGATGAATGTACCATTAAGTTTAATTAATGAAAATTCTTTTACAATTAAGACAACTGATCTTAACCATGTTTTTTTATTGCAAAACACAATTAAAGAAGCATGAATTGATAATACTGGGAATGTAATTAATATTCCAACACCACATTGAGGATTTACTTTAAAACTTAACTACAAAAATCAAACAATCTTTCAAACACCACAATTACTTAAATTAGATAATGCTTTTAATGAATCAGATATTGTTAATTATTTATTTATTACAAAAGGATTCTGATCTTTCAATAGTCAAGAACAAACCAAATTTAAAGCAAATTATATTGCTTAAAATATTTCAGAAAGCTATTTCAAATGATTGCCGTTTTAAAATTACTATTTAAATACCAAGTTAAATCATGATTTAGCTTTTTACTTTGTTTTATTTTGCCATTTATTTTTTTAATTTTTTGTGTTGCTTTTTCTAATACAATCCAACAACCTATTAGTAGTAATGGTGCTTTTTTAGCACTACCTGGGGTCATTATTAGTATTGGACCAACAATTGGCATTCTAAATTTAACTTTAATCTTAACTGATTTTAAACAAACATTATTTTTTAAACGCTTAAAATCAATGCCTTTAAAAATGTCAGAATTTTTCTATAGTCTTGTTTTTTATCATTTACTAATCATTTTAATTATTTCTGCTCAATTGCTTGGTTTTAGTGCCGCAATTTATCATAAACAAATTCATTTTGACTGAATCAATTGAGCATGACTTTTTGTTACTATTATTATTAACAGTATTACTTCGTGTTTAATTGGTTTTATTTTTAATATATTCATTGAAGATTTTAAGATTAATTTAATTATTGCAATTGCTTTTTTCTTATTAACAGTTTTTTTATCAGGTTGTTATTTGCCTTTATTTGTTATTAGAACGAGTGCGATTTTAAAATATTTAGCTTTAATTATACCTGGAACATATGCTAGTTCCTTGATGATTTATAGTTGGTATCACTTTACCCCAACTTATAATGGTAAAGAATTAATTAGTTATAAAGATTATGGTATCTTTACTAATTATTTAATTCCATTAATAATATCTTTAATTATTATTGTTGTCTTATTAAGTTTTATTTTGTTTCACAAAGCAATTAAAACTTTACCTTATAAAATAAAAAAGAATTTGCAGGAGAAAATTAATGCTAAAAGATGAAAAAGAACTAAATAAAAAAATATTAAAAAATAAAAAAATTTGAAAATGAACGATTTGAAATTTAGTTTTAGTAATTTTAGGAGTATCAATAATTGTTAATATTACTTATTTACCAAAATACTTTATTTTAAAAAATCGTAGTGATCATACTTTAAATATTGATATCACTGCTTATAATAATTCAGATGATACTTTAAACACAAATTTATTATTCTTATTTCATTATCAATCAACAATGGCAACTGTTGGTGATTTAATGGCATCATATACTAATACTTATCATTTAAAAAATGCCGGCTTGGGAAGAATATTAACTGGAATTTATGATGATTCAAATAAAAAATGAATTGAAGGAGACTTTATTAATGGTAGTCAAGATTTTTGAAAAATATATTATAATGGCAAAGAAGCACCAGTCGGAATTGATAATTTAAAACTACATATGAATGACAAAATAGATTTATATTACGAAAAAAATTGCTCAGGACAAACACTATGGAAGCACTAATTAGATTAAAGAACATTTCTAAATCTTATAATAATAAAAAAGTCTTAACAAATATTAATTTAACAATTAATAAGGGGGAAAAAATTGCTCTTTTAGGTGCTAATGGTCAAGGCAAAACAACTTTAATTGAAATAATAACCCAAATTCAATTACCAACTAGTGGTACGATTGATTATTTTTTTGATAATAAACAATTTAAACAAGAAATTGGTTTGCAATTCCAAGAAAATAATTGACCTGCTAATTTAACAATTAATGATATTTTATCGTTTTATAAAAAGATTTATTCAAAAGTACAAAGAGAAAGAATTCAATATTTAATAAAAAAATTAGATTTATCATCACTGCTAAAATATAAAGCACAAAAGCTATCACCTGGACAAAAACAGCGTCTTAACTTATTATTAGCCTTAATTCATAATCCAAAACTATTAATTCTTGACGAATTAACTTCTAGTTTAGATCTTCATTTACAAAAAAATATTATTGCTTATATGAATGAAATTGTTAAAAATCAAGAGCAAACTTTATTACTAGTTAGCCATAATTTATTAGAAATTGAAACATTATGTAGTAGAATTATTGTCATTAAAGATGAAAAAATTATTTTTGATGATAAAAAAACAAATATCTTAAAACAGTACAACAATTTAAATAGTTTTATTGAAGATATTATTTAATTAATAATTTTTTTTCATTACTATTATAATTTATTTAGTTAATTATTAAATGTATAGGAGTATCAATGAAAAATACGAAAATTAATCTAATCAAATTAAGAAGTAATGTTGACATTAATTCAATTGAAATGTTTCATGCTTGTTTAAAATATAATGCCAAAATGGCACCATTGGTTAATCCAGAATTAGAAAAATGACCAATCTATCTTGATTATTGAAATGAATTAGTAACAAATAAAAATATTTATCCTTTTAAAGTTACAGCAACTTTTGATCAAATAACTTTAGTTGGCGATTATATTAAAAGTCCTGTAAAAAATAGTAATAATAATCGTACAATCTTTTTACTTCATGGCATTACTAATACTCGTTACTGAATTTTTAAACAAGTTTATCTTTTTTTACAAGCTGGCTATAATGTTGTTTGATATGATGCAAGAAATCATGGCGAAAGTGATGAAGCAGCAACTACTTTCGGGAAAAATGAATCTTCAGATTTACAAGATATCATTAACTATATTGTCGAAAAATATCAACCTGAAAATATTATTATTTATGGCTTTTCCTTAGGTTCAGCAACAGTAATTATGTGAAGTGACATTTATCATAAACAACCTAATCATAATAATGACAATATTAAATTATTAATCTGCGATTCTTCGTTTGCACACTTAGAACAAAGTTATGTTGAACAAATTAATAACTATAGTTTTATTCCAACTAATTTAGCAATGAAAATTTTTCATAATCAAATAACAAAAATGACAGGTTTCAATGACTTATCATTATTGCAACCAATCAAATATTTAAAATACATTCCAAAATTTCCCGTTTTATTCTTACATGGTCAAAGTGACCGTTTTATTAGTTATACTAATAGCCAAGAATTATATCGCGAAAAAATTCGTTATGAACATCCAATTAAAAGTAAAATTTACTTAATTAAAGAAGCATTACATGGTCAATCTTTTTTAGTTGGTGATAATCGCGAAGCAACAATTCTTGATGAATATAATCAACCACAAGACAAAAAAATTTCCGAATTAGTTTTTGATTATATTAATCAAATAATAAAGTAAGAAAAATTGCAAAAATATTAGTTAAGTTATAAGATTATCTTAACTATTTTTTTACTAAAAACACTTGCTATAAAGTAAGATTAAGGTTTTACAATATTTTTAGATTATAAATAATGAAAGGTTTTGAAAATAATATGAAAATTGCCATTATTGGTGCTGGTGCAACTGGAATGGGTGTTGCAAGTAAATTAGCACGAGAAAATAAAAACTTAAAAATTCATGTCTTTCAAAATCATAACTACATTTCTTTGGGAGCATGTGCGATTCCATATTTTATTAGCAATGATTTTAGAAAACAAAGTTTATTAAATGCTAGAACAACAAAAGATTTTAAAAATGAAAAAGCATATCAAAGTAAAATTCAGTTTCATTTAAATCATATTGTTAAAAATATTAATCCAGAAAAAAATGAACTTACTTATCAAAATCAAAAAAATAATAAAAGTAATAAAATTAAATACCAATATTTAGTAATTGCTACCGGTGCGAAAGGTAATATTTTTCCACCATTCAATTTAAAAAAGCAACCAAAAAATTTATTTAATGTCATAACTAAAGAAGACGCAATTAATATTAAAAAAATTATCAAAAATTCACAAAAAATTGCGATTATTGGCGGTAGCTTTATTGGCTTAGAAATGGCTGAAGCATGTGCAAAATTAAAAAAAGATACAACAATTATTGAAGTTAAAAATAGTTTAATGGCAAATGTTTTTGATCATGAATTTAGTCAATTAATTTATGATGAAGTTACTGGAAAAAATGCTAATAATCAAAAAGCAAATAAACAACTAATGGCAACTAAAGTATTGCTCAATACAACAATTGAAGAAATAAATCTTAAAGATGATACAATTGTTAGTTTAAAAACTAACAAAGGCGAACTAATTGAATGTGATTTAGTATTACTAGCAACAGGCTTTCGACCTAATACCGACTTCTTAACTAAAAATAATATTAAATTAGCAAAAAATAATGCTGTAATTATTAATCAATACGGCCAAGTCTTAAAATCAGATTCAAGTGTTTATGAAAACATTTTTAGTGGCGGTGATTGTGCCATAATTATTAATAAAATAAATCAAAATATTGATTACTTACCATTAGCAACTACTGCTAATAAAATTGCAAGAGTAATTGCTCATAATATTACTCACCCAGATCAGAAAGAATCTTGACCTGGAACTCTTGGTTCGGGAATTCTTAGAGTTAAAAACTTAGAACTTGCTAAAACTGGAATTAAAGATGATTCTTGAACATCAGAAAGAGTTGCTTCTGTCTTTGTCAAAAGCAATGATATTCCAATTTATTTTAAAACAGCAAAACCATTATATTTAAAACTAACTTATGATAAGACTTCTTATCAACTTCTTGGTGCACAAATCGCAGGCTATAATAAAGCAGTATTAAGAATCGATGCTTTAGCAACCGCAATTTGAAATAAAATGGATAGTCGTGATTTACAAAATTTAGATTTAGTATATGCGCCACCTTTTGCAACAACAAGCGATATTATTCATATTGCTGCAAGAAAAATCAAATAATAGAAAGAAGAAATTATGACTCTTTTAGCTGATAATAAAAAAATTAATTTGCTGCGAGATTTTCTTGGTATCTCTCACTGACAAAGTTTAGTAGCAATTTTAATTTTTTTCACCATTATTATTGCTTTATCAATTACAATTAAAAAAACAAGATTGAAATTTCCTTATCGGATCTTTATTGGCATGGGATTAGGGTTAATTTTTGGTTTAACAATTCAAGGTATTACTGGTTTTAATCCTAATAATATTACTAATCCACTTTTATCAGGTGGTGAAACACAAAATCCCCATTATATTGAATGAGCTGGTGAAACTGCTCGTTGAGTGGAACTAATTAAGAATATCTTTATTACTGGTATTACTATGCTAACAGTGCCAATTGTTTTCTTAGCTATTGCTCGTATCACTGCCAAAAAACTTGCTAGCACTAATCAATTAATGAAAGTTTCAATTACCGGCATTGTTATTTTATTAGTAAATGTTGCGATTGCTTTTTGTATAGCTTTTGGGCTAGGAATGGCCTTTAAAATTGGCCAAAACTTTCATTTAAGCGAAAGTGGTACTTATACAAGAGATAGTGTTAAAGGAATTCCTGCTTTAATTGCTGGTTATATTCCTAGTAGTTTTATTGGTGTCTTTACTCAATTTCTAATTATTCCCGTAATTATTCTAGGTTTTTTAGTTGGTTATGCAATTAAAAAACTAACAAAAAGAAACGAACAACGAATGGATAAAGCCCGTAGTGTTTTAGAAACAATGTGAAAAATTATTACTTCAATTTTAACAATGTTCGTGAAAATTATGCCGTTTGCTGTTATGAGTATGTTAGCTTCTGCGATTATGAATTATCCAATCGGCGCTCTAGCTGATATTGGTATTATTATTGGTGTTGCTTACTTGGCATTAGTGATTACTTTTGCCTGACATTTATTATCATTATTCATCTTTGGTGTTAATCCTTGACGATGATTGAAAAAAGCACAACGACCAATTATTAGTGGATTTACAACACAATCATCAAGTGCAACATTACCAATTGCTCTTGACACTTTAAAAAATAATCTAAAAATTAAAGAAGAAGCAGCCGATACTGTTATGCCACTATCAACAACAATTGGACTTAGCGGTTGTGCTGGTGTTCAAGCAGGAATTATTCTATCGTTCTTATATTTTTCAGTTATTAAACAAGGTGACTTTCCTGATTGAACAATTGCTTTATTATTTATTAATGGTTTAATTGTTACTTTAATTGCTTCTTTAGGAATTGCTGGAGTTCCTGGTACTGCTAGTGTTGTTACTGCCGGTGTCTTAGGTGGTTTAGGATTTGGTGCTTTTTATGCATCGGTCTATGGTATTATTGGTGCTTTAGATGGCTTGTTTGATATGGGAAGAACTGCTGTTAATATCTCTGGTGGTTTACAAGCAACGGCAATTGCTAGTCGTAATAATGATATGATTGAAGATGAGAAGTTAAAATTAAAAAATTATTTATTCAAGCCACTTCATATTTTAAATAAAAAGATTGGGGCAAAAATTGCTGTTAGAAAAGCAAAAGAAAATGAAATTAATAATTTAAAAAAAGCATATGAAGCAAAAATTGCAGCATTAAAAAAAGCAAGAGATAATAAAATTCAAGCAATCAATGATTCAGATCAAAATATAACTCCTAATCCAAATATTGACATTGATATTGCTAATGTTAAAACAGACTATCAAGAACAAGTTAAAACTTTAAAATTAGAAATGAAAGCTAAAATTAAAGCAATTAAAGAGCAAAAAAATAATAATCAAAATAGTAATGAACATTAAAACAGAAAAAAGTTGAACTGTAAGATTCAACTTTTTTAATAAAAAAATGAAAAAATTTATTTATTGGATATATAATTATTATTTATCGTTGAAAATGCACTAATAATCGCAAAAGATATGGTGACTATGAAATAGATTTAATTAATTCAAAACAAGGAAGTAAAAATTCGTCACTTAGTTAATCGCAAAACTCGTTATGGTCATGGTATAAAGGTAGAATCAAACCATACGACTCATATTAATGAAAAACTACTTGAACTAATTAATAAAAATGGAATTAAAATTAAAACAATTACTAAAGACTTAAATATTAAAGTTTATCCATGCAATCCTTGTGCTTGTTGTGAAAAAAGGAACAAATGAAAATTTTAATGGTTTACTAAAAAGGGCATTTCCAAAAGGAACTAATTTTGATATTATCAAAGAAAGAGAAATTCAAGATATTATTAACAAAATAAATAAAATGCCTAGTAAAATCTTTAGATATTTCTCTTCCAAAAATTTATACGAAGCATTCATTTAATCATTAAGGCAAATGTTTCACTTACAATTATAATTCATAACGGAGTAGTTTTTAAATATTTATTATTCAACTAAAATCTTTCCAGGAATAATAAAACAAGGCCATTGTCACTTAATACCATTACCTCGATCAATATTTATCATACGACCAGTAATTACATCAATAATAGTTGAAATTACTACAACAATTGCTAAAATTCAAGGTGCGGCTATTGTTAATGTTTTAATAAAACTAACTACTGTTTTAATAATTACTAAAGCAGCAGATAAAGTTCCTAAGGAAGATAAATCAATATCACCTAATACAACAGAAATTTTTTTCATTGATTCCTCTGATGCATTTATAGTGTTATCAACAACACTAGAAATTTTTGTTATATTTTTAAAAAGAGCACTAATACTAACTGTAGAAGCAAGGAAATTTACTCATTTTGCATTTTTTACTGCTGTTTCACCAAAATGAATATATCCACCTCATTCTCAAAACTTTCATCAATGACTTGGACCATAAGTAGAATATCACATATAAGAAGAATGAAAGTTAGTTAATGTTGGTTTACTATCAAAGTAAATAATATCACTATTGACATCTAAACTATTAAAGGTAGTAATAGTACTTGGATAAATTAATTCTACTTTATTATTGTTAACAACAACTTTAATATAACCATTATTAACCGCTTCATTAAGATGAACTAAAGCTAAATCAAGATGACTTAAAACTTCTGTTGGCAATTTTGTCATATCTAATTGCTTTTTATTAATTATTAATTGGTTGTTGTGGTATTTTAAACTATATTTAAGAGTTTCATCAATCTTTTCATTGTTTCAACTCTGAGATTCTTTATCAAGTTCGGTGATTTTTGCTTCAGTTAAATCTTTTGTTTCATCTTTAATATTAATTGTTGTTTTATTTGCAAAAAAAGCATTACTTAAAAACCCAACTGAACTAGTTGTCACAGTAAGAGTTCCAAAGATTGCTAAAAATTTTCTCATAAATCCCTCTTTTTTATCTTTAATATTATACAGTAAACTCTTTAACCCGAGTAAATTTACAAAACTATTATATAAAAAAAATAAATCTTGTCAATAGAATTTTTTTTATTAATTTAAAAAAAATGATTACTATCAATTTTCCATTATAAGTTCTTTAGAATCTTCATCAAACTTTAAAAAAACAACTAAAGTCGCAATATAATAAGACCCAAGATTAAAGACTAAGAAACGAACCACTGTCACAAAATAATAATAGCTTTTATTATTTACTAATTTTTTTAATTTTGTTTGAATAATAAGAAACGCTATTATTCTTGGTATTGATCAAATAGATAATATTAAAAAATTTAGAAAAAATAAAATTCAAAATATTATTTTAATAATATTAATTAGCACAAAATAACCAATAAGAATTGTAGTTATAAAAATAAATAAATTAATTATTAATATTAAAAAATCTATTTGAAAAATTGCTTTTAAATAATGCTTAATTGTTTGCAAATTTAAATTATTATTAACAATCTTAAAATCAGCAGTAATATTTGATAAATAATTCTTATGTTTATGCTTAAGAAATAATAAACTTCCAATAATGCTAAAAAGATTTAAAGTAATAATATCTAATCATAATAATTTTAAGTATTGATTACGATAATTAGCTTTAAGAGATAATTTATAACAATCACTAAAAACTCTAATAAGAAAAATAACAAATAAACTGTTAATTATAACAGTTCCAATTCAAGGAATACTAAAACTATCTTTAGGAATTCCAGAAAATTTAATGCCAAAAAAAATATATAATAAAAGAGCAATATAAATAGCATTTGCAAAAATTATAAATGCAGTAAAAATTAAATTAATCCAATAAGAACAATAAAATCATTTTAAAATTACTGGTTTAAGGTATAAATCTTTTTTAAAATCAGGTTTAATAACAAAAAATCTAAAAGTATCAGATATTTCTTTATTCATTAAATCAACTGCTTCTTCTGAAGCTATTTTTTTTCTTTTAAGCAATCATATTGTAATTTTTTTTAAAACTATTCCACCCATAATTGTTTTCCAATTCTAATTTATTTTAATATATTATTCTGCTGAAATTTTCCCAGGAATAATGAAACAAGGTCATTTTCATTTTACACCCGCCGTTATCAGCATTAATCATTTGTCCTGTTACAGTAGTAAAAAGGCTAGTAATTAATTCAAGAATTGGTATAACTCATCCAGTCACAGAAGTTAAAGCTAAAACAAAACTCATCAAACTAGTGAAAATTGCTAAAAATTTTCTCATAAATCCCTCTTTTTTATTTTTAATTAAACAGTAATCTCTTTAACCCGATTAAATTTACAAAACTATTATATGAAAAAAATTAAATCTTTCCAATAGATTTTTTTAGTAATTTAAAAAAATGAACTCAATTTTATAATAAAACTGAGTTCATCTTAATCTTAATTAATTTAGTTTCTTGCACTATTAATTTTTTCAAGTGCTTGATCAATTTCTTGTTTTGACTTACTTCGACCTAAAAGTTTATCAATTCCTTTTAATAAAAATTTAAAGACTTCCAAACAAACTGTCGGAATCATAGCAATTGCCAGACAAACAATTCATTCAACAAAACCAACTTGAATTTTGATGCCAAAGACATCACTTAATCCTGGAACAAAAACAATTAAAACATTTAAAGCAAAAGAAATTAAAACAGAAATATAAAAGGCTCGGTTATGGAAAATTTTCTTAGTAAATATTGGTTCGTGTCGTCCCAATGAAAAGGAAATTGCATAAAAGACAGGAGCATTAACCATAATAATAAAAGTATATATAAAACCATGATAACGAGAACTATTAGGATATTTATAATCACCTGAATATCCTAATTGTTTTGGTAAAAAATAAAAGGAAACTAATAATAAACCACACAAAATAACAGCAATATAAATAATAAACTTCCAACTGCCCTTGAGGATGTTCTCTTTACCATTAATTGGTTTCTCAAGCATTAGTCTTGGATTATTTGGTCCCATTGACATTGTAATTGATAAAACTGACTCAACAATTAAGTTAATTCACAAAATTTGTAATGGTGTTAATAAATTACCTCATTTTAATAATGAAGCAATAATAATTGCTAAAACTTGCGATATATTAGTAACAATAATAAAACAAATAATTCTTTTTAATTTATTATAAATATTTCTTCCTTCTTCAATTGCATCAACAATTGTTGAAAAATTATCATCAGTCAAAACAACTTGTGATGCTTCTTTAGCAACATCAGTACCGGTAATTCCCATTGCAACACCAATATTTGCTGCTTTTAAACTTGGAGCATCATTAACACCATCACCTGTCATTGAAACAACATCTTTATGTGCTTGTAATGCTTTAATAATTCTTACTTTATGTTCTGGTGAAACACGAGCAAATACTTGATATTTATGAATTTGTTGTTTTAATTTTTTATCAGTTAATCGCTCAATTTTATCACCACTAATTGCTTGATCTTTATCAGTTAACAAACCTAATTCTTTACCAATGGCAACAGCAGTATTTACATGATCACCAGTAATCATTTTTGTTGTAATTCCTGCTGCTTTTGTAATCGCCAAAGAATTTTTAACTTCTCTTCGTGGTGGATCAATCATTCCAACTAAACCTAAAAAGATAATATTTTTTTCCATATATTGAATATCATTATAATCATGTTCTGTTAATAAAACTCGATACCCTGCGCCAAGAACTCTTAAAGCATCATCGGACATTTTAGCAATATTTTTTGTAACTATTATTCTTAATTCTTTAGTAAGTTTCATCTTTTTATTGCCAATTAAAATATGAGTACAGTGTTTAATTAAATTATCTGGTGCACCTTTAATAAATAAGTATTTTTTATCATCATATTTATTAATTGTTGACATTAATTTTCGGTCTGAATCAAATGGTAATTCATGAATTCGACGATATTTTTTCTGAATTTGTCGAGAATTAATTTTTAAATCTTCAGCTCATTTTAACAATGCTGCCTCAGTTGGATCACCAGTAATTTTTTGATCAGCAACCGAACTATTATTATCTAAAACTAAAGCTTGTAAAAATAATGTTTCTTGCAATGTTGCATTTTCAAAACTCATTGCTTCTTTAATTTCTTCATCTAATCAATACTTTTGTACTGTCATTTTATTTTCAGTTAAAGTTCCTGTTTTATCAGAACAAATAACATTAACTTGTCCTAAAGTTTCAACAGCATTTAATCGTTTAACAATCGCATTCTTTTTTGCCATTCTTCTGCTACCTAAAGATAAAGAAACAGTAACAATCGCATTTAACCCTTCAGGAATAATAGCAATTGCCAGAGCAACACCAAAAATTAAGGCATCTGCTCAATCTGCTTTGTTAGCAAAAAAATCAATACAAAAAATTGCAACTCCTAAAAGCACAGCAAGAATACAAATTGTTGTAATCAAAAAAGTAATTTGTTTACTTAAAGGTGATTTTGGTTCTTTTGCTTCTTGTAATAACTTAGTAATTTTACCAATTTCAGTATTCTTCCCTGTCGCAACAACAATTGCTAAACCACTACCGACAGCAACCATTGTTGACATAAATCCCATATTAGTACGATCACCAATGCCCAAATTTTCAACGTTAATTGGATTAACAGTTTTAATAACTAAATTTGATTCACCAGTTAAGATTGATTCATTAAATCGTAGATTAAAAGACTGGATAATTCGAACATCAGCTGGTAAAAACATTCCTGCTTCTAAATAAATTAAATCACCAACAACTAATTCTTTCGCATCAATCGTAAATTTTTTACCTTCCCTAATGACGACAGCATTATTTTTAACTAATTTTTTTAAAGCATCTAAAGAATTAGCAGCTTTTTTTTCTTGATAAACACCAAGAAATATTTCAATAATAACAATTAAGACAATAACAACAACTTCTGGATATCTACCTAATATCCCAGCAATAACTAAAAGTGCTACTAAAACTAAATTAAATGGTTCAATTAAATACTCAAAAACCAATCGCAAAACTGATTTTTGTTTTGTCATTGGTAATTGATTAAAACCTTCTTTTTTTAAAATAGTAGCAGCTTGATTAGCCGTCAAACCTTTTTCTAAATCAGTATTTAAGTCAGCAGCAACTTTGTTAATATCATCTTTTCAATACATTAATGTCCCCTTATAAAATTTAATCAATTAAATCTTTTCATACTTTTTTATCGTCTGGATCTGGTCCTAATCTTTTTTGTGGCAATTGATTAATTTCTGCCATTTCTTTATCTGTTAAACTAAAATTACCAATATTAGGATTTTCAATAATTCTTTTTGGTTTTACAGATTTTGGAATAATAATTTCATTTAATTGTCATGCTCACTTTAAAGCAATTTGAATTGTACTTGCTTGATATTTCTTTGCTAAAGCAACTAATAAAGGAATTTCATCAGTTTTACCTGCCATCATTGTTCTTCATGATGTAACGGCAATGTTATTTTTGTGACAAAAATTAACCACATCTAACTGATTAAATCCCGGATGAGTTTCAATTTGATTAACCATTGGTTTAATTTTTACTTGTTTCAAAAATGCTTCCAAATGATGAATTTTAAAATTAGAAACACCAATTGCTTTTACTTTACCTTCTTGATATGCTTCTTCTAAAAACTTTCAGCATTGATAACGATTTTTTGTTGGTCAATGAATTAAACACAAATCCAAATAATCAACTTGTAAGCGTTTTAAAATCGCAAAGAAAGCTTTTTTCGCCTTGTCATATTCATGATCAGTATTTCAAATTTTTGAAGTAATAAAAATATCTTTTCGTGTTACTTCAGGATGTTGCTTTAAAAAGTCTTTTATCGCACGACCAATTTCTGTTTCATTATTATAATATTGAGCTGTATCAATTAAACGATAACCATTTTCCAAAGCAACCATTACCGCTTTATAGGCTTCATTTTCATTTTCCATTAAATAAGTTCCCAAACCAAATTGGGGCATTAGAACACCATTGCTTAATTTAATTTTTTTTGTCAAAATTTCATTCTTAGTCATTTCTTAATACCTCTTTTCAATTATTTAAATTAGTTTACTACAAAACTAAGAAAAATTTTAGTATATTTGATTAATAACTAATTTTGATTACTAATTTTAAAAATTAATCTTTGAGTTTTTTACTCTTAATAATCTTATTATACTAAATTAATCTTACTAGGTTTGTAATTACAATCAGACTAATAATATTTACTAATAAAATAATTAACAATAACGATAAAGAAATACTAAAATTGCTGCTCCAGTTAAAACATCATTTTGGTTATGATCAGAAACATAACTTAAAAAATTACTTAATAAACAAATCCGATTAGTAAAATATGAATCAATTGTGCGACCAATTTCATAATTAGAAATTACTGATTTTGGTTTTAAAAGTTTTAAATAATCACGATTATTATTTATTAATAACGACGTTTTCTTTGTTGCTCCAACTCGATTAGTACTAACACTTTTATTTTTATATTCTGGTAAATTAACAATTTGATCATTATTTCAAATATCATATAAATCAAAAATTTTATTTTCTTGAAAAAAATAATTAACTTTATTTTTTAATTTTTTATGACCATCAAAATAAGTTAAATACGCTTTTAATAAATTAGTTTCAGTATGAGCATCAAGAGTAATTAATGATTTAACACGATATTTTATTAATTTTTTAATTAAAAAATTATAGAAAAGTTCTTGAAATGGAATAATTATTTCTAAAGTATTTAAATTTTTTTCTTTAGGCAATTCTGTTTTTGCGAAAAGTTTGATTTTTTTAGCATCTAAGCTATGCCCTTGTAAATCATTTGGTTTATTGAAAATAACAACAGCAACAGAAAATATTTTTTCAAATAAATCTGTCTTTGCTTTCGGTGATAAAGAATTCTTTTTAAAAATACGAAAAGTTTCAAAATCAATAATTGCAATTGGATAAACAATTTTGTCAAGAAAACTTCTAGTTTTTAATTGATCAATTTCTAATTTAGTACCATTTATTTCTAATTCTTTCATTAACTTTTCTTTCTACTTTCGACTCTATTGCCAACTCTTATAGTTAATTATAATATATTTCATTCTAATTATTTTAATTTAAAATCAAATTAAAATCAGACAATAAAAAAAGATGAATTATTAAATTCACCTTTTTGGAAAATAGTTATTAAGATATAACTTTAGTTACAGTTCCCGCTCCAACAGTTTTACCACCTTCACGGATTGAGAATTCTGTACCATCTTCAAGAGCAATATTTTTCAATAATCCAACTTTAATTGTTACAGTATCTCCTGGTTGTACCATTTCAACTTTATCTTTATCGTTCATATCAGTAATTGTGCTAACTTCACCAGTTACATCAGTTGTACGGAAATAAAATTGTGGACGATATTTAGCAAAGAATGGAGTATGTCTTCCACCTTCATCTTTTTTAAGAACATAAATTGTTGCTTTAAATTCAACATGAGGTTTTACACTACCTGGTAAGGCAATTGTTTGACCACGTTCAATTTCTTCACGCTTAATTCCTCTTAATAATAATCCAACATTATCTCCAGCTTCAGCATTTGGTAATAATTTTTTGAACATTTCAATTCCTGTTACTGTTGTTTTCATTGGTTTTTTACCTAATCCAACAATTTCAACTTCATCACCAACTTTTAGTTTTCCTCTTTCTACTCTACCAGTAGCAACTGTACCACGACCAGAAATTGTGAAAACATCTTCAACAGCTAATAAGAATGGTTTGTCTGTATCTCTAACTGGGTCTGGAAGATATGTATCCATAGCAGCTAATAAGTCTTTAATTTTTGATACTCATTCAGCTTTACCATCAATAGCACCTTTGGCACTACCACGAATAATTGGAGCATTATCACCATCAAATCCGTATTCTGTTAATAATTCACGAACTTCAACTTCAATTAAGTCAATTAATTCTTCATCATCAACCATGTCACATTTATTTAAAAATACAACAATGTTTTTAACTCCTACTTGATGAGCTAATAAAATGTGTTCTTTAGTTTGTGGCATTGGTCCATCAGTTGCAGAAACAACTAAAATTGAACCATCCATTTGAGCAGCACCAGTAATCATATTTTTAATATAGTCAGCGTGACCTGGACAGTCAACGTGAGCATAGTGACGTTTTGGTGTTTCGTACTCAACGTGAGCAGTATTAATCGTAATACCTCTTTTTCTTTCTTCTGGAGCACGATCAATATTATCGTAAGCTACATAATTTGCTTTATATCCTTCTTTAGCATGATCAGCACAGAATTTAGTAATAGCAGCAGTTAAAGTTGTCTTTCCATGGTCAACGTGACCAATTGTTCCAACATTAACATGGACTTTATCACGAACAAAAGTTTCTTTTGCTCCTGTAGCTGGTTTACTTGTTTTTTCAGCCATTTTTTTCTTCCTCCTTAAATTTTTTAAATATTTGAGTTTGTTTTTTAGATTTTTTTAATCTAAATTTTAATTTATTCATTATTTTTTAAGTTAATAATAAACTATAGTAATTTTAAAATAATTTTACTTAATATGCAATAAGTACTTATTTTTTCATAACTCTTGATTTTTGATACTTACCAACAATTTCTTCAGTTACTGATTTCGGTGCTTCAGCGTAATTAGAAAAAGTCATTGTATAAGTTCCTCTTCCTTGAGTCATTGAACGCAATTCAGTTGCATAACCGAACATTTCTCCTAGTGGCACTTTACACTTAATTACTGATGCATCACCACGAGTTTCATCATCTTCAATTGTTCCTCTTTTTCCAGAGATTTTACCAACTACTGCTCCATAATAATCACCAGGAACTACTACTTCAACATTCATAATTGGTTCTAATAAAACTGGTTTTAATTTAGCTTTATTATCTTGCAATGCTTTTGATGCTGCAATATTGAAAGCTCGTTCTGACGAATCAACCGGGTGAAATGAACCATCAAATAAAGTTGCTTTAACATCAATTACTGGATAACCAGCAATTAAACCATTTTCTAAAGATTCTTCTAAACCTTCTTGTACTGGTTTAATATATTCTCTTGGAATTCTTCCACCAACAATTTTGTCAACAAATTCAAATCCTTTTCCTGGATTTGGTTCTAATTTCATAATTACATGACCATACTGACCTCTACCGCCTGATTGGTGAATATATTTTCCTTCAGCATGTTCATCAGTTGCTTTAATTGTTTCACGATAAGCAACTTGTGGATTACCAGTATTAGTTTTTACATTAAATTCACGAGATAAACGATCAACTAAAATGTCTAAGTGTAATTCACCCATTCCAGAAATAATTGTTTGACCAGTTTCATGATCAGCGCTTACTTTAAAAGTTGGATCTTCTTCAGCTAATTTTCCTAATGCTAAACTCATTTTTTCTTGGTCAGCTTTAGTTTTTGGTTCCAAAGCTAAAGAAATAACAGGTTCAGGGAATACCATTGATTCTAAAACAATTTCATTTTTTTCATCAGCTAATGTATCACCTGTTGTTGTTGATTTTAATCCAACAATCGCAGCAATATCACCAGCATAAAGTTGGGTAATATCTTCACGGTGGTTGGCATGCATTTGTAAAATTCGACCAACTCGTTCTTTGTTATCTTTAGTTGAGTTTAAAATATAAGAACTAGATTTTAAAGTTCCTGAATAAACTCTAATAAAAGTTAGTCGACCAACATAAGGATCAGTCATTACTTTAAATGCTAAAGCAGAAAATGGTTCTTCATCTGATGAATGTCTTTCAACTTCTTCACCTGTCGGTAAAACACCTTTAATCGCTGGAACATCAAGTGGTGATGGTAAATAATCAACCACTGCATCTAACATTAATTTTACACCTTTGTTTTTAAAGGCACTTCCACATAATACTGGGAAGAATTCAGCATTAATTGTTAAACGACGAATAATTTTCTTAATTTCAGCAACACTAATTTCTTGTCCTTCAAGATATTTTTCTAAAATAGAATCATCATGATGAGCTAATTCTTCAATTAAAATTGCTCTTCTTGCTTCAACTTCTGGCATTAATTCTGTTGGAATTGGAATTTCTTGATAATTTTCTTGTGCTTGACCATCAAATCCATAAGCCTTTAAAGTAATTAAATCAATAATGCCATTAAAGTCATTTTCAGCACCAATTGGTCATTGAATTGCAAAGGCTTTTGCTCCCAAACGAGAATGTAATGTTGCAATTGAATTAGCAAAGTTGGCACCAATTTTATCCATCTTATTAGCGAAAACAATTCTTGGTACTTTATATTTTGTTGCTTGTCTTCAAACAGTTTCAGTTTGCGGTTCAACTCCTGATTGAGCATCCAATACTGCAACTGCTCCATCTAAAACTCGTAATGATCTTTCTACTTCAACAGTAAAATCAACGTGACCTGGAGTATCAATAATATTGATCCGATATTTTTCGTTATTATGAGTTCAAAAGGCAGTTGTTGCAGCAGAAGTAATTGTAATTCCTCGTTCTTGTTCTTGCACCATTCAATCCATAGTAGCGGCACCTTCGTGAACTTCTCCGATTTTATGAATCTTACCAGTATGGAATAAAACTCTTTCTGTTGTTGTTGTTTTTCCTGCATCAATATGAGCCATAATACCAATATTTCTAGTATTATTTAAAGAATATTCTCGGGCCATAAATATCTCCTATCATTTATAGTGTGCAAAAGCTTTATTAGCTTCAGCAGCACGATGAATTTCATCACGTTTTTTAACAGCAGAACCATTACCTTGAGCAGCATCAATAATTTCTAATGCTAATTTATCTTGCATAGTTTTGCCATTTCTTAATCTTGCATAAGAAACTAATCAACGGATTGCCAATGTTGTTTTTCTTGATTCACTAACTTCAATTGGCACTTGATAGTTAGCTCCTCCAATTCTTCTTGTTTTAACTTCTAATTGTGGTGTAATATTTTCAATTGCTTTTTCACAAACTTGTAATGGTTCTTGACCTGTTTTTTCTTTAACAATTGCTAAAGATTGATAAACAATCTTTCTTGACAAACTCTTTTTCCCAGATACCATAATGGCATTGATCAATTGAGTAATAAGCTTTGAATCAAAGACAGGATCAAAAGGTAATTCGCGTTTAATTGCTTGATTTTTTCTACTCATTGTTAAACTCCTTCTTAAGCCTTATTCTTCTTAGCTTTTTTTGTCCCATATAATGAGCGACCTTGATTACGGTTTGCTACTCCAGCAGTATCAAATGTACCACGAACAACATGGTATCTTACTCCGGGAAGATCTTTTACTCTTCCACCTCGAATTAAAATAATTGAGTGCTCTTGTAAATTATGTCCTTCACCACCAATATAAGCAGTTACTTCCATAGAATTACTTAAACGAACACGAGCATATTTTCTTAAAGCTGAATTGGGTTTTTTTGGTGTCATAGTTCCAACACGAACAGCTACTCCTCTTTTTTGTGGAGAACTAATCTTAGTTGAGCGTTTTTCTAAAGTATTATATCCAACATTTAAAGCTGGAGATTTTGATTTATACTTCTTCATTTGACGACCATGACGTACTAATTGATTAATTGTCGGCATTAAATAATCTCCTTATTGCGATTTTCTGAATATTATATACACAATTCCGTGTGTATCATAAAAACAGTCCAATAAATATAATACCGATAAATACTGTAATAGTCAATGAAATTAACGAGATTTTTTATAAATATATCTTGTAATATTTTAGATTTAATTTTATAATTAAATTATTCAATTCTATTAAGAAAAGGGGTGTATAGAATGAAAAAATATTTGATGCTTTTATCAGGTATTAGTGCAATTGGAATAGGTGCAATTGCCGGAACTATTAATACTAACAATAACAACGTAGAAAGTATGAAAACAACAGTTGCAAATACTTATCTTACTTCAAAAGATGAAGTAAAATATGATATTACAAATGATTCACAAACTGTTACTTTAGAAAATTTATTATCATCATTAAAAGACCTAAATAAAATTCATACAGAACAAAGTAAAGAAGTGGTATTATCTGGTCTGCCACCTTTAGTAATGCTTAATGATGAAGGAACACTTTTAGGTCAAACCTACATGAGTGCAATCACATGAGTAAATCTTAACGGTTTAATTAATTCTAATACGATTGATTTTGAAAATGTTTCAATGATTATTACTAATAATCAAATTACAGTACTCCTTAACTATAAAGTTGGTGATACTGATCAAATGCTTGAGTTATTTACATACAATGGTAATGTACCTTTAACACAAGATCACATGACAGCATTTCTTGCATTACAATATGAAACAAACTAAGAAATAAAATAACTAAATAAGAAAAAATTCTTAACTATTACAGTTAAGAATTTTTTTAATTTTAATTAAGCTTGTCAGCGTAATTTTCAACCAGCAATACCAATAAATCCAGCAATAAGCACTAATGAAATTGGCACATAAGCATAATAAATTGTTTCTCAAACAAAGTTATGATTTCAAGCTTGTAAGAATGGATCTAGACAATATTTAAACGGATTAATATAAGTTATATACTTTAAAGCATCACTATTACTAATCATTTCAATCGGGACAAAACCACCACTTAAGAACGCAACAGGTAAATAAATTACATTAGAAATAGCAATGAAAGATGTTGTTGATTTGAAAATTGAAGCAAGCATCATTCCAAGACTAATTGAAGTAATAATTAAAATTACTAAAAAGGGAATTGCTGGTCCAACATCAGTTGGTAAAGCAACAATACTTCAGCCAAAGCGATGACCAAAGAAAATTCCTGCTCACAATAATGTTCAGAAAAAAGCAACAATAATGAAAAGAAAAGCAATTGTAACTACCGAAGCAACAAAAAATATCGGTTTAATATTAGTTGCTCCAATTCGTTTCATCAAGACACTATTTTTAAATTCTAAAATTGTCTGTGGAATAATAAAGATTCCAACCGACATTGCCTGAACCATACTAATTGATCCAATTAAACTATGAATTGGCAAAACACCATCAGCACCAATTGGCATATTACTAAAAGCAAATCCTTGTAAAAATAAAATAATAATTGGGTACGCAATTAAGAAAAAGGGCACAAAAAAACCTTTATAATAATACTTCAACATTAAACCAATTAATGGTAAATTCTTACCATAATCTTTTGAATCACTAACTAAACGATCAATTTTATTTTGTTTCTTTGGTTTTTTAGCAGCTAATTCTTGTGTTTTCTTTTCTTCTTCTTGATATTGTTTTTCTAAATCAGCTCTTTTATTTTTTTCAAACATTTCTCAAGTATATGTATGAACTGAACCATAATTTTTAATTAAATCTTTAACTAAACCTGAATCTTTAACAACACCATTATGAATATAAATATATTTTTCACAAAATTCTTCTACTTCACTCATCTGATGAGTAACTAAAATCATCGCTTTATTCTTTTTAACAATATTTTCTTGTAAAAATTCAAAAATTTGTGCTCTAACTTCAATATCTAACCCAGTAGAAACTTCATCTAAAATTACTAAATCAGGATCATGAATAACACTTAATAAAATATTTAATCGTTGTTGTTGCCCGCCCGATAGTCCTTCAATAAATTTATTTTCAAGACCATTAAGCTGGTAAGTTTTTAATAATTGTTTTAATTGTTTTTCGGTCATTTTAATACTAAAAGTATGTAAATAATACTTAAGCATATCCATAACAGAAATTCCAATTGGATATTTTGAATCTTGAAATTGTAAACCAATAACCAAATTTTCTTGACGAACTACTTGTCCAGAAGTTGGTTGTCTAATTCCACCAATAATTTCACTAACAGTTGATTTACCAGAACCATTAGCCCCAATAATTCCAATTCGATCACCAGGATTAATAGTAAAACTAACATTATCTAAAGCAAGTTTATTTTTATATTTTTTAGTAATGTGCTTTAGTTCAACTAAAGGTTTATTTTTATCAATTGATTTTCTTTTTTTTAGTGATTTTTTTATTACTTGATTTGACTCATTAATGTCAACACTTAAATTTTTAGCATCTTTTTTAAGTGGTTTTCTTTTTGTTGTTTCCGACATCAAAAAAATTCCCTTCGTTTTTATAAATAATTTTACTATTTATTCTAACATATAAAAGAAAAAGTTAAATATAATTATTTTTATTTAAGTTAAAAACTTAAAAATTAAGAAAAAAACTCTAGTAATTAATCGTCATATTGGTTATTAAAAATATCTAAATGCTTTAAAACTATCATTTAATTTAATTTTGCTATAATAAAAATATCATTTAGAGTATTAAATAAATGATAGAATTTTCATTTAAAAAGGAAAGAAGGGTTTATTATTATGATGAAGAAGAGAACTATCATCGAAAATACTAAAAAAGAAGTAAATTTGACTGATAAACAATCTCAAGAAGTAATTAATACAATTTTTGACACAATTTCTAAAGCGCTAATTCAAGGAGAAAACGTTAAAATCAGAGGCTTTGGTACTTTCAAAATTACAAATTATAAAGAAAGAAACGGTCGTAATCCAAAAACTGGTGAAAAAATTGTAATTCCAGCAAAAAGAGTAATCCGCTTAAATGTTGCCAAAGATTTAAAAAATGAAATTCAAAAAAATCATTAATAATAAGAAAAATGTCTAGGTAAATCTAGACATTTTTTAATTAATATTATATTAAATTATCATTTTTAATTTATAAGTAATCTTATGTATATAATCATCGCTTGAAATAACCACTAGCTAATAATAAAATAGCAAAACCACCAAAAATTGGTAAAACAATTACTAAAAAAACAATTCCGGCTATTAATTGTGCTAATGGAGCAGAAGAAAAAGCAAAAATCTGAGTATATCTTTGCGATAAGGCTGATACTCCCTGACTTGATAAAAATTCAGAAATATTATGATTAACCATAACTTGAAAGCCACTACCAATTAAGTCTGAATCAACAATATTAGCATCCTTAGGAACAAAATTAGCGGTTCCAATTAAAATTAATGCTAATGCTAATACAACTAAAGCAATTGCCAAACTATAATTACCATATCTAATTAATCGATTTTGTTTTTTAAGTCATTTTAAAAAATTCATTATTATCCTTTCCTTTCATACTAAGGAATTTTTTTATTAGTTAGTTCTAAAAGTAATAACTTATATAATTATACAAAAAAATTTTTATCAAAAAAATAAAAATTTTGATTATGTTAATTTTTATCTTTTCTTTGTGAAAATTTTAATGATTTAGTAACACAAATAATTGGCATCAAAATATTAGGTAAAACAACAATTCCAGTTAATCCTAATCAAAGACCAATATTGTTTACAGCTGCAACATCATGATAAATGATATCAACCATTAAGCTAGGAATCAAACTAACAATTAAAATTGCAATACTAATCATCAAACCTTCAATCAGATTTAAAAAGTAAATCTGTCTTTTTTTAACTCCTAATTGCATTAAATCATAATTATTTTGCTGATAAGTATCAAAATAAAGATAACTAGTTACTAAAATTACAATTAATCCAAAAAGACAAACCATAAAACTTAAAATTATTGCGACTAAATTTAGGGCTCTTCCTCAAATATTTTCTTGAAAATTTCCTGTTTCTGCTTCGTTCAAAGTATTAAAAGAAAAATTTGCCAAACTAAAAATCAAAATTCCCAAACTAAGTAAAACAACAATTTTAAAAAGATTATAATAAAACCGTGACGCCCCCAAATAAGATAAATATCTTTTTTGAATAATAAATTTTCAACATCAAAAAAATCCTTTTATTAAAGTAAAGCCAGCTAAAGTAAAACCAATTAAAAAGATAATTCCACCAAATAAATATAAAACTTTATCTTGAAAAAAACTAATTAATAAAATAAAGCAAATAATAATTATCACACCAAAAATTGTTTTAATAATAATTGCTTTTTTTTGTTTTGACTTTTGCTTCAAGTTTCTAATTAAAAAATGTTTTTTTGTTGAAAAAATAGTTGAATAAGTAACTAAGGAAATTAATAATCAAGTTAAAATAATAATCCCTAAATAAATTAAAGGATTTTGATTAAGTTTAAAATCATTCGTTAAAATATCTTGATTTTGAAATAAATGAATAATACTTTTTGTCAAAATCGGATAACAAGTCAAACCAATAACTAATGGTAAAATTGAAATTAAAAGGAATTCTTTTAGTAATAAAGAATAAACTTTATGAAAAGTTAATCCTAAAAAACGAAAATTTTTAATTTCTTGAATTCGAACTTTAAAATTTAATTTTAAAACTTGAGTAACTAAGAATCAACTCAAAATATAACTAACACCAAAAAGAATCAAAAAAAAACAAAAATACTTGATTCTTAGCATTGCGATCATAAATTAAAGCACTAATAAATAAAGAAGTGAAAGTAGCAATTGCCAAAGTTGAAATTATAAAAACCAAAGTTGTTAATAAATGATTAATTCAATAATGTTTTATTGTTTGAAAAACAAATTTCATTGCTTATTCCTCTAATTTTTTGCGAACTTGACTTTGATTAACTTCGTTGGTTTTTCAAATAGCATCAATTTGATGATTTTTAATAAAAATAATTTTCTGTGCTTTTAATGCTACCTCAAAATCATGTGTAACAACAATTAAAGTTTTTTGATAGCGTTGAGCATTAGTAATTAATTCATTCATTACTAAATTACGATTTGGTAAATCTAAAGCTCCTGTTGGTTCATCAGCAAAAACTAATGGTTGCAAACCAATTAAACTACGGCCAATTGCTACTCGTTGTTTTTGTCCTCCTGATAATTGAGTAACTGGTTTATTAATTAACTTGTCTAAACCAAGTTCGTTAACTAAACTATTAAATTTCTCTTTATCAATTTTTTGATGATTAAGTTTTTGAATTAAACTAATATTTTCTTTAACATTTAAGTAATTAACTAATTTGTAATCTTGAAAAATATAAGTTATGTTTTCGCGACGAAAAATATCTAATTTGTTATTTTTCATTTTCTTTAAATTTTGGTTTAAAACTATTAATTCACCTTAATCAGCAATAATAAAACCAGATAAAAGATTTAAAAGTGTAGTTTTACCACTGCCACTATTACCCATAATAGCAATAATTTCACCTGTTTTAATTTCAAAATTGATATTTTTTAAAACATTAGAAAACGAAACATTTTTTAAAGAAATAATTTTATTATTTAAATTTTCCTTCATTCTTATTTCCTACCAATCGATAAATCACTTACATAAGATTATACAGTATAGGAGTAATTTTTACTATTATTCAATCATAAAAAAAGAGCAGTTATTTTATTATGTCTAATATAAAAAAGGTACAAAAAAAATAATTTAAGTTTTGAAGTTAAAAAAGAAATGATTAATGATAATAAAGAAAAAATTTTAGAGATTTAAATTAATGCTTGACCTTTACTAAAAAAACCTATATAGTTAAGCAATTACATTTTCAAGGAGGTAATTATATGAAAGAAAAAATAAATTTTAAAAAAACGCTAACAGCGATTGGTATTTTATCAGTCGTAGTTCCAAGTTCTTTAAGTGTAGTTGCTTGTGGAAAAACAAAAAATAATCCATCACCAGAAAATGATGTTCTACAACCGCCAAGTGAAATACCTATTGAAGTGCCAAAAGATGACACACAGCCACCAAGTGAAAAACCACCATCAAATGAAACACCTATTGAAACACCAAATGATGTTACGGACCCACCAAGTGAAACACCAAATGAAGCGCTATCATTAAATGAAGTTTTTAAAAATTTCAAATTAAAAGATCAAAGAAGTATTGAAGGATTTCTAGATAGTAATGATTTAAGTATAGTTACTCAGCAAGTTGAAGAATATACTAAAAAAATCTTAGACCCAGAAAGTTTAGTATTAGAAAATCAAACAAGTAATTCAATTATTGTTAAAAATAAAAATGATTTAGAAAATTCTTATAATCAAGTAATTCTAACTTGAAACTTAAAATTATTTGAAGTTTGAGGAACAGAAGTACCAAATGCTAGTGATATAAATGTTCATAAAGGACTGAAAGGTTATTTTTATCTTGATTCGCTAGATCAACAAATTAAATTTTTTGATCTAGCAGGATATAAAAATATTAATAATATCACTATCAATTCTAACAATGAAGATGAAGAATTAAGTATTTTCTTTATTAATGGTAATTATATTAATAAAACCTTCCTTATTTATGGTAGCAGTTTAACTTCACAATTATCAGAATTATTTAATGGTTTTAATTTTACTAATGGCATTCAAACTAAATTTTCTGAAAATTCTGTTAAATATATTAAAATCTTTGACAAAAAATTAAATCAATGAAATCCTTTATCAAAAGTAACTTATGCCATTGACAAATTAGGTAATATTAGTTGAATTAATTCATCCTTATTATTTTAAAATTATCAAAATAAAAAAATTAAATTAAAAATTAGGAGGTATTAATTATGAAACAAAATTGAAATTTGAAAAAAATGTTAGCTATGACTGGTATTCTAACTATTACAGTACCAACTTCTTTAAGTCTTATTTCTCATCAAGAAAATCAAAGTAATTTAAAATCATATTTTGCACAACAAAATAATTATACGAATGTAACCGATGAAAATATAGCAAGTGAAATTAACAGAACATCATATTCATATATTAAAGAAATAGCAGTGAAAAGTACTGTAACACACTTAAAAGCATTAATTAATGCTGAATTTGTTAAGAGTCAATTAATTAATGAACTTAGAACAGAATTTAATGATAACTTATTTTCTTTAAATAAAATTACTGATGATTCAAATCAAGAAATACTAGATAGTGATTTAGCAGTAACAAATATAATTAACGGAAAATTTAATTATAATTATGGAACAATAAAAGAACAAACCGCTAAACTAATTATCATTGTAAAAGTTGAAGATCAACAAATTGTTAATGAAATTAACTCAATTTTTTACAATAACGAAGTTAATATTGGTGCCACAGTAGCAGATTTAAAAGATGCAATTACTCCAGAATTTATTAAAAATGAATTAACTGAAGAAATGAAAAATAATTTTAGTCAATATCTATTTTCTTTAAATAAAATTACTAATGAGCAAGGTATTGAAATCACAAATGACGATTTAAAAAATAAAAGTACTATTTATGCTAAAATTCATTACGACTATAATGATATAAAAAATCAAGAAACTAATTTATTAATTAATCATAAAGATAATCGTAATTTACTAAATGACATTTTTAAAGATTTTAAATTTAAAGAAATTAGAGGTACTGAAGGATTTTTAGACGCTAATGATTTAAATATTATTACTAATCAAATTGAAAAATATTTAGGTAAATCTTTAAATGCTGCTAATTTAATTCTAGAAAAGCAACAAGCTACTTCAATAGTTTTAAAAGCTAAACCAGAATCTAAATATTATCAAGGCGAAGTAAAATTAAGTTGAAACTTAAAATTATTTGAAATCACAGGTCAAGGACTTGCAAGTAGTACTGATATAAATGTTCGCGAAGGAATTAAACTATTTATTTATTTAGATCATAAAGATAACCTAGTTAAATCTTTTGATTATGCAAGCTCTAAAAATTCAAGAACAACTATTGGCTGATATTTTAGTTTTTTTAGAACTCATAATCTTCAATTTACTAATAATAAAGGATTTAAAAAATCATTTAATATTTATTCTTGAAATTTAACTTCTAACGTTGCAGCAAGTTTTGGTCGATTTGATTTTGGTAATGGTATTAAAGTTCAATTAAATGGTCTTATGCCACCCTATTATATTGGAGTGTTCAAAAAAGATAATATGATCTGAGATGATGCCAGAAATAAAACATATTTTATTGATTACCTTGGAAATATTAATTAATAAAAATAAGTTGAATTTTATTTAAAAAATCATATAAACTGAAATTTCAACTTACCTTAATAATTAAAATGAATGCTTCGTATAAGTTTTTGGAAAATAGTTATCCAAAGATCTTACGAAGCATTTTATTTACTTTATTAATCATATTGGAATTTTGCTTGAAAAAGATATCCTTTTAATCATTTAAAGTTTGAAGGGATATCTTTATTATTTTGCAATAAAAAAGCAGTGATATATGACAAAATATATCACTGCACTTATAGATAATAATAATTATCTTTTATTCTTCAATTGCAACTTTAATTCCGGGTCCCATTGTTGTACTAATACTAATATTTTTAATATAAGTACCTTTAACAGTAGCAGGTTTTATTTTTCTTAAAGTATTTAAAATTGCTTGGTAATTTGTTTTTAATTGACTATCTGAGAATGAAGATTTTCCTAATATAACATGAATGTTACCATTCTTGTCAACACGATATTCAATTTTTCCTTTACGAACATCGTTAACTGCCTTAGCAACATCATTTGTTACTGTTCCTAATTTAGCAGTTGGCATTAAACCTTTTGGTCCTAAAATCTTACCAATTTTTCCTAATTCTGGCATAACTTCTGGTGTCGCAATAATGATATCAAAATCAAGGAATCCACCTTGAATTCGAGTAATCATTTGTTTATCACCAACAATATCAGCACCAGCATCAATTGCTTCGCTTTCCTTAATAGTAGTAATTACTAAAATTTTCTGAGTTTTACCTGTTCCAGAAGGTAAAACAATTGAACCTCTAAGCATTTGGTCAGCTTTTTTAGGATCAAGATTTAAACGGAAAACTGTTTCAACTGTTCCGTCAAATTTTAAAGTTGATGTTTGTTTTGCTAATGCAATAGCTTCATCTATTGAGTAGACTGTTGATTTATTAACTAATTTCGCTACTTCTTGGTATCTTTTACTTTTTTTATTCATTTTGCACCTTACTCGCTAACTTCAATACCCATATTTTTTGCTGTTCCAGCAACAATTTTAATTGCTGCTTCTAAATCATAAGCATTTAAATCAGGCATCTTAATTTTAGCAATTTCAGTAATTTGTTCTTTAGTTAAAGTAGCAACCTTTGTTAATTTGGCATTAGCACTCCCTTTTTCAATTTTTAATGTTCTTTTAATTAAAAAAGTTGTTGGGGGAGTCTTGATAGTAAATTGAAAATCTTTATTTTTAAAAGCAACAATTTTAACTGTTACTGGCACTGGATTAACTTCATCTTTTTGATCTTTAGTTTTATCGTTAAATTCACGACAAAATCTTGGCATATCAATTCCAAAAGAAGCTAGACTAGCACCTGGTTTAGCTAAACCACAGTTTAATTGAATTGTTGCAATTCGGCTAATATTTGAATCTTGTTGAGCCATGAGCAACATCTCCTTTTGCGTTCTCATTGTGGTAATAACGATTAAATCTTCCACACGGCACTATTAATAAATTTTGAGAAAATAGTACCCATAAATAATAACATTAATAATAAAAATCTGCAATATCGTTATTTAAATAAAAACTCCTAACTACCTACTTTTATTAATTACAATTTGCTAGTAATTGTTGTAATTTTACTATCAATTGTTTTAACTAACTTTGGAATCCCTAAAGTAATAATATGCAAAATTATTAAAACAACTTTTAAACCCATTAATTGAAATCATTCTTTATCCTTTTTCATTTTAATTGCTCCTTAATTTAAATCTTGAATATTGTACCTAGTTTATTATTGATTTTAATTATTGACAAGTACCGGCTGACATTAATAATTGGTAGATTACTTAATCTTAAATTCAAAATAACATTATGAAAAAAATAGGATATTAAATTTTTATAAATTAGGGGAGTAATTTATGAAAGAAAAAAGCTATTTTCTTGCACGATATGATAGTAAAACTGATCAATGTCTTGGAGTTTACGAAAATTTAGAAGAAGCAATAAAAAAAGTTTACGGTTATACCAAAGGTCATCAAAAATATCAAACTAGTAAAAACTCTATTATTGCATCCTACAGCAAGGCAAAAAGAAAAGATGGTTATCGTCGCAGTGCAAGAGGAATTTGATACAAAATTCCACTTTAATTAATACTAATAATTTAATAATCCTATAATTTTCTAAAATCCATAGATTTTAAAATAACTATTATTGCTAATTTGAATAGTCTAAATATCTATAAACGCAAAATATTTACGATAATATAATATAATTTAATTAGTTAATGTATTTAAATTTAAAAATATTATTGTAAATTGGAGAATTAATTTTGAAAAAGGAAAATCCTAAAAATTTTTCACTATCAGTTTTACTTGCAGGTGTTTTAGGTTGTATCGCTCTTGCTTTTCTTTTATATTTCCTAATTACAGGAGTTAATAAACATAGTAATGGCAATGACAGCAGATTAGATTTAAGCTCACAAAATATTAGTTATTTAGCAGAAGTCGGACATATGGATTCAATAACAGAAGACGAAGCAAATACAATAAAAACTGGTGTTCAAGAAAACATCACTGAAAAAATGGATAATTTAGAATTAGAACCTAATATTGACTATACAGTTAATGAGTTAGATGATATTGAAGCAGGGGTTAGACTAGATTCAATTAATGTTACTGTTGCTGCTGTTAAAAGCAGTACCAAAGCTAAAGGAGAATTAGTAGTAGACTTACAAGGTACAGAAAATATTAGTGATCGTGGTAGTGATCCTTTAGCAACTATTAGTGTTCCTACAGCAGATGCTTTAAGTAATATTCAAGCTTCTAACCTTAAACTTACAATTAGTCTTAATGTTAATGAAATATTAAGTCAAGGTCAACTAACTGAAGAAGGCGTTGATTACGAAATTGATGGTTTAAATTTAATTGTTGCTGGTGCAACATATGCTGATTATAATGACAAAATAATTGTTAACGCCATTTCAAGTAGTACAAAATTAACAGGTTCATTTACAATTAATTTTCAATTACCCAATAATTAAAATAACAAATTATATAAATTACTTTTAACTATATTTGCTTTTTCTCTGATTAATTAGGAGAAAGACATGAAAGAAAATAATAAAAATTCAATCTCAACAACTGCTGTTCAATATGCAACTGTTGAAAGTTTAAATACTGAAGCAAGAACACGAGCAAATGCTGATAGTCAAATAAGAACAACTATCCAAGTACTATCTGATGATTACGAAGACTTTAAAGAAAATGGTGGTGGCAGTGGTGGTGTTTCAAAAGATTATGTTGATACACAAGATGCCCTAAAACAAAACATCACTGACAACACTTTAACAACTACAAACAAAACTATTGTTGGTGGAATTAATGAATTAATGACTAGCAAACAAGACACACTAGTTGATAATGGAAGCAGCCAAAACATCAAAACCATCAACAGTCAATCAATTCTTGGAACAGGCGACATTACTATTGAAGGTGGCAGTGGCAGCACAGAATTAGACAACAACATTGAAATCTACGACAATGAAGACAACAACTTTGTCCAATACAAAGCAACAGACCTAGACTGAACCAATGCCAGTGACGAAACACTAACAAGTAAAAGCTATGTCGACCAACAAGACACAACAATCACAAACTCAATCAGCACAAAAGCTGACACAACTTACGTTGATACACAAGATGCCCTAAAACAAAACATCACTGACAACACTTTAACAACTACAAACAAAACCATTGTCGGAGCAATCAACGAAAATGTAACATCAATCGGAACCAAACAAGATACTTTAGTAGACAGCGGTGACAACCAAAACATCAAAACCATCAACAGTCAATCAATTCTTGGAACAGGCGACATTACTATTGAAGGTGGCAGTGGCAGCACAGAATTAGACAACAACATCGAAATCTACAACAATGAAGACAACAACTTCGTACAATACAAAGCAACAAACCTAGACTGAACTGCTGCCAGTGACGAAACACTAACAAGTAAAAGTTATGTAGACCAACAAGACACAACAATCACAAACTCAATCAGCACAAAAGCTAACACAACTTACGTTGACTCACAAGATGCCCTAAAACAAAACATCACAGACAACACTTTAACAACTACAAACAAAACCATTGTCGGAGCAATCAACGAAAATGTAACATCAATCGCAACCAAACAAAATATTAATGACAGCAGCCTAACAACAACAACTAAAACCATTGTTGGCGGAATTAACGAATTAGTAACTAACAAACAAAACACACTAGTTGATAGTGGCAACAACCAAAACATCAAA
>Ga0153963_1000007_pt1 | contig 54986 bp, 52 predicted proteins | sample TSFL047MetaG_FD_104692 | JGI IMG/M metagenome (GOLD analysis project Ga0153963, IMG submission 104692) | Attine ant fungus gardens microbial communities from Florida, USA - TSFL047 MetaG | ecosystem: Host-associated > Fungi > Mycelium > Unclassified | place: USA: Florida, Withalacochee...
CAAATATGAAAAAAATATGAGCGACATTAGGGCTTGCAGGTGTTCTATCTAGTTCAGCAGCTGTCGGAGTATTAGATATTAATCATCACACAAATGTATCAACAAAGTTAGTAAATACAAATATTGATAATCCTATTCATAGTTCTGAAGCAATTTATGATTGAGCAGATGTTAATATTAATCATCGTGTTGAAACTAAAGCAACAGGAACAAATACAGTAGATAATACTGCTTATGCTAATAAAGCATCATCAAAATCTTGAAATGATTTTTTTGCTAATTCTAAGCTATTAGTTATTACTGGTACTTTTGATTTACATACTTATACAAATCCTAAAACTTTATCTACTATTACTGCTAATATTAATGAAGCAAAGTCTAGTAAACTAGAAAAAGTTTGAGAAGTAACAGAAACAAATGATAACTGAAAAGGTACAGGTCATCATACAGCAACAATAACTTTAACTATTACTGCTAAATATGATGAAAAAGAAGCAACAACATTATTATCAGTAAGTTCTTATATTTATGCTCGAACAGCAGGGGCTTTTCATAGTTGTTGAACAAGTTCTCAAGTTAATATTGTTAGATTTATTGTTGATTATGTTTAGTAAATTAATAATTACAAAATTTAATTAGTATCAAAAAAAATAGTGACTAATTTTTTACATTAGTTACTATTTTTATTTAATATTAAACAAATTAAAAAACAGTTTGTATAATTTAAGAATTATTTTTCTTTTTAAAAGAATAAGCGATTAATAATAAATCATAAAATACTTATGCCACCAAAAATTGGCATGATAAAAATTGTCAGAACGATCCCAATTTTTAAAAATACTAAATTAACAAGATTATGTGCTTCATAATATTGGAAACTGTCAATTACACCAAGGTTATGTACTAAGTTAAAACCATTAAAAATTCCTTGATTAAGATTGACACTTAATAGCATTATTACTCCTGCGATTAAAGAAACTAGAGCTACTAAAAATAAAATAATAATAGTTTTATCACTTGTTGGAAATTTTTGTCATTTATTTTTCAAATTTATTTTTTTCATCATAATGTTAATTATAACATTATCAATTTTATTTAAAACTAGGATTTAAAGTTGTTTCAATTTTTAAAAATCTTATTAAAAAATAATTGTAAATATTAAAAATATCTATTATAATAAATAAGGTTTTTAAACTATAAATAGATAAAAACACTTTTGGAGCATTAATTTAATGGTAAAATGTTTGGCTTACAACCAAGTCACAGTGGTTCGATTCCGCTATGCTCCACCATTTAAATTTTAATTGCTGGCGTGGCTCAATAGGCAGAGCACTTGATTTGTAATCAAGGGGTTGCAGGTTCGATTCCTGTCGCCAGCACCATGGAAGGGTAGCGAAGTGGTTAAACGCGTCTGCCTGTAGATTAGATCTCAATGAGTTCGGGGGTTCGAATCCCTCCCCTTCCACCATTTTATCTTGGGATGTCGCCAAGCTCGGTTAAGGCACAGGTTTTTGATACCTGCATGCGATGGTTCGAATCCATCCATCCCAGCCAGTAAATCGCCCTCGTAGCTCAGTGGTAGAGCACCCGGCTTTTAATCGGGGTGTCGCAAGTTCGAACCTTGCCGGGGGCACCATTTATTTAATTTGTTATTACTGCCCAGATGGTGAAATGGTAGACACGCCGGGCTTAAGATCCGGTGGCTTTTAAAGGCTGTGCGAGTTCGAGTCTCGCTCTGGGCACCATAAATTATTTAAATTACAAAATTAAGAAAGATTTTAACTAACTCTTTCTTTTTTATTTCATACCCAGATGGCGAAATGGTAGACGCAGCAGATTCAAAACCTGCCGAGAAATCGTGTGGGTTCAAGTCCCACTCTGGGTACCATTAAAATATTAAATTTCAAAAACACATTATTTGTTTTATAATGTGTTTTATATTTTATTAAGATTTTTTATTAGACAAAAATAATTAAAATATAGTATTATTAACAAATAAATAAATTAGAAAGTCTAGGAAATAATTTATGGCAGTTAAAAAACGAAAAACCATTAGTAAATTTGGTTTTCTTTTATCAGTAATTGGCGCCACAGTTGGACTTGGTGGCATTTGAGGATTTCCAACTCAAATGTATTTACATCGTGGAGCATTTTTTATTCCATTTATTATTTGTATGGTTATTTGTGCCATTCCAGTATTATTTTTAGAAATGACAATAGGTAATAAATCAAGAAAAAATCATATTGAGTTTTTTACTGAAAATGCTGGAAAAAAGGGAGCATTATTTGGTTGATTACAATCAACTACTGTTTTAGTTTTAAGTAGTTATTATAGTGTTTTAATTGGTTGAACTTTAATTAATATTGTCATTGCTTTTACTTCAAGTTTAAATCATCAAGATTTTTTCTATCATAATATTTTAAATATTAGTAATGATAATCCAACTAGTTTTAGTGCTTTAGGTAACTTAAATTGAAAAGTTTTAGTAGCAGTATTAGTTGTTTGAGCAATTTTAATTGTGATTTTAATTGGTGGTGTTGATAAAGGAATTAATAAAGTTAATCAAGTATTTATTCCATCACTATTTATTATGATTCTTTTCTTAGTAATTTATACCTCAACTTTAAAAGGTGCTGGTAAAGGACTAAGTGTTATGCTGGAATTTAAACCGAAAGAATTGTTAAACCCAACTTTATGAAAAGATGCTTTTGGTCAAGCTTTCTTTATGTTATCAACAGGAACAGGAACAATTTATATTTATTCAGCTCATGCGCCAAAGCATCAAGATAATACTAATCATGCGTTTGTTGTTGGAATTGGAACAAGTTTAGTTGGTTTTTTAACTGCAATGATTGTTTTCAGTGCCATTGGAAATATTGCTAATGTTCAAGGTAAAGCATTTGATGATGTCTTTGGTAGTGGTGGTCCTGCTTTAATTTTTCAAGTTTTTCCACAATTATTTGCCATTATTAATCAATCGGTACCAATTTTTGGTAATGTCGTTGCTGTTATTTTCTTTTTAACCTTAGCCTTTGCGGGAATCTCATCGTTAATTGGTCAGGTTGAATCAATGGTTAACGGTTTGGAATATGAAGTTAAAATGTCACGTTTTAAAGCTTTATTATTTTCATCACTCTTTGCTATGATTCTTTCAATTTTATTTACTTTTAATAATTCTCCTGCTTTAATTAGTGCCGTCGGAACTTGAATTGCTCAAATGTGATTATTAATTTTTGGTTTAATTTTATTAATTGGTATTGGTCCATTAGGTTGAAAACTTTTCCCAAGTTTGAAAAAATTTAATGATCAGCACTCGTGAATTAAATGGAATAAATTTTATAGTTTATTAATTTTATTAGTTGCACCACTGATTGTTTTAGCTAATATTGGTGCTGGAGTATATGATGTTGTTAAAGGAATTGAAGCAAATGCCTTTACTAATGGTTTAATTGGTTTAATTGTTGGAATTGTTTTTCCATTACTTCTAGCTTTAGGTTGAGTATTTCATAAAGAAATTGCTCGTTTCTTTGGCAAAAAACAAAAAGTGGAGGCAAAGTAAATTATGTCAACTAGTGCAATTATTTATTTAGTCGTTTTATTGGTTATTCACGTTGGTGGGTTTGGTTTCTTTATTTTTATGGATTTAAAAAAACATAAGGGTTCAAATAATAAGAAACTAAAAGAAGATGGAACCGAATAAAAAAATAATGAAAATTGAAGGGTTTTTCAATCGGATATTGACTTTATTATTAATAATTGATATAACTATTTATGGCTTGCGGGTGTCGTATAATGGCTATTATTCTAGTCTTCCAAACTAGCGATATGGGTTCGATCCCCATTACCCGCTCCATTCTATATTTTTATTAATTGATGTTTTTAAACATCTTTTTTTATTTTAAAATGATGTTATAATCAAAAATAAAAAGGAATTAATATGAGTAATAATGACGAATTAAATTTAAATAAACAAACAATCGAACATTCGCCTTTAAAAAGAACAAGATTTATTATTAGTTTTGCTTATTTGGTTATTCAAGTTTTGATTCCAGGATTAGTATTATACTTTTTAACATCAAGAGATTTTACTTTTAGTTTTCATTTACCTTTATGATTAATGTTTGTTTTATCTTTTGCTTTAATTTTCTTTGTAATTATTGCTACTTTAATAACTTATAAATTAAAGTTACACCAATTAGATCAATTTACTTATGTAACTCCGTTTACTTTTTTTATTCTTGGCTTATATTTATCTAGTTATTGATTGGGAACCAATTATTTTCTAGTTCGCTTTATTATTGCTTTTGTGTTGGCAATTGTTGGTGTTTTCTTAGCTAGTCTTATTTTGATGTTCGTTGTTAGAAAAAAGAATTTAAAATCAGTTGTTAAAAATTAATTATTTTTAAAAAATGACTATTAATTAATATTAAGAGTACTATAATTAATTTAGGAAAAATGAAAGGGGTAATAATTATGGGATACAATAATAACAAAGCCAACCAAAAAAATAATAACAATACAAATCAAAGTCATAATAACAGTCAATACAATAGTACAAATAATAATAGAGCTAATCAAAAAAATCCAAATAACTCAAATTATAAAGGATAAATATTTTAATAAATGGTATTAATGAAAAAGAAGGATAATATTATCCTTCTTTTTCATTAGTTTGTAAAAATTCTTTAAGAACTTGATTATTAGATAGCATGGTTTTTAAATTATAGATTTGATGATGCCCTGGATAAACATTTAATTTTTTATCTAATTGAGTTAATTCAACTAATGATTTTTTAAAGTATTTATTATCACAATAATCAATATTATGAAAGCCAATTTTATCGTAAAAAATTGTATCACCAATAAAAACAGCATTATATTCTTTAATTAAAATATATTGACTGCCTGGAGTATGACCTGGAATATGAACAATATCAATTGTTAATCCGATTAAATTAATTGTAATATCACCTTTTAAAATAATTAAATTTTTAATTGGGTTTTTAACTGTAATATTTAAATCACGTTTTGATGAAAAATTGCGTTTGGCACTAAATAAACAATCTTCATCTCATTGATTAATATAAATTGTCACATTTGGGAAAGCAATTAATAGTTGATCAATACCTAAAATGTGGTCAAAATGACCGTGGGTAATTATTAAATTAGTAATAGTAATTTTATTTTCTTTAGCATAATTAATTGCTTCTTGAACAGCATGAGAAGCATCAATTAAAATTGCTTCTTTATCTTTTATTACTAAATATGTTCCTTGATTATTAATATTAGGATCAATAAATTGTTTGATATTTTGATTGAAATTACTCATTCTTAAACTCCTTTTATTTATCTTAATAATTAGTATAAAGGCAATAAATAAAATTAAAAGTAAAAGTTAGAAAATAATTAAATCTTTTGTTTTAAAACTTGATTTTAAGCAATATAATTAGTTTAAAACAAACTTATCATTTTCTAGAAAGGGGTTGAAGATGATATGGAAAATTTAAATATTGATATAAAAAAATTTAGTGAATATATAGTTAATCTTATTTATGATGTTAGTACTTTTGATATTAATAATACTGAAGAACAAAAAGTTTCACCTTTAAAATTACAAAATCATGTTAAAAATTTACAAAAAGATAGTAAAAATAAATTTTTTAAAATAGTGGTTAATTTCAAAGATTTACCTAGAACAATTAAAAAAGTTTTAACAAAGTTAAAATAAAATTTGATGACTATGAGCACTAAAATTATTTAAAAGAAATATATTTAATTAAATATATTTCTTTTAATTTTTATTTATAATTTAATTTTAAGATTATATAATTAATTTATTCAAAATTTATTATTTACAGAAGGGGGTCAAAAATAATATGAAAAATTTAAATATTGATATCAAAAAATTTAGCGAATATGTAGTCAACTTTTCTTATAATACAAGTAATTTTGAAAATAAGAAAAAGATTTCTTCTTTACGATTACAAAATCTACTTTATCTTACTTATGTTTACGCTTTACTAGCATGAGACAAAAAATTATGAGCAAATAGTTTTGAAAAATGGACAATTGGGCCAGTGATTCCAGAAATGCATCACTATTATTCAAAAAATAACTTTCAGATAATTGATGATGAAAATCATTTTTTTAAAATTACTGAATTAAAAAATCTTGAAAAATTAGAATTAGAATCTTTAATATTAGATTTAAATCAAGAATATAGTGATTCTGATTTAGCTAAACTTGCTTGTGATGATATTTGAAAAAATACTATAGTAAATTCAAAAATTAAAGACCAAGAAATGATTAAATATTATTCAGAAAATGAGACATTTTTAGATAATTTAAATGACCCATCATTAGAAAGTAATATTAGGTTTTAAACTATGAAAAAGATTAAAAAATCACTTGTAGGCACTGTGCTCCATATTGGTAAGCCTTTTGAAAGTCATGACGGTGTTTCTTTAAATAATCGATTTATGTGTATATTTTCAGTTGAATCTGATCATTTGATGTTAATGCCAATGTCTGCCTTTCATAGTAAAGAACAAAAAAATCAAAGATTAAATGGCATAGTAAATTTTGAATATTCAAAAAAACATGGTAATACTTGTGATGCTTACATTAAATGTAATCAAATATATGTTTTAAGAAACGAAGATTTCAATAATTTTGATGAAATAAAATTATCTCGAAAAATAAATAAAGAACATTTTGAAAAATTACAAAATCATGTTAAAAATTTACAAAAAGATAGTAAAAATAAATTTTTTAAAACAGTGGTTAATTTCAAAGATTTACCTAGAACAATTAAAAAAGAACAAATTAATAAAAGAAAATTTGATGATTATGAACGCTAAATTAGAGAAAAAGTAACTAAAAATGAACCGAAAGGTTCATATTATATTCTATTTAATTTATTGTTATAAGTCATATTCTTATTAGTTAATAATCAAGGCTTAACTTCTTTATATATATATTAAATTTACTATAGATTTATGGTAATCTTAGTTTATAAATTTATTAAGTAGGGTTTTATTTATGAGTAATGAAACAATAAATAAAAAATTTGATAATTTTTTAATTTCATTTAATGAATTATTGGAATCTGGTAAACAAAATACAAATTCTTATTTTATAAATTTTTTTGAACAAGAAAAAAAATTAACAAAATATTACAGAAATAATTTTTATAAAAATAAAATTAACTTTAATGACGCCAAAAAAACATTAAATTTAGATCTAGATTTTGATAAATTAGCAAAGTATACACCAAAACCCAATAATTTTGACATTAATTGCAAAAGATATAAAGATTCTCTTATTTCTTTTATTTCAAAAATTAAAACTGTTTCTCCTTCTTTTATATGTAATAATATTTTTAAAAGACAATGAAGAAGTTTGCAAGATTTATTGGATATTATTAAAATTATTGATGCATCAAAATCTGATAGTTCTATAATTAATAAATTATTTTTTAAAGAATTGTACTCAATTCTTGACAGAATAGTATTGGAATTTTGTGATCTAAAATCTGCAGAAAACATAAAAAATATAACTTTAGAAAAAATTTATGCTGATGCATACTTAGAAATGTTTTTTAGTAAATTTATAAAATTAAAAACTAACAAGAATAATTTAATTATTTTTAAAAGTTACTCAGAAAAAAATAATGAAATTGTTTGAGAAAATAAAAAAAATCCTTTTTTTCGTAACCTTGATTTAAATCCTTTATGACGAAGTATAATTGATATGAGAAATGACTTAGAGCATGCTATTCCAACATTTGTTTACATTAATAGTAAAGAAACACATTCGCGATTAATCACTAGTATAGAGTTATTAATAGGATTTAATTTTTATTTAATTTTTGAACTTAATAATTTATTATAAATTTAATCCCTAGTTAGTCATTTTTTGACTAGTTAGTCATTTTTTTGTTTTCTTAAATAGTGTTAGTGTTAAAATTAATCACATATGGATAATAGAGATTTAAAAGAAAGAGAGTTTTATATTATGAGTGACAAAATTTATGAAGGATGATTTTTTAAGGCATTTCATTTTGGAGATAATGGAAAGATTATGCGACATCCCTTTTTAGCTATAGGAATTAATAGAAATAAAGTTGTAGCTTTACAATTTAGTTCAGCAAAATATGATGAAAATCATAAATATGAAAGTTATTTTTCAGAAAAAGAAGAAATTAGATACAAAGAAATACCAATTAATACAATGTTTGGAGTTTTTAATCAAACTAGAAGCTTTATTAATATAGTTAATGCTGACATAAATCATGGCTTAGAATATCATTCAGAAGCAAATATAGACTTATTGCATGTTTTTGATTTTAATCATCAAGATTTTCATAAATTTCGATTATTAGAAGAATGTGAAGACGAAAAATGAAAAGAAATTATTAGTAAGTTACAAACAAATACTTGAAATGATGAATTTAGAAATGACATGGTTCAACAATGATAAATAACAGTATAGATGATTTAGAAAAAGTATCTTTAAATCTGTTAAAAAATAAGATTAATAATATTCTTTTAAAAAAAATAATTTTTGATTTAAAAGATAATAATATTAACTCAGTTCTTAAGTGAGAGAAACAAGAACATCCATTTCCTGATTTTATTGTTTATTATGAAAACAAAACTAAAGTCATTGAAATGACTACTGCATTTCGTGATTCACAGGGAATCAATAATAATCAAAAAAGGTATAGTCTTTTTTAGCAAAAAGCAAAATTCTTAATGAGTTGCTGTCTAAAATAGCAAATGATTTAAAAAATATATTAATTAAAGAATATTTTTTAAATAAAATTAATTTAAAGTTTCCACTTTCAGAAATTTTATTAATGGAAATTTATAATGGGAAAATAATTAAAAATACAACAGTAAATGATCAAGGCCATGAGAAAGAACTTCCCAGTAATGCAGAGCAATGATTAGGAAATGATATTTTAAATATTTTTAAAGAAACTGTTTCTGAGCATATAACTTTTTTTCTTAAAAATAATTGTGAAAAAATTTTAAATGATCAAACTTTTATTTTCAGTTTTAAACCAATTGATGTAAATAATTTAAAATTTGATATAGTTTATACAATATATTGACCTTTTAATTATAATGAACAAGATTTTTCTGCTTCTTTATCAAGAATGTTAGAAATAAAAATCAAAAAATCTTATAAAACAATTGATAACTGTCTACCCCAATTATTTATTTTAATTGATTTTAAAATACCTTTTTTCTTTTCAAAAAAAGGTATAAATTGGGAAAAATCTCAATTTTTAATTAAAATTGTATCTAATCATCAGTGATTAAATAAATTTTCTAAGTTAGTTTTATATCATAAAAATTATTTTTTAGTTTTTAATAAAGAAAATATTTGAGAACATATATATTTTGAAGATGAAAAAATATGAAAATCAACTAAGTATTAATGATTTTTTATCTCATATTAAATTTAAAACTAGATAATATATTTTTCTTATTTGTGTTTAAAATTATATTAATAAATTCTTATTAGGTATAGAAAAAGAAGGAATTAATATATGGAACAAGAATATAAGATTGAGAATCAATTTACTTTTTATGAACAAAAATCAAAAGATGTCTTTACTAAAGCTTTAGCAGAATTAAAGGCAGAGTATGAAGCTAAAGATTGAGAGATTTTCCATTCTTAGTGAAGAAAAAATCAAGGTTATATTCCTCATGGAACAAGAAAACGAACAATAGTTACAATTTTAGTAACTTAACTTATTCCAGGCATCGTTATAGACACTGAGATAAAGATCAATACAAATATGTTTATCTTTCTGATTTATCGTTGGGCATTGAAAAATATCAAAGAATCACTAATCATTTACAAGTTAAAATTTTATCCTTAATTGCTGAAGGTAAACCTTACCAAGATATTTTAGATTGTTTTCCTAATGTTAATTTTCATTGTCAGACAATTTCTAATATTATTGATCGTGCTAAAATTAGTTCATTTCAAACATCAATGTTATATCAAACCAAAAGAGTTAATATTGATAAATATTTGTATATTAACGTTGATGATACTTTCCTAACCTTTAGAGAAAAGAAACAAAAAAAGAAATACCGGATTAGAGTTGTTTTGTTTCATACTGGTTATGATTGAAAAAAATCAACAAAAAATAAAAAAGTATTAAAAAATAAACGAATCTACTTTTTCTTAGTAAAGCAAAATTCTAAAATTGATACTGCTGAATTTATGGAAGATGTCTATTCGTTAGCAAAAGATTTTTATCTTAATGTTGATCAAGTTAAAGTAATTATTGCTGGTGATGGTGCGCCATGAATTAGAGAATGTCAAAAATACTGACCAAGTAGTATTTATGTCCTTGATAAATTTCATGCGATTAGAAAAATAAGAAATGTTTACAGTCTTAACTCTTCTAATTTACAACCAACTTATCAGTTATTAAAAAATTTATTTAATCAAGGTAACTATCATAAAATCATGACTATTTTAGAAAATAATTCTTTTAAAGAGCCAATTAAAGTTTTAAAATTTAATAATTTAAAAGGTTACTTCTAATGGAATCAAGATGGCATTGAAAGCCAAAGTTATCAAGATAATCTTGGTTGTAGTGTTGAAAATGAAATCTCTCATCATGTTAAGTGGTTGTTAGGCTATGGATCAAAAGTTTTTAGTAAAAAATATTTGCTAATGTTAGAAATTCATATGGCCAAGATTAATGGCATATCAATGATTGATTTATTTTAAAGAACGAATCATTACAAAGGTAAAAGAACAACAGCAATACTTTAAAGAAAATTACTGAAGAAAAAGTTTTAGTTATGCTGTTACTGGTGAAATGCTACTAGCTAAAATGGGTGCTCGCGATAGATGGTGTTGAAATATTTCTAAAGATTAAAAAATAATTAAAATTAAAGATTTATTTTCTAATTAGAATCGTAATATTTTTTGTTATATAAATATTAGTTAAATTTATACATTTAATTTAACTAACGTTATAATTTAAAAGAATTTAAAGCTCGTTAAATTCAGTTAATCAAACTAAATAATATTTTTTACCACACAATCTATCAAATAATTCTTTCAATCATTGTTCAATTTTACTTGCTTTTACTAGCAATTATCTTTATAATTAATAATGCTGTGAAAACAGTTGCAACCGCACTTTTTTAGGTTTTAAGTGATAATAATTTGGTTATCCACCTTATAAGGCGAGTCTAAGCTGGAGGTGCAAAATGTTTGCAATAATTAAGACCGGTGGCAAACAAATTAATGTTGAAGTTGGTCAAGAATATTTTATTGAAAAATTACAAGGTAATCCTGAAGATAAAATTGTTTTTGATCAAGTATTAATGATTGATGGAACAGTAGGTAATCCAATAATTAAGGGTGCTTCAGTTCATGGAATCATTATCAAGCAAGATAAAGCGAAAAAGATTGTTGTTTTTAAATATAAACCAAAGAAAAATTCAAAAACTAAATATGGTCATCGTCAGCCATATACAAAGGTAAAAATTACTGATATTTTGTTAAGTGGTAAATCAACTGCAAAAGCAAAAACAACAGAAAACAAAACAACAACTAAAGCGACAACAAGTAAAACAACAAAATCAGAACAAACTGAAACTACTAAAAAAGTAACTAATAATAAAGTAGTGAAAGCACCAACAAAAGTTGCTGCAACTAAAAAAGCAACTACTGGTGAAAAGAAAGTAGTTAACAAAGAACCATCAACTGTAAAAAAAGCGAAAGTAAACAGTCCTACTAAAAAAGTAACAAAAAAATAGTTAATTAATATGGTAAAAACTAATTTTTATTATCAAAAAGATCAGATTGTTAAAGTTGAAGTTAGTGGGCATAGTAATTTTGATCAAGTTGGGAAAGATATTGTTTGTGCAGGAATCTCTGCTATTGTCTTTGGTACTTTAAATGCTCTTGATAATTTAGTTTCACAACAAGAAGTAAAAATTGTTGAACCTGAAACAAAAGTTATCATTGAAGTTTTAAAACCATCGGATAACAATCAAATGATTTTACAAACAATGTTTTGACAATTAAAAACTATTAGTAATCAATATCGTAAAAACATTATTATTAAGGAGGTTTACTAAAATGCGTTTTCAATTAAATTTACAATTCTTTGCTTCTAAAAAAGGAGTTGGATCAACTCGTAATGGAAGAGATTCTCATTCTAAACGTTTAGGAGCGAAAGCAAGTGATGGGCAGTTAATTCACGAAGGATCAATTATTTATCGCCAAAGAGGAACTAAAATTCACCCAGGAGTAAATGTTGGTCGTGGTGGTGATGATACTTTGTTTGCTTTAAAAACTGGTATTGTTAAATATGTTAAGTTTGCTAAAAATAAAACTAAAGTTAATATTTTAGAAGCAAAAAAATAATATTAACAATTATTAATAAAAGTTCTATTTTAAATAGAACTTTTTTATTAGTTAAAAAATCAAAACAAATAAATAATATCTATTTAATTATTGTTATTTTCAAGGTATCATTTATTTTGAAGATAGTTTAATAAAAGAATAAGAAAATTTTAGGAAAAATAATTATGAAGTTTATTGATTTAATCAAATTAAAAGTTAAAGCAGGTAAAGGTGGTGATGGAATCATCGCTTTTCGTCGTGAATTATATGTTCCTAAAGGTGGTCCAAGTGGTGGCGACGGTGGTAATGGTGGTAGTGTTATTTTTGTTGGCGATGAAGGTTTAAATACTTTATTAGACTTAAGAAAAACAAGAGAAATTAAAGCCTTAGCTGGTGAAAATGGTAAACCAAAAAATATGCATGGTAAGAATGGTACTAATACGATTGTTCGAGTACCATTAGGAACAATTGTTAAGGATATTAAAACTGGCACAATTATTGCTGATATTACTAAAAATAAAGCAACTGCAGTAATTGCTAAAGGTGGAATTGGTGGCCGTGGTAATGCAAAATTTGCTTCATCAACCAATCGTGTGCCAAAAATTTCAGAAAATGGCACACCAGGTCAAGAATTTGAAATAATTTGTGAATTAAAACTTTTAGCTAATGCTGGTTTGATTGGTTTGCCAAATGCTGGAAAATCAACTTTCTTAAAAGTAGTTTCAGCAGCAAAACCATTAATTGCTGATTATCCATTTACAACTTTAGATCCGCAACTAGCAGTAGTAACAAATAATAATGATAGTTTTGTTATTGCTGATTTACCCGGTTTAATTGCTGGTGCTAGTGATGGCAAAGGATTGGGTTTACAATTTTTGAAACATATTGAACGTTGTCAAGTTTTAGTGCATATGATTGATATTAGTGACGAAAAAAGTGATCATTTTTTAACTTATCAATTAATTAAACAAGAGTTAAGTAAATATAATAAAAAGATTTTAGAAAAGCCAGAAATTGTTGTTGCTAATAAAATTGATTTATTAGCAGATTTATCAGCAGTTAAGAAATTAGCAGATGCAATTAAAAAACCAGTTTTTGCTATTTCAGCTTTAAAAAAAGAGAATCTTAAACCTTTAATTGCTGAGATTGCAAAATTTGTTAAAACTGTTGCAAAAGAAGAGCCAGAAGAAGTTAAAGAAGAACATGTTTTATATAAATATCAACCAAAACCTAATGCTGAACCTGAAGTAATTGTTACAAAGATTAAAGACCATCAATGAGAAGTTACAGGTAGTGCTGTCAATAGAATTGCACAAAGAAATCCTTTGAATACTTATCAAAATATTTTGTTGTTTAGAATTAAATTACAAGATTTAGGTGTCTTTGAACAATTAAGAAAAAAAGGTGTTAAAAAAGGTGACAGTGTTAAGATTTATAATTATGATATGATTTGAGAAACAGAATAAAATTAGCCAGAAAGATTAAAAGAAAGTGAATAATAATGAAATTAGAACAATATTTGGAACAAATTGTTAAATTTTTACAAGATGAAGTTAAGAAAGCTCATGCCAAAGGGGTAATTGTTGGTTTAAGTGGTGGTGTTGATTCAGCTGTTGCTGCTTTATTAATGAAAAAAGCATTTCCTAATAATCATTTAGTCTTGCTTATGCCTTGTCAATCACCAGAGATTGATTTAGATTATGCTAATAATTTAGTTAAAAAACATAAATTAACATCGCAATTAGTTAATTTAGATGAAGTTTTTCTTAGTTTTAAAAAGAATTTACCAAAAAATATTCCATCAGAACAAGAAAAAACAATTTTTGGTAATTTAAAGTCACGATTAAGAATGAGTACTCTTTATACTTATGCTCAAATTAATAATTATTTAGTTGTTGGAACAAGTAATGCTGATGAATGACATACTGGTTATTTTACTAAGTATGGTGATAGTGGTGTTGATTTATTACCACTTGTTAATTTAGTAAAGCAAGATATTTTTCAAGCAGCAAAAATTCTAAATGTCACTAAAGAAATTATTGCTAGAAAACCGAGCGCTAGTTTATGAGCAGGTCAAACCGATGAAGCAGAAATGGGTCTTACTTATCAAGAATTAGATCAATTTTTATTAGGCGATATTAAAAAATTATCTGATCAAGTTCAGATAAAAATTACAACCATGCATGAACGAACACAACATAAACGCAAAGCAATTCCGCAAGCGCCAAAATGATGAAGTCGTAATTAAAAATTAAGAAAGAGTAAGAAATTATGTCAGGTCACTCACAATTTGCTAATATTAAACATCGTAAAGATGCCCAAGATATTAAACGTGGTAAAATTTTTCAAAAAATTAATCGTGAAATTTATACTGCTGTTAAATTACACGGTCCTAATATTGAAAATAATCCCAAGTTACGAACAATTTTAGAAAAAGCTCGTAGTTTAAATATGCCAAAAGATAATATTAATCGGGCAATTGCTAAAGCTAATAATCAAAATGATCAAGATAATTATCAAGAAGTAATTTATGAGGGATTTGGTCCAGGAACAATTGCTTTAATTATTCATTGTTTAACTGATAATAAAAATCGTACTACTGCTAATATTCGTGGTTATTTTAATAAATATCAAGCAAAATTAGGTGTTAGCAATTCAGTTCAACATTTATTTTTTAAAGCCGGTGTCATTGAATTTATTAGTCCTTTGGATTTAGATGATATTTTAGATTTAGTAATTAATTTTGAGATTTTAGATTTTAGTAAAGATGAAGAGATTGTGCAGTTAATTGTTGCTCAAGAAGATTTAGCAATCATTGTTCAGGCATTAAGAGCTGCAAAAATTGAAAATTTTGTTACTAATGAAATTAGAAATGTACCATTTGAACCAATCAATGTTAGTGATGAAGATTTAGTTAGTTATCAAAAACTTTTTGACTTATTGGAAAATGATGATGATGTCCAATTTATTGAAAGTAATTTAAAAAAATAAGACTGATTTTGAATTAAACAACTAAAAAATTAATTGTCTTTTAATACTTTTGTTGGTATTCTTATATAGTATTATTAAGATATTTAATAAATCATTTTTTTGATTTTATCTTAAAGATTTAGGAAGTGATTTTGCTTTATGAAAAAAAAATCATTAACGAAAGCAAAACGAGAAAAGAAACTTAGAGGTTTTTCTTTTTTTACGAGAATGACTTCTTTAATAATTATCGCTGCTGCAATTATTGTTAGTGCAGTTTTTAGTATTTTTTATTTAGACAGTAATCGTAATTTAAGTATTGAATTTGCTGGTGGCTATCAAACTCAAGTTAGATATGAGGGAGTTCATGAAGAAGATAGTAATAGTCGAAAAGTTATTACTTTATTAGAAAATCGAATTGATCCTTTAGGAACAAGTAATATTAATATTGAAAAAAGTACTAGCAATGGTGGTGATTTTTATAATTTATCAATTAGTAAAGATGCTGGGATTGATATTGCTAGTTTTATTAATAATGTTTCTCGTCGTGGGTATATTTATTTATTAGATGATCAAGGACACGATTTGTTAGCTAATAAATATGATGAAAATAGTAAAGCATGAAGTGCCAGAGAAGAAAGAATTACTACTAGTGATGCTTTTAGTAGCATTTCAGAAACAACTAATCAAAATTCTCATCAACCAGAAGTAGTTTTTAATGTTAATTCGCAATCAGACTTAGTTAGTACCATTCAAGCAATTACTAAAGATGGGTCTAATAAAGTTTATTTTTATTCTGATATTGGTAGTTTACTAAATTATATTCGTAATACTTTAACTGGTTTAGAAGATTTAGCATCAGTAATTGAAAGTGAAACTAGTCAAACTAAACAAGATGCTTTAAAAGTTTTATTAGCAAATGAAACAGTTGGTTTAGATGATGCTACTGGACAAAAAATGTATAATGCGATTAGAAATCCAAATTCATCGGCTGGTAAACAATTAAGAAATCTATTAGATCAAAGTAAAAATGGTCTTTATATGATTAATTGAATTTATTCTGATACTTCAACAACAACACCATTATTAGTTGATACTAATAATAAAGATAATGTTTTTGACCCTAATAATCCTTTTGATCCATCAGAAACCAAAGGTTCACCAATGAATGCTTGATTGCCACATATTAAGGATTTAATTGTTTTACCTGACATTTCACAATTTCTTGATACATCAATTATTAGTTATAAATATGCACCATATTATATTGGTGAAATTGCTAGTCTTGCAAATTCTAATAGTAATCAAATTACTATTAATGATAATACTTTTAATAAAGCCAAAGTTCGTCAAATTGTTAATCTTTTAACTGCTGGTAAAGAACAAAATGATTTTATTGTTGAAGCGTTTTTAACAATTGATGCAACTTTAGGAGCGCAAGCTTTAAAAATTGCGATAATTGCTTTAGCTGTTGCTTTGGCAGTTTTAGCAATTGTGATTATTTTTAATTATCGGTTCCTTGGTTTTATTGCTATTTTTACAATTATTTTATTTTTAGTTATAACTTTAGTAGCATTTACTTTCTTAAATAATGTTGTTGCTCCAGAAACTGGTATTGCTTTAATTATTGGTCTTGCTTTATTGCTAGATTTAATTGTTGGGTTATTTAATAATCTTAAAAAAGAATATCGTTCAGGAAAAAGTGTTTATGAGGCTTTTAAAGCAGCAAATAAAAAATCATTAGTTTCAGCTTTTGATTGTAGTTTGATTGTTTTAATTGTTAGTTTAACAATTTTCTGATTTGGTGCTCGTTCAATTCGTGGTTTTGCAATTATGACTTCAATTTCAACTTTTGGTGTAATTGTTTTAGGAGTATTAATTTTAAGGTTAGTCTTATATTTACTATTAAAAAATAATGTCTTTGAAAAAAGAGCTGCTTTGTTAGGCTTAACACCAAGAACTCGTCGAAATCCTAAGAAAAGTAAGAATTCTCGTTATAATCAAGCTAAAGTTAAATTAGCAGTTTTAGTTGCTCAAACTAAGAGCAAAACAACTAGTTTAAATGCTAGCAAATGAAATTATCATAAATTAACAAAATGAATTATTACTGGTTTTGCTGTAATTTTAGTTACTTCAGGAATTGTCTTTTTCACTGCTGGTGCTAATTTTAGTCAAGGTTTTGATAGTAGAATTGATTTTACTGGTGAAGTTGCAACCCAACAAGATCCAACTAACTCTAATAATTCTGATGGTTTTAATTTAATTAGTGAAGCAAATAGTCGTCGTAATGAAGTTATTAAGATTTTAAATGATAATGATTATTCATATCAAAAAGTTTATTATGCATTAATGACTAATTCGCTAACTCCAGGTAGAAATGTGATTAGAATTATTATTGAAACTAGTGTTAAAGATAGTGCTGCCAGTGATTTTCGCCAGTTTTTACAAAGTGAAGTAACTTGAGCAAATTGAAACTATACAACTAATAATGCTTTATCAGGTAATCAGTTATTTAAAAGTATGCTAATTACAATTGCTATTGCTTTAATTACAATTTTTATTTATATTATTATTAGATTTCAATTTAGTTTTTCAATTCCACTGATTATTGCTTTAGTTTTTGCAGTTTTTGTCACACTAGCAACATTAGTAACATTACAAATTACAATTTCGACAATGACAATTGGTGTGATTTTAGCAGTAGTAATTTTAGTTTTAATTAATAGTGTCATTATTTTTGATAATATTAAAGAAATTAAATTAAACTTAACAAAAACAAAAAATGATAAGTTAACAAAAGCTGAAATTGTTGCTATTAGTAATGAAGGTGTTAAACGATCATTAACAAGAACAATGCTAGCGAACGGTATTATAATTGTAACAGCATTAATCGTGTTATGCTTCCTACCAAGTTTCTGAGCAGTTAGTCTTGCTTTGATTCTTGGAAGTGTTGTTACCTTTCTTGTTAGCCATTTTCTTGCTCCTTGATTATGAACTTACTTTGAAAGATGAAGAATTAGAAGATTTCAAAAACGAGCAGAAAAAATTAAAAAACATTTTGTTGGACCTGATGAATATATTGTTTCTGGTATTAACGATTAATGGTTTTTTGAAAATATAAAGATTTAAAGGAAAAAAAATGAATTTAGATACAATAAAAAAAATGATTCGCAATGTTCCTAATTTCCCAAAATCAGGAATTCAATTTAAAGATATTACTCCTGTGCTTGCTAATCCTGAAGCGTTTTCGTTTGTTATTAAAACTTTTGCTGATTTAGTTAAAAAAGATCAAATAACAGCGATTGCAGCTCCAGAAGCGCGTGGCTTTATTTTTGGTAGTGCTTTAGCACTTGCTTTGAAAGTTAAATTTGTTCCAATTAGAAAAAGTGGTAAGTTACCTGCTAAAACTTATCATGTTGAATATCAATTAGAATATGGAACTGATAAGTTAGAAATTCATCAAGATGCTTTAACAAAAAATGATCGAGTTTTAATTATTGATGATTTAATTGCAACTTCAGGAACAATTCATGCTTGTATTGAATTAGTACAATTATCACAAGCACAAGTTGCAGCAATTGCGACTTTAATTACTTTAAAAGAATTTGAAGATCAACAAAAATTTGGTAAGATTCCTTTTCATAGTTTAATTGAGTTTTAAAAATATGAATAACATTACTTGTAAAGATTTTAATGAAGTATTAAAGCAAGCAAAAAGCTATATTAAAAATGAAAAACTTTTGGTTCAAATTGAAAAAGCATATCAATATGCTGAGTTGAAACATCAAGGACAATTAAGAAAAAATGGTGATCCTTATTTATATCATGTTTTATCAACCGCATATACTTTAACTTTATGACACTTAGATCCTGCAACAATTCAAGCAGGTCTTTTGCATGATATTTTAGAAGATACACCAACTAGTGTTGATGATTTAGTAACAGAATTTGGTCAGGAAGTTGCTGCATTAGTTTCAGCAGTAACAAAAGTTAGTCATTTTGCTAAAGAAAAGCGAGCAGAAATTAAATCTGATTATTTAAGAAAATTATATTTAAGTTTAGCTGATGATATTAGAGTAATTATTATTAAGATGGCTGATCGTTTACATAATATTAGAACAATTGAATTTTTAGATTTAACAAAGCAAAAAGTTGTCGCTAAAGAAACATTAGAAGTTTATGCTTCAATTGCTCACCGTTTAGGAATGCGAGAATTGCAAGCAGAGTTAGAAGATCGTTCTTTTGCCGTTTTATTACCAGAAGAATATCAAAAAATTAGTAATCTAGTTAAAAAAGATGAAGAAAATCGAAAACAATTAGTTGATAATACAATTAAAGAAATTAGAAAAACTTTAGTTAAACATGAAAAGTTAAAGTTTGATATTTATGGGCGAAGTAAAAATCTATTTTCAATTTATCGAAAAATGTATTATTTTGCTAAAGATTTTAACCAAATTCATGATATTTTAGCAATTAGAATTATTAGTAATTCCGTTGATAATTGTTATGCAATTCTTGGTTATTTACATCAAAAATTCACACCATTACCAGGTAAATTTAAAGATTATATTGCGACACCAAAAAATAATATGTATCAATCATTACATACTTCAATTGTTAATAAAAATGAAATTTATGAATTACAAATTAGAACTGAAGAAATGGAATATTATGCCATGGTTGGTGCTGCTGCTCATTGACGTTATAAAGATGGTGAAGAAATAAGTCCTAAGAAAAAACAAGCAGAAATTGATGAAAAATTAAATATTTTTCAAACAATTTTGGATTTAAATACAGTTAAAAGTGAAGAAGCAAATGCCGATTTAGAAACTGAGATTAAGCAAGATTTATTTAGTGAATTAATTTATGTTTTAACACCTAATGGTAAAGTTGTAACATTACCACTTGGGGCAACAATTTTAGATTTTGCTTATAAAATTCATACTGAAATTGGTGAAACTGCCATGGGTGCTCGAATCAATGGTGTTTATTCTGCTTTAAATACAGTTTTAAAAACTGGTGATGTTGTTGAAATTAAAACTTCAAAAACAGTAAAACCAAATTATGACTGGTTAACAATTGCCAAGACAAATTTTGCTCGTCATAAAATCAAAAAATATCTAATTCAAACAACTCCTTTAAAACCTGAAACAAAAACTAAAGGAGTAGCTGATAATGATAAAAGAATTGTTAATGTTAAAGAGCAAATTGATAAATATCTTCAAGATCATAAATTACGCTGAAGAATTGCAAGTAGCTCAGTTATTTATAAACGCTTAAAGTTTTTAAAATATCCAACTTATGATGATTTTTGTTTAGCGATTGCTAATGGGACTTATACAATTGAAGATGCTGTTAAAGAAGTTTTATTTAAAGATTCATTAAAATTTAAAGATTTTAAAACCAGAAAGAGTGTTAATTTAACTAAATCTAATAAGATTAATGATGTAATTGTTGAAAATGCACCGACAATTAAAACGCAATTAGCTCGTTGTTGTTTACCAATTCCTAATGAAATGATTATTGGTTATATTAGTAAAGGTCAAGGAATTAAAGTTCATCGTCCCGATTGTCCAAATATTATTAATGAAACAAAAGGTGACAAAAAAGCACGAACTTTACCAACAGTTTGAAATTTACCAGCAACAATTATGAGAACTTATGATGCTGGTATTAAAATTTATTATTTGGACCGACCAGGATTATTAGCCGATATTATTAATTTATTAAATCTTTTGAAAGTATCAATTCAAAATGTTGATGCTAATAATCAATTAATTAATCATAAGGGAGTTTTGAAATTAACAATCAAAGTCCCCGATATTGATCGGTTACAACAAATTACTTCTTCATTAAAGAAGGTACCTGATATCATTGATATAACAAGAATAATTTTGTAAAATTTTAAGTATATCAAACTCTTTTATTAAAAATCTTTGTAAAATATAATTAAGCAATATAAATTTAAGGTGAAAAAATGAAGTTTCAGCGTCCGAAGGGAACAGAAGATTTATATAATCAACAAGTAATTATTTTTAGTAACATTATTAGTGAGTTAGTAACTGTTGCTAAAAATTTTAATTATCAAGAAATTATTACTCCGGTAATTGAATCAGCAGATTTATTTTTACGCTCAATTGGTTCAACAACTAATATTGTTGAAAAAGAAATTTATCAATTTTTAGATAAAGGCAAAAGAAATCTTGCTTTAAGACCTGAAGGAACAGCTGGTGTTATTCGTGCTGTTGTTGAAAATAAACTTTATAATAATCAAAAACAAACATTAAAATATTTTTATTATGGTAATATGTATCGTTATGAAAATCCGCAAAAGGGTCGTAACCGTGAATTTCACCAATTTGGTGTTGAAGTTTTAGGAACAAAAGATCCGTTATTAGATGTTGAAGTAATTGTTTTAGCAGCAAAAATGTTAGAAGCATTAAATATTAATGATTATCAATTAGCAATTAATTTTTTTGGTTCTGAAACAACAAAAACTAAATTTAATCATGCTTTGTCAAAAGCTTTAATGAAAGTAAAATCAAAATTACCACTTGAATTACAAACAAAAATTAAAACTAATCCGTTACGAATTTTAGATGCTCAAGAATTTCAAACTTTAAATTTAGCGGTACCAGAAATTGCTCAATTTTATTCGCCAGAAGAAAAAGCATATTTTGCTACGATTACTAAGATGTTAACAACTTTAAAAATTAATTTTAATGTTAATCAAACTTTAGTTCGTGGTTTAGATTATTATAATGGTGTTATTTTTGAATTTGTTAGTAATAATGATGCTTTGGGTAAAAGTCAAAATACTTTAATTGGTGGTGGCAGATATGATAATTTGGCACAAGAGTTGGGAGTACCCTATGCTTATCCAGCAATTGGTTTTGCTTTTGGAATTGAAAGATTAATGTTATTATTAGCAAATAAACCAAAGTTCACTGAAACTAAAAAATTAGATTTATTTATTATTAGTCAATTTCAAACAGGATTAAGTGTGTCGTTGCTTTTGTTAAATGATTTACGAAAAATAAGTTATTTTGTTGATGGTAATTTTAGTTTATTTAATGATAAACAAAAAAGTAATTTAATTAAAAGTATTCAAACAACTAATAATCTTTTAGTATTAGAAAAAGTTAATCAAGCAACTTGTTATCAGTTAACAAAAAAAACAAAAGTAGTAATTAAATTTGAAAATCAAGAACAATTATTAACAAAAATTATTGATTTACTGAAAATAAGTGAGGTTAAATAATGAATACTGGATATCGTACTAATAATTGTGGCAGTTTGACAAAAAATGATTTGAAACAAAATGTTATTTTAAGTGGTTGAGTTCATGCCATTAGAGTTAAAAAAAATGCAATCTTTTTAGACTTACGAGATCGATATGGTTTGACACAAATTGTTATTAAAAGTGATGAACCTAATTTTGATAATTTAAAAAAAATGAAAGTTGAATCAGTAATTCAAGTTACCGGTCAAGTTGTTGCTCGACAAGTTGCTAATCCTAAATTAACAACCGGTGCAATTGAAGTAGTTGCTGAAAAAGTTAAAATTTTAAGTGAAGCTAAAGCACTTCCTTTTGTTATTAATGATGCCAATAATTTTACTGCTTTAGAAGATTTACGCTTAAAGTATCGTTATTTAGATTTAAGACGAAAAGAAATGTTCCAACAATTAAAATTTAAACATCAATTTCTTAATATTATTCGTAATTTTTTAAATGCTGAAGGTTTTTTAGAAGTTGATACACCAGTTTTGACTAAATCAACACCGGAAGGAGCGAGAGACTTTTTAGTTCCGGCACGGATTAAGAAAAATGCTTTTTATGCTTTACCACAATCACCACAGTTATATAAACAATTATTAATGATTAGTGGCATTGATAAATATTATCAAATTGCTAAGTGTTTTCGTGATGAAGATTTTCGTGCTGATCGGCAACCAGAATTTCAACAATTAGATTTAGAAATGTCTTTTGTTAAACAAACAGATGTCATTGAGTTAGTTGAAAAATTAATGACAAATTTATGAAAGCAATTAAATTTATCAGATTTAGTTTTTCCTTTACCTTGATTAAGTTATCAAGAGGCGATTGATTTATATGGTAGTGATAAACCTGATTTACGATGTGTTTGTAAAATTGTTAATTTACCATCAACAGTGAAAGCTTTATCTTTAAAAGGTTTTTGAGTTAATGATAAATTTACTGATGCAACAAAAAAAGCAATCTTACGAATTGTTGAACAACATCAAGGTAAGAACTTTTTAGTATATTCAAGAACAAAAGGTCAAATTATTTTTAGTACTAATAATAAAATTATTTTAAATGAAACACAACTTACAACTTTAGGAACAACAAATGCTGAAAAAGAAAAAGACCTTTGTTATTTAACTTATGAATCTGATAATACTGGTGCGATGGTTTTAGGTGCAATTAGAACTTTTTATTGTTTAGATCAAGAACGACAAGCAAAGCATCCAGATTTCTTAGCAAATATTAATACTTATCGTTTATTATGAATTGTTGATTGACCAATGTTTGAAAAAATTGATAATAAAATTTCTGCTTGTCATCATCCATTTACTAGTCCTTTATTACCAGAACAAGTTTTAGATTTAAAACAAAAAGATTTTGATCAATTACTAAAAATTAAAGCATCAGCTTATGATTTAGTTTTAAATGGTAATGAAATTGCTGGTGGCAGTGTGCGAATTTTTGACAAGCAATTACAAGCAAAGATTTTTGAAATTTTACAATTAAAACCAGAAATTGTTAAAGAACAATTTGGTTTCTTTTTAGATGCTTTTGATTATGGTGTGCCACCGCATGCTGGGATTGCTTTTGGTATTGATCGTTTATTGATGATTTTAGCTAAGAATAATTCAATTAGAGATACGATTGCCTTTCCAAAAAATAGTAGTGGGATTGATTTATTAACTAATAGTCCAAGTGCGATTGATGTTAAACAATTACAAGTATTGGGATTAAAAATTTTGAATGATAAAAAATAAATGATATTAACTTTATTTTTTTGAAAAAAATCATTAAGATTATAAAGGAAAATGGTTAAAGTTGGAGGAAGTAAAAAAATGCCAAATAATATTGATCAATTAACAATTAATTCAATTCGAGTTTTAGGAGTTGAAGCAGTTAATAATGCTAAAAGTGGTCATCCAGGAATTGTTTTAGGTGCGGCACCAATGGTGTATGCTTTATTTAAAGATCATTTAAAATTTAATCCAAAGAATCCTTATTGATTTAATCGTGATCGTTTTATTTTATCTGCTGGTCATGGTAGTGCTTTATTGTATTCAATGCTATATCATGCTGGTTATAATTATAAAATTGATGATTTAAAGAATTTTCGTAAGTTAGATAGTAAAACTCCAGGTCATCCAGAATATGATTTAGATTTAGGAATTGAAATGGCAACTGGACCTTTAGGTCAAGGTTTAGCAACAGCTGTTGGTATGGCGATTGCTGAAAGTTTTTTAGCAGCAAAATATAATCAAGATAATCATAAATTAATTGATCATTATACTTATGTCTTATGTGGTGATGGTGATTTACAAGAAGGGATTACTCAAGAAGCTTTAAGTTTTGCAGGTCACTTTAAATTACATAAGTTAATTGTTTTATACGATTCAAATGATGTGCAATTAGATTCAGCAACTGATGCCGTTATTTCTGAAAATACTGAAAAAAGAATGAAAGCCTTAAACTGAAATTATTTAAAAGTTACTGAGGGCAATGATTATCAAGCAATTAGTAAAGCAATTGCAAGTGCTAAAGCAAGTGAATTACCAACTTTAATTGAAGTTAAAACAGTAATTGGTTTTGGGGCAACAAAGCAAGGAACTCCAGCAGTTCATGGTGCACCATTAATGGATGATATTGCAACAGTAAAGAAAAATTTACAATGAAATACTAAAGAAACATTTTCAGTTCCCCAAGAAGTAATCAATAATTTTCAAAAAGCAAAAATTAATCAAGGTCAAGATGCAGAACGAAAATGAAATAAACTATTAAATGATTATCAAAAAAATTATTCTGATTTATATCAAGAAATTAGTTTTGCTATCAAAGGACAGTTATTTAATAATCCCTTTTTATTTAATAAAATTGACTGACAAAGTATCATTAATAATGAATCTATCGCAACAAGAGTTGTTTCAGGAAAAATTTTAAAACTTTTATCACAACATTATCCAACATTAATTGGCGGTAGTGCTGATTTATCTAGTTCAACGAAAGCAATGGTTTCAGATCAAGATTATGATAGTAAAAATTATCGTGGTCGTCATCTTCATTTTGGTGTTCGAGAATTTGCAATGTCTGCAATTGTTAATGGTTTAACTTTACATCAAGGTTTAATTGCTTTTGGTTCAACTTTTTTAGTATTTAGTGATTATCAAAAAGCTGCTTTAAGATTAGCAGCATTAATGAAAATTCCTTCATTATTTATTTTTACTCATGATTCAATTGCTGTTGGTGAAGATGGACCAACACATCAACCAGTTGAACAATTATTAATGTTAAGAACAATTCCTAATTTTAATGTTATGCGTCCAGCAGATGTTAGAGAAACAATTGGAGCTTATAAAGTTGCTTTAATGGCAAAAACTTTTCCTAGTGCGATTGCTTTAACAAGACAAGATTTACCACAGATGACTAATAGTAATATTGATGCTGTTGCCAAAGGTGCTTATATTATTAGTGATGAAGATAAAACAAAAGCATTAGATTTAGTTTTTATTGCTACAGGTAGTGAAGTTCATTTAGCTGTTGAAGTACAAAAGATATTAGTTAAGAATAAAATTAATGCTCGAGTTGTTTCGATGCCATCAACTTATTTATTCGATCGACAGGAACAAGAATATAAAAATAAAATCTTGCCAATAACAATTAAAAAGGTGGCGATTGAAATGGGTGTTAATGACTCATGATATAAATATGTTGGACTTGCTGGTTTAGTAATTGGTATAAATCAATTTGGTATGTCAGGTGAAATATCAGCAGTTTTAGATAAATATGGTTTTACAAGTAATAAAATTTATCAAAAAGTTATCAAGTATTTAACAAATAAGGAGGTAAAATAATATGATTCCATGATGAGCAGGATTAATAATTGGCATTGTTGGTGCTTTAATTGGTGGTGGAATTGGTTTTTTAATTACTAAAAGAATTTTTGAAAAACAATTGGAAAAAAATCCGCCAATTAATGAAAATATGATTCGTGCAATGTATTCACAAATGGGTCGTAAACCAAGTGAAGCGCAAATTAAATCAGTAATGCAAGCAATGAAACGACAACAAAGAATGACAAAGAAAAAATAATTATGAAAAAAAAGTTTTATCATTTTATTTTTGCTAGTAATGATAAAACTCTTTTTTATTTTAATTAAATAGAATCTATTAGAATTAACATAGAAATTATTAGAGGATATATATGGTTGATTTTTTTAATATCAAAAATAATCTTAATATTAAGACCCGTGAAAGTGGTGTTGAATTATTAAGAATTTTATCAATGTTTTTTGTTATTATTATTCATGAAATTTTTTATTTTTTACCTAGTGATAATTTGTTTGTTGTAATTGGCAGAGTTATTAGTTGACCAGCAATCTTTTGTTTTGCTTTTATTACCGGATATTTTTTGATTTTAAAAAATGATCAAGGTAGTAAAATTAAAAGATTTTTATTTTTAACTTTAGAAATTGTTATTTGAAGAATATTAATTTCTTTAATTTATTTAATTGCTGCTTCATTTATTGCCCATGATTCTGTTGCAAATTTTTTTTATGATTTTTTTGTTCATGTTATTATTGATTTGATTTCACCTAATTTTTGATATTTTTGAGCAATTATTTTTGTTTATTTAATCTTTCCATTTTTTGCTAGTTTTTTAGATAAAAATTATAAGAACGGAAAGCAATTATTAAAATGAATTTTATGATTTTTCTTTATGATTACTATTATCGCAACTCTTGGTCATGCTTTAATTAAGGTTATTCATTATAATTTTTCAGCTTATACTGACTGAGCTACATTTGGTATTGTTATGTTTCCCGCAGTTTTAGGTGGTTATTGACATTTAATTGAGCAAGAGCAAAGATGAGAATATAATTGAAAAATGCAGTTATATGGAGTTTTAGGATTAGTTATTGTTTATTTAATTAATTTTTCATGAGAATGATGAATGAAAGATGGTGGAACTGCTCGGACATATTTAAATCCTTTATGAACTTTAGCAGGATGATTTTATTTTTTAATTTTTAAAGGATTTAAATTTCATAATAAATTTATTAATTGGTGATCAGATTTAAGTTGATGAATTTATGTTCTTCATCAAGGTTTTATTTATCTCTGAGCATCAACATTAATGTCATATACTAATTTGGATAATTATAGTCGTACTATTTTAACAATTTTAATTTGTTATTTCTTAACAATTATTTTAGTTTTAGCAACACAAAATTTTGATCGTTTTATTTTTAAACCTTTTATCTGAGAAAAATGAAAAAAATGATTTAAAAATATTAATGAAAAACGAAAACAAGAATCAAAATTACAAGAAGAAAAATAAATCTTAATAATGAGTCAATTATTATTTAATTGAACTCATTTTTTTAATTTTAATAAATATTAGGATTATTAAAGATTTATTTTGATGAATTTTTATCTTTAAATTTTTTATCATTGTTGAATAATAAATTCTTGATAGTTTTCATCAAGTTTTAAAATGCTAATAAAAACAGTCATATAAGAAACACCAAAATTAAATCCTAGGAAGCGAATTATTATTAATAATAAATAATAATTTTCATCAATTAATAAATTCTTAAGCATTTTACGAACAATTATTAACCCGGTAATTTTTTGCAGTGATCAAGCTTGCAAAAAAGTAAAAGTTAGAAAAATAATTGATGCACAAATTCATTTAATAATATTAACTGAGACAAAATATCCAATTGGAATTGCTAATATTATTAATATTAAATTAAATAATAAAATCAATAATTCAATTTTAGTACTAATTTTGGAGAAATTTTTAATTGTTTCAGAATTTAAATTAGAATGTTTAATTTCTTGCTGCTTTAGATTTACATTTATCATAGATTTTTTATTTTTTAAAAAGATTAAACTTCCAATGACGCTAAAAAGATTTAAAGTGATAATATCTAATCATAATAACTTTAAATAATTATTACGATATTTGTCTCGTAATGATAGTTTATAATAGTCACTAATTCAGCGAATAAAAAATAAGATTACTAAAAGATTAATAATTAAAATTCCAATTCAAGGAATTCTAATAGGAGTTTCAGGAGCACCAGATATTTTAATTTTAAAAGCTTCAAGAACTAAAAAAAGCCAAGTATAAAACATATTTGCTATAATACTAAATGCCAAAAAAATACCGTCAATTCAATAGGTTAAAAAAAATAATCTTAATATTGCCGGTTTAAGATTAAGATTAGATTGAATTAACGATTTAATACTATATAATCTATGAGTTGCAATTATTTTTTTTCTTGTTGTTTCAATTTCTATTGTTGTAATTGAATTTTTTTTAGCAATTGTTAGTCCGATGATTCTTGCTAATCATATTGAAAATCAACCCATTATAAACCTACTTTTCCTAAATATTGTTTTGATTATATGTTATTCAGTGGAAATTTTTCTTCAAATAATAAACCAAGGTCATTGTCATTTCACTCCTTGCCGTTATAGGCATTAATCATTTGTCTTGTTATAGTAGCAAAAAGACCAGAAATTAGTTCAAGAAGCGGTGTAAGTCATCCAGTTGAAGATGTTAAAGCAAGAACAAAACTTGCTAAAGTACTAAAACCTTTTTCATATCCCCTCCAGTTTTTAATAAAAATATTTATTAATATCAACTAGAAAAAATTAATCTCCTCTTACCCAATTGATTACATATGTTATTATATGAAAAGTTTATTTTTTTACAATATTAATTTTAAAAATTTGCAAAAAAATAACCCAGAATTAATATTCTGAGTTATTGATTTTTTTATATTTTTTTAAATTACTTTGTTTTATTATTTTGTTTTTCTTGCTCAATTTTTTTATTTTTGCGATCAAACATTGTTACTTTTCGTTCAGTTTTATTGAAAATTCGCATTAAATTAGATCAATGACGCATGATAACAACAATTCAAGTTAACAAAATAATTCAACTAATCATATTGTATTGTATATCATGTGGTCATACATAAGCATTGACTGGCATATGAGGAATTCAAGAAATCGCAAAGGCAACTCCGACCATTAATACTGATGATAATGAAACCATTTTTCAAATATAAAGAATTGCTCATCAAGCAGCAACAGCAACAACAAAATAAATTGGATTAATTATTAGTAATAATCCTAATGATGAAGCAGCCCCTTTACCACCACGAAAACCAAAATAAAGTGGTCAACAATGACCAATGATTGAACCAAATCCAGCATAATAAACAAAAGCATCATTAAATAAAGGTGTTCATTTAGCATTTGCAATGTGAATGAATGTTAATCCTCAAGCAACTAAAACAGCAATCATTGGTTTAAATCCATCGGCAAATAAAATTATTATTCCTCATTTTTTACCTAAAACTCTTGTTGAATTGGTTGCTCCAGCATTATGTGAGTGATATTCTCGTACATCTCTTTTAAACTTTTTTTTACTAACAATAATTGAAAGCGAAAATGATCCAATTAAATAACCAATAATCATGAAAATGAAGGTTCCCAAAATATTAATATGTTGCATTTATTTTCTCCTTTTTTATTCTCGTTTAGATTATAACAAATTAAAATATTAAGACAAAATACAATAAAAAAAACAAAGTAAAAGCTAGTAAATTACTAGCTAAAATTTTGTTTAATTATTATTATTTTCATTATTATTTGCTTTATTTAGTTTTTTAACTTTGTAAATGTTATAAAAAATTAAACCTAATAAAATCGCATTAACAATTCAACCAAAAGCATTTGCTGCTAGTAAAGCTCAGTTTTCTTGAAAACTAGCATAGACAATGAAAAAAGTTAAACCAAGATGGTAAATTACATAAGAAATTCATGATAAACCTTTGGTATTTTTTGTTTTTATTAGTTTATATGTTTGTGGTAAAAAGGCAACTGAAATAAGAAATGCACCAATGTAATTAATTATTTGAATGGCGATAGGCATTATTTTTGCTCTCCTTCTTTATGTTCTTCTTGTGGATTATTTCGTGCCTTAATAATATTAATTGTTGCGATGATTAAAATTATAATTGTGAAAAATCCAGTAATTGCTTCACAAATAATGATTGGAATATCTTTAGCATAAATTCCAAAGATTAAAAAACCAATACAACCTAGTAAAAAAATACTATAGGAAATAATTGAAATTCCTTTGGTTTCTTTTTTAATAATAGTTTTAAGAGTTTGCGGTAAAAAAGCTAATGGGATACAAATACTAGCTAAGTAACCGAGTACTTTAATAGCAATTTCTGTTGATGACAAAATGTTCCTCCTTGATTTTTCAAAAAACTCGTGCTAGTTGAAAATCTTAACACGAGTTTATTTTAATTGATTTTATATTATTTTTCTATTTTCTTGATTTTCATCGTTACTATCTTCTATTAATGAAGGAGATGATTCATTAATAGTATTATTATCTTTTTTCTTTAATTCTTCTAATAGTTCTTGATTTTGTTTTAATAAATCTTTAATAACTTCTTTATCTTCTTTATTTGCTTCTTCTCTTTTAATGTCTTGTGCTTTTCGGACTGCTTGTTCTACTTGGGTTTGTTTTTCTTTTTCAGCTTCTCTTGCTTTACTTAAAAGAACTCAACCAATTAGTAATCCAAGTAATCCTGTACCAAGAAAACATAAAATCATGCCGGCAGCATTATTTTTCTTACACATTACCGCGCCACCCCATGTAAAGCCAATTGCTCATCCAAAAACAATTATTAAAATGATAATTAATGTTACTGCGTACATTGTTTATTTCCTTTTTTATTATTGTTGATTATCTTCTTGTTCTTCATCTTCATTTTCTTCTATATCTTCTTGCTCTTCAGATTCTTTTTCTTCTTGACTTTCGTCTTTTGAAGCATTGTCATCTTTATTTTTCTTTCATTTTTTTCAAAATTTTCAGTTCATTTTTTCTTTTGCCTTTCTTTAATTAATAGTTATTACTTATTTTTATTATAGCAAATAAGTTTAATTAAGTTAATTATTCTTTGAAATAATTCTTACTAAGAGTTTATGATAAAATTATTAAGAATTAAAATTTACTTTGAAGCAAAGATTGAAAGGATACTATGCCACAAAATAATATTTATAATGAATCATCAATTCAAATTTTGGAAGGTTTAGATGCTGTTAGAAAACGTCCAGCAATGTATATTGGTTCAACTGATGTTCATGGTTTACACCATTTAGCGTGAGAAATTGTTGATAACGCAATTGATGAAGCACTTGCTGGTTATTGCACTAATATTAATGTGACAATTAATCAAGATCATTCAGTGACAGTTGAAGATAATGGTCGCGGAGTTCCAACAGGAAAACATAAATCTGGGAAATCAACACCAGAAGTAATTTTTACAATCTTGCATGCTGGTGGAAAATTTGATGATCATAGTTACAAGAGTTCTGGTGGACTTCATGGTGTTGGTGCTTCGGTTGTTAATGCATTAAGTAAATCTTTAAATGTAACAATTTATCGTGATAAAAAAATTAGTGAAATTAAATTTACTAATGGTGGTCGTGTTGCTAAATCGTTAAAAACAATTGGTAAAACTAATAAAACCGGAACAATCGTTAAATTTTTACCTGATTTTGAAAAAATCTTTTCAGGTTGCGATTGAAATTATCATTTATTTGAGCAACACTTAAGAGAAAGTGCTTTTTTAATTAATAACTTAGCAATTAAATTAGTTGATAAAAGAACAAAGAAAGAAGCAACATTTCAATATAATAATGGTTTATCTTCTTTTATTGAATATTTAAATGTTAATAAAAACAAAATTTCACCAATTTTAACCTTAAAAGGTAAACAAAATAATATTGAAGTTGATATTGTTATGCAATATTGTCAAGATAATAATGACACAATTCTTGGCTTTGCTAATAATGTTAAAACAATTGATGGTGGTAGTCACTTAATTGGTTTTAAAAGTGGTTTAACAAAAGCAATTAATGAATATGCTCGTAGTAAAGAAATCTTAAAAGTTAAAGATAAAAATTTAGAAGGAAATGATTTACGCGAAGGATTAGTAGCGATTGTTTCATTACGAATTCCAGAAAGTTTAATTCAATATGAAGGACAAACGAAGACAAAATTAGGAACACCAGAAGCAAGAGTTGCTGTTGAAACTATTGTGAATGAACGACTATCATTTTGATTACACGAACAACCTGAAGTTGCGCAACAAATTATTAATAAGGCAATTAAAGCACGAGACATTAGAAATGCTTTAAGAAAAGCACGAGAAAAATTAACAAAGCAAGATAAAGAAAATCAAAGATTTTTAATTACCAAATTAATTCCACCACAAAAACATAATCCTGAAGCAAATGAACTATTTTTGGTTGAAGGTACTTCTGCTGGCGGTAGCGCTAAAACAGCACGAAATCGTGCCAATCAAGCAATTTTGTCATTAAAAGGAAAAGTTATTAATGCATTAAAAACTAATGTTGCTTATTTATTTAATAATGATGAAATTAATATGATTATTGCTGCTGTTGGTGCTGGAGTTGGAAAAGACTTTGATTTAGATGAAGTTAATTATCATAAAGTTATTATTATGACCGATGCTGATAGTGATGGTGCTCATATTCAACTTTTATTATTAACATTCTTTTATCGGTTTATGCGTGATTTAATTACTTCGGGAATGCTTTATTTGGCTTTACCACCATTGTTTAAACTTACTTATGCTAATAATAGTTATGAATATTTATGAACTGAAAATGATTTAAAAATTGGTTTAGAAAATGTTAAAGGTAAGTATGATATTCAACGTTATAAAGGGTTAGGAGAAATGAACTCTGATCAATTATGAGAAACAACAATGAATCCTGAGACAAGAAAATTAATTAAAGTTCAAATTGAAGATGCTAAAATTGCTGAAGAACAATTTAAAATTTTAATGGGTGATGATGTTGATTTAAGAAAAGCTTGAATTGAAAAAAATATTTCTTTTGAAGTTGAAGATCTTAATTAAATAAGAAGAAGGGAAAAGAAAAGTAATGCCTACTAATAATCAAGATTTAGTTAATGAAAGCAATCATGATGAACAATTATTAGTTTATTCAATTTCTTATTTATTAGGAAATCTTTTTAGTCGTTATTCAAAATATATTATTTTAGATCGTGCTTTACCTGATGTTCGTGATGGTTTAAAGCCAGTACAACGGCGAATTCTTTATGCAATGAATGACTTAGATTTAAGTGCTGATAAACCTTATAAAAAGTCTGCTCGTGTTGTTGGAGAAGTAATTGGTAAATATCATCCACACGGTGATGCTCCAGTTTACGGTGCAGTTGTTAGAATGGCGCAACCATGAAAATTATATTTACCATTAGTTGATATGCAAGGTAATAAAGGATCAATTGATGGTGATAGCCCTGCTGCGATGCGTTATACTGAATTACGTTTAAGTCCAATTGCTCATTTATTATTACAAGATTTGAAAAAAAATGTTGTTGATTTTATTCCTAACTTTGATGCATCAGAAACAGAACCAGTAGTTTTACCTTCATATTTTCCTAATTTATTAGTTAATGGTGCGACAGGAATTGCCGTTGGTATGGCAACGAATATTCCACCACATAATTTAGCAGAAGTAATTAATGCTATTATTTATCGGATTAATAATCCGGAAGCAACTTTGTCAGAAATTATGAGAAATGGTATTAAGGGACCTGACTTTCCAACTGGAGGAATTATTCAAGGTCTTTCTCATATTAAAACAGCTTATAAAACTGGTAAAGGTAAAATTGCTATTCGTTCAAAAACAACGATTGAAACAAAGTCAAAAAATAATAAAGATCATCGAATTGTTATTCATGAATTACCTTTTGAAGTTGTGAAACAAGATTTAATTAAGAAAATTGATGATATTCGTGCTTTAAATAAAATTCATGGCATTAAAGAAGTAAGAGATGAAACTGATCGTCAAGGTTTAAGAATTGTTATTGATTTAACTCATGATGCTCATGCTGAAGAGATTTTAAATTATTTATTTAAAAATACTAATTTACAAGTTTATTATAATTTTAACTTAGTTGCAATTGCTAATAATAAGCCACAAATTTTATCATTAATTCAATTATTAGATTTTTATATTAATCATCAAGTTGAAGTTGTGACAAGAAAAAGTAAATATGATTTAAAACAACTAAAAAAACGTTTAGAAATTATTGAAGGTTTAATTATTGCTTTAAATTCAATTGATAAAGTTGTTAAAGTAATTAGAACAGCTAAGAATAAAAGTCTAGCTTGTGCTTCATTAATTAAAGAATTTGATTTAACAGAACGACAAGCAGAAGCAATTGTTTCTTTACGTTTATATCGTTTAACGGTTGCTGATGTTAATACTTTGTTAGAAGAAAAGGCATCAATTGAAAAAGCGATTATTAATTTAACTAACATTTTAAAAAGTAAAAAAGTTTTGAATAGTACAATTATTGAGCATTTTAACCAAGTTAAAGGTAAGTATTCAGTACCAAGAAGATCAGTTATTGCTGGTGAAATTAAAGAAATTGTCATTGATGAAAAAGCAACATTAAAAGAATTAGAATTATTTGTTACAGTTAGTTATGATGGTTGAATTAAAGCAATTAATAATCGTTCAATTGCCCAAACTGATATTGATTATAAGGAGTTTGGTCGTAAGCCAACTGATATTATTGTTAGTCAAGGTAAAATTGATAATTTAGATAATTTGTTATTAATTACTAATCGTGGTAATTATGTTATTATTCCGGGTTATAAATTAACTGAAAGTAAATGAAAAGATGTTGGAATTCATATTAATACTTTAGTGAAATTAATGCCATCAGAAAAAATTGTTGCTAGTGCTATTGTTAATAATTTTAAACAAGAAAATTGTTATTTAGTTTTAGTATCACAATTAGGATTAATTAAACGAGTAATGATTAATAATTTTGCTGATAAAAGTTTTAATCGCGCCATGAAATGTATTGGTTTAAAACCTAATGATCAGTTAGTTAGTGCTAATTTTACTAATGGTAAAGCATGAATTGTTTTAAGTACTAAAGATGGTTTTACATTAAAATATTTAGAAAATAATATTAATGTTTTAGGTTTAAGTGCTCGAGGAATTAAAGCTTTGAATTTAGGATTAAATGATAAAGTTATTGGCGCTGCAACAGGAAATAGTAATGATGTTTATGGAATTTTAACTGCAACCGGTCATTTTAAGAGAATTAGTTTTAGTAGTTTAGAACAGACAGTAAGAACAACAAAAGGACAAAAAGTTCTTAATCTTCCAAAAAGAAAAATTGTTAATTTAATTTCAAGTTTTAAAGCCAATGACAAGATTAATATTAATTTATTAACTAATAAAGAAAAGTGAACAATTTTTCCTGCTAATAAAGTTGGTGTTACTCGTGTTAATGAAGGCCAAGGGAAGGCAATTGCTGAAGGAATTATTACTGCTAATAATATTTGCTTATGAGACTTAAGAGTTGCGAAAGAAAATAAAGCAACAAATCAATCAGATTTGATTACAAAAGATGCAGATAATCACCAAAATCAAAGTGAAGAAGCAGCTAATTTAATTCAATCAGAAGTTGAAGACAATCTTGAACTAACAAAACCACAAATAATAAAATCAAATAAAAAGTAAACCATAGTGTGTTCTAATTTCGATTAGAACACATTTTTAAATTAATTTTTAAAGTTTAATTATTTTATAATAAACATGATATATTTAAGTAAATGAGGGAAGTAAAGAGGGTTAATAATGTCAAATCGTTTAGAAGAAATTAATGATCAATTAAATATTGCTAATGATCAATTTAAGAATGATTTTTTGGTAATTGAAAATTTTAATAAACAAAAAAAACATTTTTTGAAATCATTATCTAATGATCGGAAACAAAAGAAAATTAGCAATGAAGATTATGCTTTTTACAAAAAAACAGCAATTCAAATTTTCAAGCAAGATTTATCTTACTTAAATAATAATTTAAATGCTGATTTAGTTAAGTTACAAGCAAAATATCAAGAGTGTCTAACAGCAAATAATCAAGCAGTAAAACAAAAACAAAGAAAATTTTATCAAATTACACCAAAAACTTTTACAATTATTGCTTTGATTTTAATTCCAATTTGTATGGTAATTGGTTTATTATTAAATTATTTATTAGTTGCACCAATTAATTTTTCTGACAAAGATTCAATTATTGGATTTTCAATTTCAATGTTTATTATTGCAGTTGATTTGATTTTTTTATTTTATATTTGTCGTAATTCAACAAAAAAAATGATGCTAGATAGTTATAATAATGCAGCAAAAATTATGCCAATTGGTTTTATTGCTAACTTTTGTGATGTTTTAGGGATTGGTTCTTTTGCAACAAATACTAATTTATTAAAGGTAACGAAATTGATTAAAGATGATAAAACAATTCCAGGAACTTTAAATACTGGTATGGCAATTAGTAACTTATTTACCGGTTGTTTATTTATTGGAGCAGTGCAAGTAGAAGTGACAACTTTAATTCCCTTTATTGTTTGTGCTGTTATTGGTTCTTTTATTGGTTCAAGAATTGTTAATAAAGTTAATACTAGAGTAGTGCAATTAATTATGGGTGTTATCTTAGCAGGTACTGCAATTATTATGTTAATGACAGTTAAAGGAATTGCTTTATTGCCTTCAGGAGATTTAAAAGGTGTTTTTGCTATTTGATGAAAATTTATTATTGGTTGTTTAGGATTTATTATTTTAGGTATTTTTATGAGTTTTGGTGTTGGTTTGTATGCTCCAGCAATGGCGATTATTTCGTTATTAGGAATTGATTTTTTAGTAGTATTTCCAATTATGACAGTTAGTGCTGGTTTAACAATGCATGTTAACGGTTATCGTTATTCTAAGAATAATAATTATTTGCCAAAGACAAGTTTTTGTATGACTTTGGGTGGAATAATTGGTGTTATTGCTTCTTTTAGTTTAATTTTTGTTGGTTTAGGAAAAGGATTAGGAGTAAGTACATCTGATATTAAAGTAATATTTCAGTGAATATCAGTTCCTGTTATTTCTTATGCTTCTTTCTTATTATTAAGAGGTTATTTTAAAGCACATAAAAAACTTAAAAATCAACCGAAACCAAAGGTTGTTTCGAATCCAATTTTAAACATTGATTATAATAATTTTAATAATTTTGTTACTAATTGATCGACTAATTTACTAAAATAATTATATAATGATTAGAATATCAATTAATTTTAACGAGGTGAATAATGCAAATTAAAGGTCATAACTTTTTTCAACATTCAATTTTTTCAGCATTAATGTCAGGTGATGTATCTGGCTCAATTAAAACAATAGAATTATTAAAACATGGTAATTTTGGGCTTGGAACTTTTAATGCTACTGATGGTGAATTAATTATTTTAGATGGAAAAGGGTATCAAATTTTAGCTTCAGGTGATGTTAATATCATTAATAATCAAATGACTAGTCCTTTCGCTTCAGTAACTAATTTTGTTGCTGATTTGAAATTAACTTTTAATAATATTGGATTTTCAGAATTAAAAAAACAATTAGAACAAAAATTTCCATCATCGAATATCTTTTATGCTGTGAAAATGAAAGGATCATTTGAAAAGATTAGTACCCGAACTTTAACAAAACAAAAAGAACCATTTGTTGCTTTAAAAGAAGCAGCAAAGAATCAAAGTGAATTAGTTTTAGAAAATCTTTCTGGTGATTTAGTAGCTTTTTGAGGACCGAACTTTGCAAATATGATGCTTGTTCCAGGATTTCATGCTCATTTTATTAGTTCTGATAAAAAAACTGGTGGTCATGTTCTTGATTTCAAAGCTAAAGCAATTAATGTTGAAATTTGTTATTTAACTAGTTTCAATTTGAATTTACCTGTAACAGAATCTTATTTAAAACATAAAGTTGATGAAATGAGTATTCATGCCGATATTAAAAAAGTGGAGTCAGAGAGTCAAAAATAGTTACATATTAAAAAGTAGCAAAGCTAATTGCTACTTTTTAATATATTTGATTAATTTGCTCATGACATTCTTTTTCTAAACAAACTACGCAAACTTGAAACTTTTTTGGAAAATGCTCATTATTATAAATTACATGATTGACATCTAAAAATAATGGTTTTAGGATAATTGTTTTATCATTCTTAGGTAATTTTAAAGTTTCAATTATATAAAAAAGTCTTCGTTCACCTTTAGTTTTGGTTTGATAAATGGAATTACTACCAATATATTGGTCAATGTATTCATCTTTAAAGCCAAAACTTTTAAATATTTTTAAAATAATATCTCTTTGTTTTGCTTCTCTAACTTCATGGTTATTTCTTTTACCAAAAAGGTCATTTAAGATATTTTCTGATGCATTTAGTTTTTTAAAAGTATCAAAAAGTTCATGATTAATTTTTTTCGCTGTATTTTCATCGGTTTTGTAAGTAAAAGTTTCGTTACCTTGATTAATTTCTATACATTTATATTGAAATAAACTGAAATCAATTAAGGTTTTCATACTTTAACAAAATTCTCGATATCTTTAAATTTGATTTTTTCTGTTGATATTTGATTGCTAAGTAATCCTTTTCTTGCTTTAATTCAAGGTTTAGTTTTATGTGCTTCGTCTACTAAATCAAATGTATTTTTATTTTTATATTTTTTTATTTTACTATCAATAAAATTAAATATTTTTTCATCAGTTAATGGCATAATTTTAGTAATAACATATTCATCTTTTTCTGAATCGAAAGTTTCATATTCGTTAAAATTCAAACCAACATATTTTAAATGATTATAAACGCGTTTTAAAACAGGTCCATAAACTCAAGCTTCAAATTCTTCTTCAAAAAGTTTATTATTATTTTCTTTTAAGTATTCTAAGTATAAAAAATATAAGATTTTTTGAAGTTTGACAGGCTCTGTGATTTTATGTTTTTGAATTAAGTAATTTGTGATAGAAAATAGATTATCTTGTTTCTCTATTTTTGTTACTTTCATAATATCACTTCCTTTATATTGTTAATTATAATGGATTTTAATTAATACTTAAAAATAAAAGCATTAATTTTTTACTTCTTAATGATTATTTTAAAGTAAAATGATTAAAAAATCATAGAAAATTTATTAAAAGAATATTTTTATTTGATGCGATTAATAAGATAAAAAAAGATATTTAATTATTTTTTTCTATATAATATAAATTATTAAAAGAAATTATTGGAGCAAGTTAGATGCCAAAGAAATTTACTTTCAATTTTAATTTTTTCAAAAGAAAAAAAGATGCTTCTAATAAATTGTCTTTAGGAGAACTTGTTTGATTTGGTTTTAATTATACTGCAGGAATTAGTTTCACTGCTGTTTTTGCTACGCTATTATATGGTAAAACTGGTGTAACTTTGGGAACTCATATGATTTGAATTTTCCTAGTTGAAGGTTTAATTGCTGGAACTTGTGCTTGAGCTTTTGCTCGTTTATCTCGGGTTCATCCAGGAACGAATGGTGCAGCATATATTTATACTAGAAGTAGTTATGGTCGTTTTTGAGGTTGATTAATTGCTTTTGTTCAGTACTCAACTTTACCAGTAATTGTTACTTCACAAATTATTTCAATGATTCGAATTAATTTTACTGATCCTAGTTCTTTTTTATATGCTAATTGAGGTGTATGAAGTAATTTTGCTTTAGATTTAATTGGAATTGCAATTTATGGTTTAGTATCTTGTGTCTTATTTTTTGGGATGAAAGTTTTTAAATATTTTGTTAATATTTCAGCTTATATTAAATGAATTACAACCTTTTTATTAATTGCAGCAGTAATTACTTTATTTGTTAAATCAGGATTTAGTAATTATGAAACTGTAATTGACCATCAAAACTTAACAGCTAATTCTTTTTCTGAAGCTTTTACATCTTGTTTCTTTTTCTTTTTAGGTTTTGAAACTTATTCTACAATTGGGAAAAATGTTAAAAATCCACAAAGAAATATTAGTCTTTCAATTATTATTGTTATGTTTTTAGCAACTTTATTTTATGTTTTAGTAACAGTTTTAATGATTGGCGCTGTTGTCGGAAATTTTTCTGATAATCCAAATTTACAAGTCTTTGATTTATTGGGTAAAAAATTTAATGCCAAATGATTAGGACAAACTGGTATTTTAATTATGTTAATTTGTACTATTTCTTTGAAAGCAAATGCTGGAATGCAAAATGCTTTATATAGTGGTGGGATTTTAGAACCTTTAGCAGTTGAAGGGTATTTGCCTGACAAATTTAAAGATTTAAATAAAGATGGAATTGCTTATCGTGCTTCTCGCTTAAATTTAATTATTACTTTTATTTTTGCTCTTGTTTTTTTGGTCATTCCTGATTTAGTTCAAGCAATTACTGATACCTTTAATAAGGTTGATAAACCGAGCACGGTTCTTAACTATGGAACTATTACTGGTGAAGCTTCTTTTATTATGATTATTATTTATAGTTTTGTTATTAGTATTGCTTTAAAATTGTCATGGCAAAAGAAATTGCGACATAATAAATTTGAATTTGGAATTTGAACTTTTGCCCTTTTATTTTTACTTTGACAATTGGTTATGTGATTTCTTAATTTAGCTAATAGTTTTATTGATGGAGTTAATAATCTACATTCAGTAGATGCTATTTCTCATTCCGCTGGTATTGTTGCACTTGTTTCAAATAGTTTACAAATTTTCTATATTGTTTTGGTTTTCACTTTTGCAATTATTTGATATTTCACATACTATAAACCAAAATTGTTAATTAGAATTGAAACTAATCAGCAAGAACAATACGATCAAGAATTCCTACTTAAAGATGATTGAGCCTTTGTTGCTAAAAATTTACAAAGTGAAATTGAAAATTATTTAGATCGTAATACAAGAATTTATAATAATGAAACTAATAAAAATTATCAATTAGCACAAAAAGTTCGAAAAGAATTAATTGATTCTGAAGGCGAATGAAAAGAAGACGACGAAAATAAAGAAAAAGTAACTGGCGAGACATAATTGAATAATAAAAAATAGCTTTAAGATATATTTACTTAAAGCTATTTATTTTTCGATACTATTGACAATACCTGAACCCAAGCAAACATCATTTAAATAAAATGCAGCAATTTGACCTGGAGTAATTGCTCTTACTGCTTGTAAAGATTTTACTTTAATTTCATTGTCATTAATGAAGGTAAGTTTTACAGGAATGTCAGATTGACGATAACGGAATTTAGCAAAACACTTAATGGTTTTTGGTTTATCTTTACTAATTCAATTAATATTATTAACTAAGCAATTATTATGCATTAATCAACCATTTTCATTTTCATTGGCAACATACAAAATATTATTTTTGACATCTTTATCAACAACGAAGTAAGGATTTTTAAAACCTGATAAGTTTAAACCTTTTCTTTGACCAAGTGTGTAATAGTAAACACCATCATGAGTTCCAATTTCTTTTTTCGTCTTAATATCAATGGTTTTACCTGGTTTCGCTGGTAAATAGTTATCTAAAAAGTTTTTAAAGTTTCTTTCGCCAATAAAACAAATTCCTGTTGAATCTTTTTTATTAGCAACACTAAGATTTAAATCTTTAGCAATTATTCTAACTTCTGGTTTAGTTAAATTACCAATTGGAAAGATTGTATATTTTAATTGCTCTTGCGATAATTGTGATAAGAAATAACTTTGATCTTTGTTAACATCAACCCCTTTTAATAATTGATATTCTTTTGTTGCTTCATCAAAATTAATTTGAGCGTAATGGCCCATAGCAATATAGTCTGCTTTTAATTCTTTAATAGCATAGTCAAGGAATGCTGAAAATTTTATGTACTTGTTACAAAAAATATCAGGGTTAGGCGTTCTGCTATTTTTAAATTCATCTAAAAAATAACTAAAAACATAATCTCAATATTCTTTAATAAAATCTTTTCGGATTAATTCAATTCCTAATTCTTGGCAAACTTTTTGAGCATCTAAATAATCTTGTTCTTGTGGACAAATATTAGTTAGATTTTCATTATTTAATTCATTGTTTAGAAGCGAATCTCAATTACGCATAAAAAGACCAATCACTTCGTGGCCTTGTTTTTTTAATAGATAAGCACTAACAGCAGAATCAACGCCACCACTAATACCAACAACAATTCTTTTTTTGTTATGCATAATTATTGCTCCTTATTAATTAATAAAATGCTTACTAATTATAAGGGTTTTTGTTTAAATAAGCAAATATAAAAAGAGAATTAAAATTCTCTTTTAAGCATAATAGTAATTAAAGTGATTATTTAAATTATTGTTAGGCATTAATAATTTAATTTTATCTTTTGTATTTTCATATAAATTATTGATATTAATGAAATTATTATTTTCTTTGATTGTTTCTGTTTTTAATTCATTGAAATAATCTAATAAATTTAAAAATAAAGTATCTTGAGCTTCTTTTGAAACTATTAAAAATAATAAGAAATTAAGTCTTTCACATAATGATTTAATATTTTTTTGTTTTGAAAAAGCTTTTTTAAGTTTTTCAATTTTTTTTACATTCATTTTAAATATTTTATCTTTAATAGAAAATTTATCATCAAGTTTTTTTAATTCAACTAAATTATCTAAGTATTCAAAGATTATTTCATAATTACATTGGTTAAGATTATTTAAATATTCATCTAATAATACATTTATATTGATTGAAATAAAATTATTTAGAATTTTTAATTGAAGTTTTTGATCAATGTAAATTGTTTTAGAATCTAACATTTTGGTAAGTTCCTCAAACTTTCTGATTTATTATATTTCATTATATATCTCTTTCATAATAACATGACTTAAATTGGATTTATTGCTTGGCATTTTGAGCATAAGTTAGATATTATTTGGCATTGATTTTTGATTGTTGGATAGCAATTGCACGCAATTTTTTTATGAATTGTCTCAAAAAATAAATCAATATCGATATCTCAAATTTTTTGTGAACCAATGATAATTCGACACATAGAAGAAGTTAAACCAGCGTAATAATCAGCATATCTTATTAAAGCTGATTTTGCAGAATTTAATTGTGTTACTGTTAATTTTATTTTTTCAAAATTAGTATCAAGATATAGTGATGTATTAATATAGCCTTCAAGCGATTCAAGATGATTTTTATCATTTATTTTCGGTGTATATTTTCTTTGATCAATAAATATTTTAATTGAAATTTCTTCATCAAAATTAATCTTTAATTGCTTTAAATTATTTTTAATTAAGTGATAAACCATCATGTTATAAATTGCATCAATATTTATAATATGATTATTTTCTGTCATTCATTTTTTTAAATTAAAATGGATACTTGTATTTTGTTGATTAAAATTTTGAATATTTTTAATTAAAAATTTTTTATTATCATATGATAATTTATATCATTTTACTTCTTTGTGAAATTCATTTTTTCTTGAAGTTAAGATAAATTGGTTCAAATTTGGTTCATTATGTTTTCGATATAGTTTTATTGAATTTTCTGTTTTTAAGATGTTAGTTTTAATTTTATTTTCTATCATTTGAATTTGATTAGGATTGTTAGAAATAATATAAAATCCGCCAATAGTAAAAAATTCTGATAAATTATTGCCACTTTCATCTAGATAAAAATGAATAAATCATTTCAAAATATCTAACCCCCAATTTAGTAAAAAAGAGAGTTGCCTCTCTTCTGCATAAAGTTGTCCGTACTTAGATTACGGTTAAGCTTTGCTACATTTACTCTATGTCTTACAAATAAATACTAACATTAAGTTTTAAAAAATAAAAGTAATTAGATTATAAAATATAAAAAATAACCCTTTCGGGTTATTAATTAGTTATATCGTTTACTACGATAGTTTTTAGAACTGTCAAAATTGTTTCTAGAATGATTAGAATTGTTTTTAGAACGACTAAAGTTATTTTTTGAACGGTCAAAGTTTCTTGGACGATCAAAATCGTTTTTAGAACGATCAAAGTTGTTTTTAGAATGATTAGAATTGTTTTTTGAACGACTAAAGTTATTTTTTGAACGGTCAAAGTTTCTTGGGCGATCAAAATCATTTTTATAATCATCATTTTTTTTGAAATCTAATAGTTCTGAATTAATTTCTAATTTATTAATTGGTTGGTTTTGAAATTTTTCAATATCTTTCAGATCAAAATAATTATTTCTGTTATTAACTAAAGTAATAGCAGTACCTGTAGCACCAGCACGAGCGGTTCTACCAATTCGGTGAATATAATATTCTTTTTCTTTTGGAATATCAAAGTTAAAGACATAATCAATGCCATCAACGTGAATACCACGAGCCATTAAGTCAGTAGCAATTAAAACGTTAACTTGTCCAGTTTTAAATAATTTTATTGCTTGTTCTCTTTCTCTTTGTCTTTTATCACCAGTAATTGTTACAGCTTCAATACCATTTTGCTTTAATAATTCTTGTAATTTAGTTGTATATGCTTTTGTATTAGAAAAAATAATACTTAATTTTGGATTTAATTCTTTATATAAAGCAATTAAAGCTTTTTCTTTATTAAGATGTTTAGTGTCAAAATAAAATTGTTTTAGATTTTTGTGTTCTTCTGTTTTTAATTCGTTATTAAGGTTGATTGCAATTGGATTAGTTTGATAATCAGCAGTAATTTTTAAAATTGTTTTTGAAATTGTCGCAGAAAATAAAAGTGTTTGAATATTTTCTGGTGCATAAGCAAAGATTTCATCAATCTTTTCTTTAAATCCCATTTTTACCATTTCATCAGTTTCGTCTAAAACAATAGTTTTTAAAAATCCTAGTTTTAAACTTCTACGATTTAAATGATCAACAATTCTTCCAGGGGTTCCAATAACAATATTACTGTATTTTAAATCAGTAATTTGTCGTCTCATATTAGAACCACCAATTAATAAAGCAACTTTAACATTTTTTAAATACATTGCATATTTTTTTACTTCTTGTGAAATTTGTAATGCTAAATCTCTTGTTGGACAAACAATTAAAGTTTGATTTTTAAATAAGTTAGTGTCTAAGTTATTTAAAATTGGTAAGAGAAAAGCAGCAGTTTTACCAGTTCCAGTGTGACTTTTTCCAAGAATATCTTTATTTTGTAATATTTCTGGAATTGAAATCTTTTGAATTGGTGTTGGTTTAAGATAACCTAATTTAGCAACAGCTAAGTTTAGTTCATTTTTTAAGTTTAGTTCATTAAAATTCATATGTTCTCCTTTTTCTTTAATAAAATAAAATTTAGTTTAAAGAAAATTTAGCATATGAAAAATCATTATAAATTATATTTGGATTTTTAAGTCTTAAGATTTTATTTAATTAAGATAATTTTCTTTAAAATGGTCGTAAAATAATTTTTGTTTGTAAACAGTTTTTATTTACAAACTTAATCGATACTGTTAAATAAAGAAAATTGTAAATTAAAAAACAACTTATATATTATATTTTAATTAAAGGTTAAAGTCAAATAAAAGTGGTACTAGATTTTAGTACGATTTTCTTAAAATTATATATATTGTGGTAAATGAGTTATATTATTTTCTGCTATTTTCATTTTTTCTCTCTAATGAAATAATTTTAATTATATATGCTTTTTTAATTTAGAATGAATAAAGTTTATGATTAGATTTAAAAGTAAAATTTTTATCTTAAAAAAAATCTTATTTTTTTTAAATATTGTTGTTGCCCCCCCCCGATACTTTGCTATAATGACTAAAAAATAATAATTAATTTTATAAAAAGAAAGTTGGAACGATATGAATAAACAATTAAAAGTGTCTTTAGAAGAGATTAATTCTATGTTAACAACAATAAAAAATAGTTTAGTGATGTTTAATAAATTAAGTGAGAGTGTTGATAATTTAAGTAAACAATTAAAAGAAACTAGTGAACATTTTTCTAAATTAAGTGAAATTAACAAGCAATTAACAATTGCATATACACAAAGTGAAGAAAAAAATCTATTATTAGAAAAAGTTTTAGAACAAATTAAATGGGCAAATAAGAGATTAGAAGATTAATTAATTTTTAGTTTGAAGGGTTTTAGTAATGTTAATTAAAGAAGTTGAAAAAGATAAAAAATATACAAAACTTTTAAATAATTTATTAGATATTAAAAGAGGTGATTCTGCAATATTAACGAAAACATCACCGAAACATTTTGATTTATTTGTTAAGTTTAAAGATGATGTAAAATCTTTAGAACAAATTTTTACAAATAAAAATTTTACTTTAGAATTAACAACAGATTGAATTAATAATTTAATAAAAGAATTAGAAATTTTATTACAAAAAGATAATTTTATATATAATAATAATTCTTTATTATTAGGACAAGAAGTAAAAAGAATATGTAAAGAGAATGATTATAAATTAAAAAGAATTTTTGAAAATGGTTTACTAATTGCATCAGAAGTAAGAATAACTTTGGAACAAATTATTAAAAATTTAGAAGTTGAGAAACAGCAGTTTATTAAGAAATGAACAAAATATAAAAAAGAAGTAAAAGATGAAACTGATCAAAAAGGTTTATCGCCCCTTTATATTGGCACTTGTTTTATAAAAGGAACTGATTTAAATGAATTTTATGCTTTTAATGCTCCTTTATTATTAAAAGAAATTAATCTTGAGATTATTAAGAATAAAGTAAGAATAACAAATAATTCAAATTGGATAATTAATGAAAAGTTATTTTTTTATTTGGAAAGAATGGGATATAGTTTAGTAAATCCAATTGATGATGATGAAAAATCATTTTTAGAATTATTGGAAGAAATATTAGCTTCTATTCAAGCAGTAACACCAACAGACATTAATTTTTTTATTGATAGATTTGTAAACTTTAAAAAAGAAGAAATTAAAAATCAAAAAATTGAAATTAAACCTGGTTTAATAATGGGTTGATTTAATCCTGAAGGTGGTTACTTAAGAAAACTGCTGCAAGAAATTATTGATAATAATGAAATTGAAAGTATTATTGATACTAATCCAAATAAGGCAATTTATGAAAATAAAATTAAAAATGAAATAGAAAATAATTATGAATGATTAGTAAAGATTCAAGAAAGTAATTTTTCTCAAGATCGAGCTTTAGTTTCAGCATTGATCCAAGATACGATTATTTGAGGACCACCAGGAACTGGCAAGTCGCAAGTAATCGCTAATATTATTGCTAATATCTTGTATAACAATAAAAGTGCTCTTATTATGTCGCAAAAAATGGCAGCATTAAATGTCATTAAGAAAAGAATGGGTAAATTATCTAAATTTTTACTTTTTTCTTTTGATTCAAAACAAATGAAAAAAGAAGAATTTTATCAACAATTAAATGAATTTTTGGTAACTGTAGAACGTTCTAGTTTTGCTTTTAATTATAATAAAAAAAATAGACCTTTAATTACAAATAAAGAAGTAAAAATGTTAAATATTATTCATGATTTAAAAATAAAGGATGAATACGATAGTATTATTGAATCTTATAAACTGTATGGTAATAATTATTCTAAAATGAAAAGAATGTCGTTATTAAATTTAAATTATGATTATCCTTTAATTGGTACTAGCGATGAGAAGATATTTTTAGAAAATTTGGCGAATTTAAATAATATTAAGAAGAATGGTTATATTTTTTGATGAAAATATCAAGATAAGTTTATTGAAAATTCTAAAGCTGCTTATAAAATTGCTAGTGAAAGTCAAATTAATGATTTAGAAAAATATATTAGTCCTTTTAAAAAAACAAAATTTGAAAATATTCAATTAATTGCAGAAAATGCTCAAATATTATATGATAGAAATAATGATCAATCATTTATTAGTGATGAAGATTTTTTAGAAAATTATTTATCTAAAAATATTATGGATAAAATTGATAATTGATTTTCATATGATTCTGGGAAACTAAATTTATATAAAAAATTTGCTAATGCTATTAGAGCAAAAAGAAGGTTACCTAATAAATTTATTAATGATCATATTACAATTATCAAAGAATTATTTCCAATTATTGTGACAACTCCAGAACAAATTTTTATGGGTTATAGTAAAAATCATTTTGATTATGCAATTATCGATGAATCTTCACAAATTTTTCTTGAGCTTGGGTTACCAATTTTATATTTATCTAAAATTAAGGTTGTAGCAGGCGATCAAGAACAAATGCGACCAACAGCATGATTTTCAACTAGAGATATTGCTGATGAATATGATGAAGCAGATGTTGAGGAAAATGCGATTTCTTTACTTGATTATGTAAAAGATAAGGGTGTTAATGAGATATTGTTAGATCAAAATTATCGTGCTGATTCAGCAGCCTTAATGTCATTTTCTGCTAAAGAATATTATCAATCAAGTTTGGAAGTAATTGATAAGATTGGTAAAAATATTGAAACTCCAATTGAAGTAATTCAAATTAATGGGCAATGAGATAGAGGAACTAATGATGAAGAAGCAAATAAAGTTATTGAAATTTTAAAAGTAATTCATAATGACTATGACAGTATTATTATTTTAGCTTTTAATATTAAACAAAAACAATTAATTGAAGATAAATTATTAACTGATGAACCACATCTTTGAACTAAAGTTTTAGAATCTAAAATAAGCATTAGAAACATTGAAAATATTCAAGGTGATGAAGCAGATTTAGTAATTATGTCAGTTGTTTATACACCAGAAACAAGAGTTATGAGTACTTATGTTGCTAGAAAAGGTGGTCGTAATGCTTTAAATGTTGCAGTTTCTCGAGCTAAAACTAAAATGATTATTATTAAATCTGTTAATGAAAAGACATTAGGTAATGGTTCGGGAGAAGATTACGAAAGTTTTAGAAACTGACTTGCTTTTCTTGATTGTGATCGAGATATTCAAAGAGCTTATTCAATTCAAGAAATAAAAACTGCACGGAGTTATAGTGATTCTAATTTTGAAACTGAAGTTTATAATAAGTTGTTAAATGAACTTAGTTTAATTAAAAATAATTTAAAGTTGGGTCAACAATATCCAGTAGGATCAAAAAGAATTGATATTGTTGTTTTAGATGAAAATAATAATTATCTTTTAGGAATTGAAGTTGATGGTTATCATTATCATTCAACAACAGATCAATATTTATCAGACTTATCGAGAGAAAAATTTATTAAAACTAAAGGTTATGATTTAGTTAGAATAAAAGATATAAATTGATATTTACATTCTGATAGAGAAATAAGAAAAATTCAAAATATTATCAATGCTAAATTAAATCAATTTTAAAAAATAGTAGTTAAATTTAACTACTATTTTTTGACATTATGTCAATATAGATTTAATTTTTACTCTTAACTTTGTTCTTCTATTTATCAATAGTTAAAGATTCTTTTATGCTAGGATTGCTTTTATTAAAAATATGATAGATTTTAATGGCATTATTTAGATAATTAAATTGGATTTCATTGTTAGAGTTTGCTTGTTTTAGAAGTTCTCATGTTTGTAATTCATTATTATCTTTTTCGTTATAATGATATTTTTTCATCATGATTGATATCGTATCTTGATAAATATAAATGCTTGGTAAATATTCCATTTCTTTAATTAAATCTTGTAGTTCTTGTTTTTGTGTTTCAGAAAGATTTTTTGGTCATTGATATTGGTTATCATTAGGAATTAAAGTTATTAAGTCATTTCGTTTTTGTAGTTTAGCAGCAAAAATTAAATAATTTTCAGAATTTATTCTGCCAACATTATAGGGAAATAAATCAATTCCTCCTAACTTTCTAGGGTAATCAATTCTATATTGAACTCATTTTGGTTGAGCATAAATAGCATTAACAAACATTTGTGGAAATAATCCAAGAAAAATTCCTACAATTGGACCAAAATATAAAATAGCAAGCAAAAAAACTTTAAAATTAGTTTTTTTCATTTCTGTAACTATTCCTCAAGAAAAATCTAAATTATTAATTTTGCCATTAACAACTAATCGATTAGCACTAATTTCAATCTGTGATAATTTTTTAAATTCTCGTTTCGTTCTATTCGCAAAACTTTCATTTTTTTTATATACTTCATTATTAAATGGTATGACATTAAATAATTGAGTAACATCAGTAATTTCAAGATTATTGATTTTTTCTAATTTATCATTATTTTTTTTAACATAATGATGAAATCAGTTTTCTTGTAAGTATTTAATTCCTATACCCATAATAAAAATTCTATGAAATAAGATAGGAACAAGAAGAGCAAAAATAAGTAATAGTGTTACTCAAATTAAGCTATAGTTTTTTACTACTGAAATTAAGCTTATTATACAAATAGGAAGAATAAAAGGTATTACAGTTATATATCAATTAAAAATAATGAATAAAAATAATCGTAATTTAGAATTTACTTGTTTGATTTCAAGTTCATTTTTTAAATTTTTATTCTTTTTATTTTTGATAAATCAAGTTGCACCAATTATTAGAGCAGTTAAACCTGGTATTAAAGTTAAAAATATTATTTCAATGCTTAATGTTTCATTAATTTCATTTTTGCTAATAATGTGTCCTTCTCCAGAAACTAACAATATAATTCCTATAAAAAAAAATAATAGTCCAATTGCTCATAAAGTTTCGTTAAAAGAGATTCATTTGCTAAAAAATGTACTTATTAAAATTAATGCTAATGCTATTGAACTCAAAATAATACCTGATAGCATTAAACTGTAAGTTATACCAGTTAAATCTTTTAAATAAATATTTTCTAAATTTTTATCTTTAAGCTCAAAACCTATTTTGTAAGATATTATAAACATTGTAATAACAGTTATTATTGTGAATATAGTTGTTGGAATTTTAATAAAAATAATTTTTTTTAACATTTTATCCCCCCTTTTAATTAAAAATATTATAAATTTTAATTGCATTGTTTAGGTAGTTAAATTGGATTTCATTATTAGAATTTTCTTGTTTTAAAAGCTCTCATGTTTGTAATTCATTATTATCTTTTTCGTTATAATGATATTTTTTCATCATGATTGATATCGTATCTTTATAAATATAAATATTTGGTAAATCTGACATTTCTTTAATTAAAGTTTCAAGTTCTTGTTTTTGTATTTCAGAAAGGTTTTTTGGTCATTGATATTGGTTATTAATAGGGATTAAGGTGATTGAGTCACTTTGTTTCTGTAGCTTAGCTGCGAAGATTAAATAGTTTTCAGAGTTTACTCTACCAACATTATAGGGAAATAAGTCAATTCCTCCTAATTTTGTATGACGTTTAATGTCATATGGACTTTGATAAATAGGAATGTTATCTCATCATTTTTTTTGACCATAAATAGCATTAACAAATAATTGTGGAAATAAGCCAAAAACGATGCCGATAATTGGGCCAAAATATAAAATAGCAAGTAAAAAAACTTTAAAATTAGTTTTTTTCATTTCTGAAACAATTCCTCACGAAAAATATGAATTATTAATTTTACCATTCACAACTAAACGATTAGCACTAACTTCAATTTGTGATAATTTTCGAAATTCACGGTTAGTTCTATTTACAAAACTTTTATTTTTTGAGTATACTTCATCACAAATTGGAATAATAGTAAATAATTGGTTAACATTAATAATTTCAAGATTTTTTATTTTTTGAAGTTGTTGATTATTTTTTTTGACATAATGTGAAGCATAGTTTTCTGGTAAGTATTTAACTCCCATGGTTAAAATAAAAAAAGGATGAATAAAAAAAGGAATAAAAAAATCAAAAATAGATATAATCAAATCTCAAAATCAGCCTAAGTTAATTGTTAACAAAGTTATTGGAGCGAAAGCAAAAGTTATAATAGTTATGTATCAATTAAAAAAAATGAATAAAAATAACCTAAATTTGGGGTTTAATTGTTTTATTTTAATGGCATTATTTTCATTGTTATTAGTTTTTTTCATTTTTTGTCTCCTTTAATTAAATAGTTTCATTAAAAATATGGTAGATTTTAATAGCATTGTTTAGGTAATTAAAGTGAATTTCATTGCTGGAATTTTCTTGTTTTAGAAGTTCTCATGTTTGTAATTCATTATTATCTTTGGCATTGTAGTGATATTTCTTCATCATAATTGAGATGGTATCTTGATAAATATAAATGTTTGGTAAATCTGACATTTCTTTTATTATATTTTGTATCTTTTCTTTTTGTGTTTCAGAAAGATTTGCTGGTCATTGATATTGGTTATTAATAGGGATTAAGGTGATTGAATCGCTTCGTTTTTGCAGTTTAGCTGCAAAAATCAAATAGTTTTCAGAATTTACTGCTCCGATATTTTTTGCAACTAAGTCAATAGAGCCTAATTTTTTATATTTGGTAGTACCATTGCTTTCACTTCTTTCTGAAAGATCAATTGAATTAAGAAGTCTTCTTATTGATATTGCAATAAAAATTCCGGTAATTGGACCAAAATATAAAATAGTAAGTAGAAAACTTTTAAAATTATTTTTTTTCATTTCTGAAGCAATTCCTCAAGAAAAATCTAAATCATTAATTTTGCCATTGACAACTAAACGATTATTGCTTGCTTCAATTCAAGATAGTCCATTTGAATAGATTTCCTGACAAATTGGTGTGACATTAAATAATTGAGTGACGTTAATAACTTCAAGATTTTTGATTTTTTGTAATTGTTGATTATTTTTTTGAAGATAATGCTCACGCAAATCTTTTGGCAGATATTTGATACCAATTCTTAAGCTGAAAAATAAACTAAAAAAAATTAAAACAGTTCAAAAACTTAATAAAATTCAAACGACATAACTATGTTCTTGGAAAAAAGGCAGTGTGGCAGCTAAAGAGGCTCACTCACCGATAAAAATGATTGATAACGGAGTTCATAGTCAATTACAAACAATTAATAAAATTAATCTAATTTTTGGATTTACTTGTTTGACTTCAATATTATTCACTATTAATTTCCTTACTTTCTTAAAATATCATCATAGTTATTTCAGGTTAGATTTAAATCATTAAAGTATGTTGAATTATTTGTTAATGGGTTATCAATATATGATAATAAATTTTTGATGAAATATTCTTTATCATTATTGTTATAGTTATTAATAAATTGTTGTTCTTGATTTTGAGCATTAAGATATTTGTTATTAAAGTTATTTTTTTCGTTAGTAAATGCCGTAATAAAGTCATCAGTAGTAGTTGAATTTTCTGTCAAATATCCATATTTTTTTTGAACTTCTTTTTCTCAATTTTCAGTTTGATTTGTTGTGAAAAGGTTTGTTTCAGTAAAGGTTTGAGTATTCATAGTATCAAATTCTTTGAGGAATTGATTTTGATTTGCTAGATCATTTAATTTATTATTAAATGATACTTTTTGGTTGATATAATCATTTTCTTTAATATTTAAATTCTTAACTGTTATTGAAATATCGTTTATTTGCTGATCAAGATTACTGATATAATCATTAATTGCATTTGATACTTTACTATCGGGATTAGCAACTTCTGTTTTTATATCAGCAAACATATTTTTTTCAATTTTATATTCCTCTTTTAAAAGTACCAATCCAATCATTGACATTACTCATCCTATCATTTTTGATATGTTTTCTGCGATTCGAATCGCAAAACTACTAAGAATTTCTTTTATTAAATTAGTCAAAAATGGTTGTATTACTGCATTATATATTTTTAAATGTTTAAGATTGAATTGAAGCAAATTAGTTTGAATGTTTAAATCTTTATTGGCCTTTGCTTCAGTTCCTGTATAAGCAAGACCACAGGCAATTGTGATTGGAACATATGCTCATGCTATTATTCGAAATCATGATAGAGCGATTTGAATAATAGATGCTGCCATAGTTAATTTATATGCTACTTTAAGTTTTGACTCTCATGAATTAATTGCAGACAACATTTTACTTACTAAGGTAGTTTGATTTTGAGCATCAATTTTAGTGACTAGTAATTGATTTTTGTTTCCTAATAATGTTTTAATTTCTTGATTAATATTACTAATTTCTTCGTTAGTTTCGTCAATTAATGAGTTATATAAAACTATTTTTTTATTTAGGAAAGTTTTAAGAATATAGCTCATACTCATTTTACTAATTCAGGCCTCTTGAGCACTTGTTAAATAGTTTTTAATTAAACTATAGTCACTAATAGTTGCACCAATACTTCATTTATATAGGTCAGTATTAGAACTTTTTAATTGCATATTATTTAAAGTATCATTTTGTAAATTATTTTGTTTAACATAAATATAATCATAGTATTCGTAAAATTGCATTAAGATTGGTTTAACAAGATCAATTTTACTTTGCACTTGATAGGTATTCTCATTGTTTCAAATTATTCTTTGAGAA
>Ga0153963_1000009_pt1 | contig 41976 bp, 16 predicted proteins | sample TSFL047MetaG_FD_104692 | JGI IMG/M metagenome (GOLD analysis project Ga0153963, IMG submission 104692) | Attine ant fungus gardens microbial communities from Florida, USA - TSFL047 MetaG | ecosystem: Host-associated > Fungi > Mycelium > Unclassified | place: USA: Florida, Withalacochee...
GTAATTTAACTAGGTAGTGAGTCCCAACTATTTTTAATTATTAATTTTTATTAGTTTTTAATTTTATTTATTTTTAGTATTTTTTATGGGACGAACTTACCGTAATTTTTACTTTTAACTTTATATTTTATTTATTTTTTGTTTTTGTTAGCTTTAGTTAATTATTTTATTTAAGGTGTTATTTTCCAGAGTTTCTTTATTTTTACTAGTTTTTGCATGTTTTTTACTTTATTTTAATTAATGAAATACTTTTATACCCTTTTTATTTTTTTTGAATGTTACTTTAATAGAGAAATGGGTTTTGGGGAACTCATAAGACTTTATTAACAGGGGAAGATAGAACCAAGCTCTAGGTTAACTCTAGTTTGGGTATAGCTACGTTCAAATTTTTTCTTTGTCTAGCTAATTATTTTGTTTAAGGTAATTGTTGAGATAGTGTATAACTTTTGTTGTTGATTTAAAGCTTCCAGCTTGCTGCTATAAAATATGAAGAAGAGTCTGAGTGGATTCGTTGGTTTGTTTTTTTAATATGTCTCTTCATTAGCTCAGCTTTTGGTTACAATTTGGTGTAGCTTTTGGATAAATTAGACTTATGTATGTACATATAGGAGAGATTTAATTTTTAATTTATAATTTTAGATATTAATTTAACTTTATACTTTACTGTGTTAGACCTTATACTACCCCCTACTTATTTTAATTAATTAATAATGTATGTGATATTAATCGATTTAGATACAAGATTATTTTAATTTATAATTATTTTTTCATATAATCAAGATGTTGTACTGAGGATCAATGTCTTTAACATTAAAGTTAAGTAGTAAAATTACATCTAAATCCTAACTAGAATAAAAATAATACAAATCAAGATATAAAATATAATTAAAGTTAATAATGATAAACTTTTTTAAACAAAAGTAGTTAAACATGAAAATAATGATAGGCAATAGGTATCAGATATGAATTAAAACTTAACTATAAGTTAGCATGTATTAAGATATGGCGATTTTAAGTGTATAATGTATGGTAGAACTTTAGCTTACAAATGATTATATATTGGTAATAAAATTTAACATAAGAATTCTTAGTTATCCTATATACTAATAGTTTATATAAATATAATATATAATATAGTAGTCCCACTAGTTTCTAGTTTAACTATTAAAAATACATTTTATTGTTAATTAATTTTAATTCTTAACGCTATCTGTAATATACCACTATGTTAATCTTATCTAACTAAATGAATTATTTAATTTTTTTAATTTACCTATTATCTTTCCTATTTTTATCTAATTGTTTAATTAGTATTAATAATATTTTTATATTAATTATTCAAGTAGTTAATTAGGAGAAAACTTAGATCTTTTATCTCGCGTAAAGGAGTTATTCAAAGGGTTTATATAATTTATATAAATTGTGATATTTTTATCATCTAAAGTTATTATTTAAGGAATTACAAAGATTTGCATACAAGTAAATAATCTATTTAGGATAATCTTTATTAGAGTTAGAGATTAATTAAAAAAAAAGGGTAAAATGAACAGTTTAAATATTAAAAATAATAAATTGGAAAACCCACCTTGTTTACATCGTACTTGCTATGTTATAATTTAACTTTAAATTAAAATCAATATTAGGATTAATCCCTTTCCATTCTTACTTCATCTTTTACTAGTTTAATTTAAAAACTTTTTACAATTTTGGAATAAACTACCACTCTTTATCTCCTAACGAATATATTTAGTTAATTAATATTATTATAATAATAAAAAAAGGTTAAGAATTAGCAACGTAGTATCTCCTACTAAGATATGTAGCTATAGTTGATATATACAGAGTTTTGTATAATATTTTATATTTTTATATTTTTCCCTTTACTATACTGTTACTTTATTGGTTCTACTTTTTTAATTTTAGTTAGAGGTAAATCTTATTTATTTTCTAAACATTACCATTATATACTATTTATCTTACTTGTTTTAATACATGTTTTAATAATAATATTTAACATTTTCTTTTTAATACTTGAATTAATTACATATATAGACTTATCTTAAGGAAAATATCCCAGATTAATCGAAAATAATACTTAATCATAAACTTTATATTAGTAATATAATTATAAGTATTTTACTTTATGTTATACTAGATATCGTTTTTTATTTCTTTTTAAACTTTTCTCCTTTCCTTTTTCGAATAAATTTATATTCCATATTGAAATTATATGACAATATAATATATCACATATAACTACACACCTTTAAATTAGAATAAAATTTACTAAACCAACCTATTATCATTCGGTCCTTATATTAATTATACATGTATAACTAAACATCTTAATATGATTAAAATCTAAAGACTACCCATATTTTATATAAATACTCATTTATGAAAGTTATAAACTATACAGATTAATTTTATCACCATTCCTAATATATTTTTATATTAATATATAAATTATAAAGATACTAACTCTACGGGAATTAAACTACATTTATATTGTATACTAATCTTACATTACTTAAAATTAAATAATTAATATTAGATATTATCCTAAAAGCCTTTAATTTAAAATTGATTTATATATAGTTGATTTAATCAAAAGGAGCAGAGGTATTTAAATATCAAAGGATGATAAATATATTTATTTTTAATTTCTTTTCTTCATTTACTATACTGTTTCTTACTATTCATATATACTTACTATTTAGTATAATCATTATTTTTATTTAGAGGTTACTTAAAATGTACAGGGTAACTTATTGACCCTACGAAAATAAACATCAAGAAAACCTCAGGATAAGATATTGCTAATAATTTGTAATTTAAGGATTTTAGCATACCTTATATAGTAATAATTTTTTATTTTTTAATAATTAATTAACATATCCCTAATTTATACCGTAACTATTAATAATACATTTTATTGTTATTTAATTTGTAAATCTTTACGTATTGTGTAACATACCTTTTTGGTTTTCTTAAGTAACTAAATTAATTTTAATTATTTAATTTAATTGTTAATTTTAATTAACCTACTATCATTCCTATTGTGATGTAATTGTATAATTAGTATTAATACAAATATTAAATTTAACTTAAATTAGTAGTGGATTAGGAGATCCTATTAAGATCTTATTATTAATCGTAATTGAATTAAGCAAAGGGTTTGTATAACTTATTTAAACTTTGTTAAATTTATCTTAAAAATATTTTTTTATTCCATTTACTTGGCCATATATTTATAACTATATATTATATATATGATAATCTTTATTAGGACTTATAGCTAACTTTAGTTAAGGTTAAAATTTAACTGATAAACTTCCTTCTATTGGATATCCTCCTTAAATAGATCATACTTGCTAACTTATATTTTATATATTTATATATTTATATTATAATAATTTAATTTTTATTTACTACCCTTTTTTCTTTTGGACATTCTTTATGGTTATTTAACTAGTTTAATTTAAACTTTTACTTTATTTTACTAATTATCCTGGTTTTTTTCCTAATTACTGTAATTAGTATATTATTATTATTTATATAATTTATATAAGATTAAGACTATATAGTAGAAATTAACAAAGTTGGTTTATGTTTCTATACTGTTACATTATTTGTAATTAATTTTTCTATTTATCTTATTTTTTTATTAGGAGTTAATAGGTAACTTTACTTAAACGCTTAAAATATACACATTAAAGTTAAGATTCCCATATATTAATACATGCTAACTTATTATTTTATTTTTGCTTTATATAAATTAAACCATTCTTCCTATTGCCTTTTATTTATTTTAATCTTAAACATAATTAATTAAATACTTTTTGTTATTTTATAATCCCAACTCTTTAATTCATACTTACTTTTTAAATAAATTATTAATAATAATATTAAATTTTTACACAGGAAACAAATATTAAGAAAACTGTATAGAATATACGATAAATATTTTTTATTCAGAGTTTATATTTTTAACCTTGATTTTTTCTTTACTATACTGTTACATTATTGTTTTTAATTATTATATTTTGTTAATATTTATTTTGACTTAGAGCTAACTTTACATAATTAGGTTAATTCACTGTATGGTTAAACATCATACATATTTTGAATAATTGCTAAGTTATATTGTAACTTTTTGGGCAAGGGATGGGGCAACAAAAGCTGCAAAAGCAAACGTCTTAAGTAATCTAATGCTAAGATTAATGGTTTAATTAGAAACGCATTTAATTTAAATGCCAGGGACTAACATGTGGTATTACCTTGCTTATTTAAGTCTGCCTTAACAAGATTTCATTATTTTTATCTAGACTCTAAAAAAGTAGATAGGACAGAAACTAATTATCTTTAATCGTAAAATCTTTGAGAGAACAGAAAATCCGGCACTATTTGAAGGGTTTAAAAAACATGGTTAAATTAGCATAAGTATTTTGCTTTAATAGCGCATAAGTTAAAAATATCAACTATTGTTAGTCATATCACTTGCTTTCAGACTACATGCGATAAACTTGCTAAATTATACAACGCTGAAACTGGAATAGATAAGAAAATATTATATAAGACTGAACTCAAAAATCTTACGAAGCTCTAGTTGAATACCTAAGGTAAATGAAAGATCATCAAATTGCTTACCATCTTAGTCATATCAAACGAGTGTTAATTCCTAAACAAGGTAAATATGAAAAGAGACCATTAAGAATACCAAAAGTAAAAGATAGAGCTTTGTAAACCCTACTAAACATAGTACTTATGCCTTTACTCTAAGCAACTAGTGATATCGACAGCTATGGTTTTAGACCTAATCGAGACTGTAAAAGGACTGTATCAGGATTGCTATTAAAACCCTGGACCTAGATAATCCATATAAAGATATGGTAAAAAGATTTTTGAGAAGCAGGACTAGGTGCATACACTCAGTTAAATGAAGTGATACAAAGTGGATCTTAGATGCTGACATCAAAGGATTATTTGATAACATAAGTCATAATTGACTTTTAACTAATCTATTTATTCACCCTCAATTAAAGAGTTTTGTGGAAAAATGGTTCAAAGCTAAGATATTTTTTTAGTTAACTTTCATTGACCCTATCACTTGGGTGTAAGATGCTGGACCCACACTACTTTTAAAGGCCTAGGAAAAGCTGTGTACAAATCTATCCATCTAATAACTACTTATAAACTTAGTTGATTACTTTTAAAGGACGGGTAATCAAAGCTGTTGAATTAGGATTACTTTTAAAATAGTAAGGTACACCGATGATTTTGTTGTATTTGCTAAAAACAACCTTAAATTTACCCATTCTAAGTATTTTAGACCGGCGGTAGACAAATTTTTAGAAGCTCCTCAAAAACTAAATTGTTTACTTTAAGGGTCACTTGGATTTATTAGGTTAGACCTTAAAATACATGGGTGCAAAAGAAACATTTTATATCAAAAAGGGTATAAAGGAGGAATTGCACTTTAACTTAAAAAAGAAAGTTATAAACTTCACGGCAAAAATAAATTTTCCATTTTTAAAATCCTGGGATATGAGAACCAAACTTAAACCTATCATCAGAGGTTGGCCATTTTATTTTAAATTAGATAACAGCTCGCGTTACAGAACCGGGATAAATAGAGTTATTTACTTAAAAAAAAGGTTAAATAAAACCCCAAGCTGGCTAATATACCCATAATGTAATCTTTAGATAAGGACAATACCCCAAATCTCACTGAGTCAATAGACTATTACTCTCAAACAATTAACTGATAGGAAGAGGGAAAAGAAAATTTAAAATTTTTAATTAGACTTTTAGTTTTTAGGCGAATCTTATCAAATGAAAGAAGATTATAAAAAGAAGGTACTAAAATAGTATATTTACTGGATCCTACTTAAGCAGATATATATTATATTTATCAAGTAACATTATTCAAGTCGATTGTATAATAATACACGCCTTCCATGATCATGATGAGCTGGTAAACTTGAGCTAATTAAATTTAATGCCCCACAGGCTTGAACTATATCACACTTAAAAACAGCTATTAATTAACCAAAGACCCTTTGGTGCACTTGCTATAAAAGATAGATCTTAACTACTTATTGTATAATACTATACATATACACCTTGTCAATCTGATTAAAAAGGGGAGATAATAAATTTGCATTGAAAACTTACCTTTGACTAACATGAAAACACCCATTACGTTTGTGGCCCCCATTTGTAAATTTTACTGTCATTTTAGTATTTCCAGCTTTACTTATTTGCCTAAACACACAATTATTTAAAGATTTGTTGGGGTGACCTGTTTGCGTTGTGAGGCGCAGTGGCTTATTTGAGTTATTACCGCATGCTTTGTATTATCTTTAATTATTTTGCCTTATTGTGTAATTTTGTAAACTTACTTGCACAAGTTTTCTCACAATTTCTTTATTCTACTAACAATCTAATTAATATCAAGAATATTCAGAAGAATTATTATACTAATCGCAATACACAGATTAATGAGATGATTAGGAATAATTTTATTTAATTATCGTAAAACCACGAACAATTTACTTGTTTTCTTATTTAAATGATAACATAATACTATATATAATAATATATACAGATTACTCAAATAGCTTTGCTAAACTTTAAAGATTTAAACGATTTTACTCTGGTTAAAAAAAAACCGTCAATTCAAATAAGTTAATTGAAACAAGAGATAGAACTTATTTAATGATAAGCTAATCGCATAATTTAACATAATTTAAAAAACTTACGAATAATACCAAATTTAATTTTGAAAGGAAAAATTTAAAGAAGATATAAATCAAGTTTATAATGCTTAAAATATCAAGTTTAGTATATAGAAGTATTAAATTTTAATAGCTAATTTGATAACAAATTTAATTTCACTTTGAATGAAACAAAAGTTACAAAAATGTAAATGAATTACAATATAATTATCAATCTAACTCTTCTAATTTATGTTTAAGAAATACAAATAAATTATTAAAATGAGACAAGTAGAATTAAAAACTATACAAATTTGTTGAATATTATAGCATTAGCTGCTTTATAGTAAAAAAGTTAATAGCAATTAGAATGGATTATAGAGGAATTTTATATTGTATTTCATATTATCTAAATTATCAAGGAAACGGATTTAGCTAATGTTTATTTACTAAAAAAATACTAAAACAGCTATATAAGCTATATTTTATATTAAATATTTGCAGCAAATAGATATGGAAATAAAAGATAAGGCTCCTTAAACGATGGTCGAATGTTGAATTGCACCATTTTAAAAGATGAACTAGTAGCTAGATTTTGGTACCCTATCTTCCAATTGTGATATTAGGTAACAACAATGCCCGATAGATAGATTTCTTAACAAGTTTCTTCTTGTAGGTAAATGTATACATTGTTTCTCCACGAAAGACTAACTAACGATTTTTTAACCATTCGTCATTTCCCTTCCTAATTTAAAACTGAGCTATCTTTAGGCCATCTATTATGTTTCTGTTAAGTTAAGGGTAAAATTTAACAAAACTATTTAAAAAGGATTTATTACGTATACTTAATTAATTTGTTTATTAATTTTTAATTGATTTAGTTTATAGTTTAAATATTAAACGGTTATAGCTTAATTTATATGGATAAAATAAATATAGTAAATTACTATTATTGTTCCTATGATTACTTTATAGTATAAAATTATATTTTATAAATCAATATCCTAACATTTTACGATGAAAGAGTTATTAAAAAAGTTTATCAATTAAACACATTTTCTAGATAAGATAAAGTATTGTAAACTAATTTTATTGTTTTATGAATATTAATCTTAAACAAGTTATTTTATAATTTACTATTACTTTCTTAGTATATCAAAAGGTTTTAATGTATACCCTTTTTATAAAATTTTAGTAAGAAGATTGCGATAAATTTAACAAAACTTACGTAGAAAGATAACAAGACTTTTAATCTTTATATTAATTATGAATATTTTTTTATTTTAAATACTTTCCTAATTATATTATAATAAACAAAGAGTTGCTTTTTAATTTAAGTTATTAACTTGTTTCCTATTATTCCATTAACATCCCTGTGTTATTTTATGTGGAAAAAACTTTTATCAGTAAGTTTAATGATTAAACATAATTTAATTATGACAAGGTCTTTAAACTAATGGTAGACTATTTGAATGAAATTATTCAAGTAATTGTTTTTTACTTTATTTTGAGGTAAAATTAACCTAAAAAAATTGAATTTACTAATCCGTATTAAAATAAGTTGAAATAACTATTTATTAGTTAAAATTTATTCTACCAACCCCCACCTAATTTATAAATATTTTTTATTTACATTATTAATGGGTTTGGAGATAAAGCCTTAAAAGGTAAAACATACAGACCCTTTCTAAAGTTTATATTAAAATTTATAATTTATTTTTCTTAGCGTAGTAAGAGCAAGTTTTACTATATTTTAATAATTAGATAACGGAGGAAATTTACTATAAGTATTTTTCATGTGATAATAATACACAGTAAGTCATTAAGGGTAGTCCTTTAACGTTGAGATTACTGACTATCGTTTTAACTACTCAGTTTCCAAGGAGTTATCACCACTATTTACGATTAGTTAGGCGGAGTAGGTCTGATGAGCGAGTAGTTTTAAACTAAACAAAAGCTGTTAAACAAATAAGTAAAGGAACAATTGTTAAAATTGTAAAAACAAGTTCTACAGAAATTTAGCAAAATAGCAACTCTAAAAATATTTACCAAAAAAAAATCATTTAATTAATTTATAGTTATGAGTAAAGCATGATATTTCATTCAAAGTATTTTTCCATTTATTGAATTAAGGATATTGATATTATAATATCTTTTAAAAACAAACAAAGGTGGCTTTAGTTGCCATATTTAAACCATATATATATCTTTACATTATTTATAATAGTTATACAGATCAGATATACACCTGCTCAGAGCAGACCAGAGCAAAGATATACCACCAAAGATATACTGAATAAGATTGACCTTCAATAGTACGTAATGAAATTAATATTAACACTATTTATATAGTAGTTCTTCAAAATATATCTAGATTAAAAAGCAATAATGTCTTAAATCATCTGTCTAATTAATTCGACATCAACAATAATTACTTTGACTTATAACTTACTTAATAGTTTTTAATATTGCTTAATTATATATTAATCATTGTAAATACTTATTATTTAATTTTTTTAAAAAAGAAATGAACAAATTTATGAAATATTCATAAACCAAAGATTATTAACTTGAAAATACTAATCCTATTAGTACTACTACTACTACTATACTTATTACTTATTACTTATTACTTATACTTCAATTAAATTTAATCAACTAAATATTAAAATATTAAAAATATAAACTGCTTAACTTAGTTCGATAAAATTGTCCAAAATTTTGAAAAAACAATAAAAAATTATAAAAATATTAAAAATAATTAAAAAAGCTACTTAACTATACCTAAATTCTAATATTACTATCTTCTTAAAATTACAAGTAATTCCTATAGGGACACGAGAGAGAGTAATTAGTAAGGTGGAGAGAGCTCCAAACTCTACGTTATTGTTGGGTAGAGGAAGACCTACTGATATTAACTGTTCTTTCGTGGGATTGGACTTTAATCTCTCACAGCTGTACGTTTACTTACATTATAAGACTCCCGCTTTCAGCTTAGTGCCAGCTACTAAATTCTTTTTTCTTATTAGTACTTCTATTTTAGCATCACCTTTCGATGTATACCTTTGCACTCTGGTTTTAGGATATATTTAAGTTACTATAGACAGGTTTACACTCTATTTGCAGTACTTTAGATGATAGGTTACTATCCTATCTGTGTCGCGATGCCCATTGAAGTTGGCTCGAGCTATAATATTTTTAATAGTTTTGTTCCTATACTTATCTTTGGATTTTATATAATCATGTGGTTATTTAACCACTTAAAAGATTAATATCCCATCTGTACCCTTGCTTAATTGTTATAATTTTTATATTCATAGTATTTATTACAATTTTTAACAAAGACTACCAGTACCTTTTACTTATTATTTTAATATGTCTTAGACTTCGAAATAGTTAAGGCTCCAACTAATAGCCTAATATAAACTCTATCCCTAATTCAAATCAGTGCACATAAAGTCTCTCATTAAAGAAATCAGTCTCTCTATTAAAGTAACATTAAAAAAAAATAACCAACCTGGGGACCGAGATAGTGAAGAATAGCAAACATTTATCAATATCACCTTGAATAACTCATGTAAAACCTGCACCTCTTAATTTAATTTCACTTAAAGCATCAAGGGTAGATTTTGTAGGTATAAACCCAAAAGAATGTTTACTGAATAAAGGTCGTAGGCAGCTTCTAAGATAACTCCTATTGCTTTTTGTACTATTTTATGTGTGTCTCTAGGTGACGTTATACTGAGAGTACGTATTTTACCTTTTGCTATTGGTATTTCTTTAAATCTAGCTGGTGTAAATTGAAATTATATACTTTGCAAACTTTTCGATAGTTTAATTCATCATTTTCCATTAAGGCCATCTAACTTGTAATTATCTATACCTTAGTCAAATTACCAGGCTTACTTGTATTATCTTCGTAGCATGCTATTAAAAAGTATGGATCTGATAATATCTTAATTAAATTATAATATTTTTTATTTTCGTTTTTATATTTCTTCATTCTTTGACTAATTTATGCAATTAGGTTCGTCTTAGTTTTACTATTGGTTTACGCTTATTAGGCTTATTTTCATCGCCAGCATTGATGTTATTAAATCACTATGATCCTTATCGTCTGATTCATAATTTAAATCAGTTTCGATACTACGATCATTCCGACTCCCTCGTACCAAGATTATTAAATGTATGCTCACCGGTTACTTCCACTAGTTCCGTTTCGTCTATTTTTAATGTCCTTGTATCTTTAGAACCTTGCGTTATTAACATTATCCTGATTATAATTATATTTATATTCATAATTATGTTAACTACTGTATGGTAGTAGGTAATACTATTTTGTCAATATAATCATCGCGAGATATTTGAGTATAATTTACTATTAAGTTGCGGACAGATTCCGCTTAGAACAACAGGACTATCTTTTAATTTTCCCTTTAACGTTTTTCAAATTTCTTAACGTATTCTTGGTTAATTCCACAAATATTATCTATTATGTTTCACGGTAAACACTGTATAATCTCTTTCCATGTCGCTATCCATTTTCTGAGTTTATTAGACTTGCCTGAAACGTGACACTTAGTGGTAATTATAATGATGTATAAAACACCACTTACTAAAATAATTAGTATATTGTCCAATATAATTATATTTCGACACACGGGTGCACTCTCTTTGAGATGTTATACATAAATAAATGCTAGATCAACATTACATGTATAGTGCATGGCTATAAACACTCCTGTTAGATTTTTAATTCCAAGACAACCACCAAGTAGTGATCCAAATTTTCAGATATAAGAAAGATTAGCAGGTTGTGGTGAATCAACCATATAACTATTAACAAGTCCAAGAATTGGTTGAGTTTTTATAAGTCGCATTTTAAATAAAAAGTTTTATTAATTTATAGTATTTTATTATTTTAACCATATTGTTTTAATAAGTAAAGTTATTACTAAGAGTTTTAATACCTTAGAACAGTATTTATCATATCCTATTTATCCAAAGGAGTTGAACCTTTATATCGCTTTAATCGGAAACACAATCTACCATTGAATTAAGGGCACTAAATTATAGTTTACCTATAAAAAGGTATTAATTGTATTAATATATTAAATAAAACTAACTTAATTTTTAATCATTTATTTATTTTTTAATAATACTCATACTCATACTCATACCTCATTGATTTATTTTAAGGAAAATAGAAATTAGTTATTATTGACTATCAACTCAAGATAGAAATTCTTATGAACTTACACATTCAATTGGTGCTGGTATGAAACCAGGATATACTCCACATATTTTCGATATTTGTACATAAAATACACCTTTTCGATCAATTAGAAATGATGCCTCATTTACCCCTCCAGTAATATAACCGCTTTTAATTTCCAAGTGAGGGAATAGCAAAGGAATGAATAACATCTGTAAAAATAAATCTAATATGTGTATCAATAGGTAGTACAATTCGATTATCTACATCAAGTAGTCGAACTTGACCTATTTCAAGATCTGATACAGGGATTATGTATGAATCGAACTCAATTGATTCTCCAACATCATTAATAAAATCGGAATATTCAACTGATCAATATCAGTTATGATCTATAACTTTAACAGTTAGTGAAGGTGATAAAATTTCGTCTATAAGATAAAGTAGTTTAAAACTAGGAAAAGCAATTGCAATTAGTACTAGTGCAGGTTTAATTGTTCATACTAGTTCAATTAGTGTACCATGATTAGCAAATTTATAAACAAATGCAGATTTTTTACTATTAAAATTTACAATAACAGATGAAAGAACTCATAGTACACCAAATAGAATAACTACTAAATAAAAATTTTAATCATGTAGTTGAACAATACCTTCATGTGTAGATGAAGCACTATAATTTTATTAATTTTATAGTTTATATTTAGCATTAGCATAAGCAGAATAAAAAACAGCAATATTATTTATGTTTATTACTTATTATTAATAAGATTTAAGTAATTTAATAAGAATTAAAGGAATCGAACCTTTATTATCGTTGTGTTAAATAGGTATTCTAACCGTTGAATTAAATCCTTTAAATTTTAGTTTCTTAATTTATTATTCTATTTTGTGCTATATTTTACAAAAGAAATAATTACTATTTAGTGTATATATACAAATATAACAACACACACAAATTCTATAATATAGAATAATTTATTCTAATACAATGCAATAGTTTAATATAGAATAACTAATACAATGCAATAGTTTAATATAGAATAATTAATACAATGAAATAGTTCAAAGGGAAATTAAAAATTAAATTATTGTAGATTAATTGCATCCTTAATGTAAGATGCTGTTTGTACTACAAATACATAACTTGTATTAAATAATACAGCTATTTTTTACAGTAGTAATACCAATAGTTACAATAGAGTAAATGGGATTAGAGTAATTACAGCAATTAGTTTTGAACCTGTAAACATTGGTGATAGGAAACTAACTAGAATTTTAATTAATACATGACCAGAACTAATACTTGAAAATAGTAGAACAGCCAGTGAGAAAGCTCGTGCTGAATAAGAAACAATTAGTTTAATTGGTACTAGTAGAGGTACTAGTGCTAGTGGTGTCCCAGATGGAACAAAGAATGAAAAGAAATGAATTCGGTTAATTTTAACTCCAAGTAGTGTTACACCAATGAAAATAGTTACACTTAGTCCTAGAGTAATAATAACACTAGTTACAATAGCAAACCATAAGAAAATTTAGCTACACTAATTAGAATGAAAAAAAATAGTGTATACATAAATGGTAGATACACTTCACCTTTGAACCAATTTGAGATTTAACTATTGAATGAATTGATGAAAAACTACTTTCAATTGCAATACTAAATCGATCTGAAATTAGATTAAGACCTTCTTTATCATATATAGTAACAATATGCATGGATACAATTAGATATGTAACAAGTGCTATATAAAATCCAAGATTTGTTAGTGAAAAAACACTATCAGTAATATTAGGTGCTGTTACATTAATTAGACCTTTAACATGAAATTGTTCAAGAGGAGAAAAATATACAAACATAACAATAGTTTTTTATTTAAATTAATTTTTTATATTAAATTTTATTAAATATATTGAGTTATTTTTTTTAGTTTTTATTTAAATTATTAGTTAGTTTATTATTTATTGGGTTAATATATCAATATTTTATTGACTGTTTTAATTTATTAATTTTTATATTTGTAGCGAGTTAATTCCACAATTAGGAGTACTTCTTTATAGATTAGTTACCTTTATTTTACTTTACTCAAGAGCTTTCCTTTATTGTTATTATTTACTTATTTAGTAATTATAAATGATTTAATTCAAACTTTTCTTTTCTTTTCTTTTCTATAATAGGCCTTAATTTTATATATTTTTAGTTAATTGTAAATAAATTTATATTTTAGTCGTAATTAAGTAATATTTTATGCTTAAATTTAAGATAACAACAGGGAACGGGGATATAGTGATTAGTAGAAATAGGTTTATTAGTAAGAAGAGAATATTTGTTACACAACAGGGTTTTTTAAGGATAGATTTTTATTTAATTTAGTTGGTTAATGTCTAATTACGTAGTATTTTAAGAATAAGAAAAATAGGGGACTAGAGAATACCGTTTTATTTAATTGTTTTTCTGGGTAGAGTATACCGAGTATTTTAATTGTTTACAATAGATTATATATTGTTTCATCTAATTTTTATTAATAATATTTAAAGATAGTTAATTAATTGGATATTAGAGATAAAGATTAAACATTTACAATATTATATATATGAGTATTAGAATTTATTTAAAATATAATTAAAAGACTAAGTTATTTAAAAAGAAAGAGTTTATAAAACTATTGAATGATCTAAATAGAAGATGGAAAAGGAATAAGAATAACTGATTATTGTATAACGTTTAGTGAAGGATGAAGTTGTAATTATTTATAATTAATGTTTTAGGAATTAAGATTTATGTGGTAGAGTACAACTATTTGTATTGGAGACGCGGATTATTTATTTATTAATTTTAGATGGTAACTATAGTAATGCGAGGTTATAGTTTTTAATTCTAAATTTTACTTGGTATTATAGTAGATGCAAAGTTAATATTAATTTAATTAATTTCTAATATTTTGTTGTATTTACAAGGGTGGTAAAGTATGTATTAGTTAATACTATCTTATTAAATTAGATAAATAATGCTAATACTCGGTAAATATAGGTATACAAGTTAATACTATCTATTTATTTAAATAATTTTATTACTTGGTATAATAGGATAAGCATGTTCATAATATATTTATTATTAAATAATATCGGTATTAAAGGAGAAGAGTACTAATTTATTAGTACAGCTATATAATTATTACTTGGAAATTATAGTTGACACAGTTTATAACATTATTTACTATTTTTATATAAATTATTTTATCTGGATATTATAGTAGATGCATGTTAATATTATCTATTAAATTTTAATTCTTTATTAATTAGTAGTTTGTAACTATAGGTAAACAAGTTCATAAAAATAAATCAAATTTACTTTGTAGTTAAGGTGACGCGGGTTATATTATTATAATAAAATATTATATATCTAGTTAAAATTTAACTTGGAAATCATAATAGACGCAAGTTTATATTATTTAATTATAAAATTTTACTTGGTATTAAATGGTTACGTGGATTTACATTACTTTATTATTAATCTAAAGTTAAATTTACTTGGAAATCATATGTAACACAGGTTAATCTTATTTATAATTATTAATTTACTTTGAAAGCATAGTAGATTCTAGTTAATCTTCTTCTATTTAATTAACTATTAGTTGGATACTACAGGTATGTAGTTTATTTTAAATTAGTAAGGGGGTATTATAGTACCCACAAGTTAACATTACTTTTTTAAAAAAAATATTTTTTACTTGGTTACGGTTACTATAGTGATGCAAGTTTACATTAATTGTAAATTTAAATTTAAAAAAAAAAATAGTATCCAGATATTAAAGGAGAATCGCAGGTTGCATTATTGTAATAATTAAATATATTATATACTTGGGAATAATCTGAGACACAAAATAATACTATCTTTTTATTAAATTTTACTTGGAAATCACAGTATACACAAGTTAATATTATTAACATATATTAATTATTAGTTGTTATTAAAGGTGACACGAGTTAATACTATTTATTTATTAAAGATTAAATTTTAATTGGTGTTAAAGGAGATACAGGTTAATATGATTTAAATAATAAACTATTTCTTGGTATTAATGGGAGATGCAAATTAATATTATTTATAATAAATTGTTATTAATACTTGGTAACTAAAGTAGATACAAATTAATAATATATAAAATTATATAAATATTTTTCTACTAGGAGATTAAAGTAGTCGCAAGTTAATAATATCTATAAATAAAAATATTAAAATTAATTACTACTTGGTAACTATAGTTATACATATAATTTTAGCTATTAATTTAAATCTTTATTAGACTAAAACCTAGGAGACACAAGTTAACACTAATTATAAATAAATATTACTAGCTAGCTATAGTGATACAAAATCACACTTTTTGTTATAAGAATTATAAAATTCATATTAATAGGTAAGTATAAGGTACAGTTTAATACTATTTATTAAATTATATAAATATAATTATTACTTGTATATTACAATGGTGCGCAGATTAAGTTACCCTTTAATTTATTTACTAAAATATTAGTCGGATATTAAATGGAGGCGAAGCGTCTACTTTGAAGAGTTTTTAATTCTGATTAAATCAATAACTGATAACCTTTTATAGGTTAATTTTTAATCTTATTTTAACTATATGAAATACTTTTATTTTTAGTTAATTAGACAAGAAACTAGAAAATACTTTTATTTAAACTTTTCATAAAATACTATGAATTAATTTAATTAAAAAATATAAAATAATATAAAAATAAGAAAATACTTTTATTTACTAATTTTAATTTTCTTCAGTTTATATTAAGGAGACGCGGAAGTTTAATTTAAATTAATATACTAATTTAGTAGCCTAGGTAAGTAAGATGCGTTAATATTATTTATTATATGTTAAATAGCTACTTAATATCGGAATTTAGTATACGCGCATTTACATTTATTTTTATATATTATGTTATTAAGATACTTAAGCATGTATTATATAATGCGAGCATGTTAATATTTACTTTTTATATTTAATTTATTTTATATCAAGTTAAGTATTAGTTGATTAGTCAAAAGCGTAGCGTGTTAATAAAACTTATCTTTAATTAATTAAAATTTAATTTAATCTGAATCGTAAACTAGAGGAAGGCGCATGTATTAATCTCTCTATTTAATTTTATCAAAATATGTTTCTATTAAGATAAAGAAGGAGATGCGTATGTAGTTTAATAAAAATATAGCCCTTTTAAATAAAGGTAGAGAACCGGATCACACTTTATTAATTTATTATATTAATATTTTCAATATAATTATTACTATGTTAAGCAATTAAGCGGTGTGGAGTATTTGTTTATCAAATTATTTATATAAAATATATATATTACTTTTTAATAAGGGAGGCGAAGGAAATACTATTTTAGTAACAAAAAATATTTTTTATCTCAGATAAATTACTACTCTTTGTTAAATGAAGCAGTGCGAATCATCTTATCTAAATCTTTTAATTAGATTATTTTATATTGTACTTTGATGCTATATGTGATGCGCAGCTTATTATTAATAATTATGTTTACTTGGTTTTAGTCTTGTAGTTGCGCAGGTTATACTTTTCTATTTAATAATTTATATAAATTTATGTATAACTTGTTTGTTAGGAAAAGCAGAATACTAGTATAATAAAATTAAAACAAAATATTTACTACTTTGGGTCAATTATCTATAAATTTATTTATAATAAAATTAATTTTACTCTGATAATAGGTTTGTGTACCGTATTAAATAGTAAATACAAAATTAGTATCAAGTTTAATATTAGTAGGTGCTAACTTAAGCGTAATATTATTTTAGTAACATTATTATTTATTTAATTTCAATTTATATCTTCAAATATGAATAGTTATGTGATGCGGAGGATCTGTATTTATCTTATTAATTATAATTAAATTATCAATATAAACATTAGTTTTATTATAGGGCCTACCTTTTTTTTAATTATTCTAATTTTTAATCAATAACTTGTAATCTTTTTTAATTTAGGCGTAATTACTTTAATTGATAATCTTTTTTTAATTAAAATCTAATTTAACAAATGAAATACATATAAAATTATTAGAAAAACTAAAATAGTCTTATAAACATATTTTTTAAATTGAAGAAGAAACAACGAGTAACAGAATATAGTTTATTTAATGAAGTTATTTAAGTAAATTATTATTTACGGAGAGTTTATTTCTATTATTTATTAATTATTTATTAAAATATTTTAGTTATGAAAGTTTTAATTAACTTTATTAATTAATTATATATTATTATTAGGATAATAGTCCCAATACTATTGTATTACTTTATTTACTTTATTATTTATTTATTATTTATTGTTTATTGAAATAGGTTCTTTACCTATGTTAACTATACAAGTAAGGTAGTATACCTATAATTAAGTAAACTTTAAATGAGTACGTGATTATATCTAAATTAGTATTCTATTTTAGTAAAGGGAATCTACTTAAAATCTATTCATTCGTGGATAATACTTAATTTATTATTATATTGTTTATTTATCTTTTTATTAAAATACGCAGAGTACAGCAAGGTAATTAATTTTAATTAGGTGAATACCTAAATTTATTTTATTAGTTGAGTACGGGAGTTTAACATAAATTAAAGGTTAATACAATATTTAAGTAGTAGTCTATGGTATCTGTATCTTTCATATTAATTTAGGTAAGTGTACATATTAGATATCTGATGAAAAGCAAACATATTATCGTATAGTAAGATTTATAAACCAACCTCTTAATAAATTTATATGGTTAGCAACAAATAGAAGTAAAATACATTGCTTATTTAAACTATTATTGAGTTATAGTTAGATGTAGATTTATATAAATCTGTATGTAGCATAGAAATAGATAGTATCAAAAGAAAATCGTATGAATATGAAATATAACTAATCCTAAGCAACAGAAAATATTATATAAATTATGCTCAGATAAATCTTAGTTTTAATATAGGTAGTAATACGAATTTATTTTAACTGGTTATTAATAAGTAAGTCTTAGTATATGATTAATTAGCTAAGTACATAATGAATAAATTTGCTAATACACTCTGTTAAAACACTTATCAAACTAAATAAGAGTCATTAAAATTTTACTTAAACTTTGCTCAAATAATTTATCACATAATACTAATTATCGCTATGATTCTTATTCTTAAACATCCGGTAAGGGTCTTGTTTTAAACATAAAATAAATTATTAAAAATAATAAAAAAGTAATTAAGTTTGATTCATAGTTAAAGTATGAAAATTATACTTAATAATTAATATCAATAAGTTTATCTAGTTATATTAATTTACTTCTATATTATAGAATAATAAGTATCCCAAAAAATAATATATAAAAAACAATTTAAACTACCAGTTATTAATAGATAATATCTTGTCAAATTCATTTTACAACTTTGTATAAACTTAAATTTATTATCAGAAATATTAAAATCATATTTTTCATGATCATTCTTTGCGAATAATAGCTAATGAGCACAAAGACATAGATAAAATCTATCTTCTATTATCAAATAACATGGTAAATCTCTTATCGTTATACATTCTAGTAACGTGACCTTTAACTATCGAAATATATTATTTAATCGAGTTTATTAGTAATTCCAAGGTATTAATATATATATTAAGCTTATCACTTAATAATTTTATTATCTCTATTTGAGATTAACTCTTATTTAGATAAAATTCATACTTAAATTAAGTAAACAAATATTAAAAAATAAATAAATTAAAAAAACTAATTAAATAAATTAATGAGAAACTAACCCACTAATTAAAGTAAAAAATAAAGATAAAATTTATAATGATTATTTATATAATAAAATTATGGAAGATTCGCAGTAAAATAAGGAGTTATAGGTAATGTAGAATATAGATTCTAAGATTTATTTAAAAATACTTTAACTATAATAAATAGCGTTTTAAATGTTGTTCATATTTAATATGAAGCTAGGAGTATGCTTTACATTTGATACTACTTTATTTTAAAATTTTAAATTGTTTTGAAATTAAATGTTTAATAGTTTTATCTCAATTTATCGAAGAACTTTATGAAATTTTAATTACTTTAATTTTAAATTATTATAGTTTTTATTATTAGTACGACTTCCCTTATCTTAAATATTATTGTAGTAAATATAGTTATTTATATAACTTAGGTTTTAGTTAACAAGATATTTTAATCTTTAAATTAGATAAATTATTCCTTAAGTATATAACTTACATTTATGTAATAGAGAGCTTTAAAAATGATGATATGAGTACAAGGAGAAATTGTAATTTATTAGCTGATTAAATTTTACACTGATTTATAAAAGTTATTTTAACTAATGGAGATACAAAGTTTATAGTTTAAATCTTTATTATAAATCGGTATTATTCGACTTATTTTAAGTTTATTAAGTAATAAAGTAATTAAGTAATAATGTAATAATGGGTTAATGGAATAATGGAATAATGTATGGGCTTTTATTATTTTTAATATTTTTCATTAATTTGTTTAAAAGTTTTCTTGATCAAGCTTTTATTACCTGATAATCAAATTCACAGATAAAAGTGTATTAAATAAATTAATATGTTAGACACTATCATTAACATAAATAATTAAAAAAATGTTAGCAGCAGCAAAATATATTGGAGCTGGAGTAGCTTGCTCAGGTTTAATTGGAGCAGGAGCAGGAATCGGAGTAGTTTTCGGTTCATTAATCTTAGCTACAGCTAGAAACCCTCAATTAAGAGGACAATTATTCTCTTACGCAATCTTAGGTTTCTTACGACTGAAAAATTTTTATGGTTATGCGTCAAATTCTCCTACTACTGATGGGAAGAAAGTGCATAATAGTCGCTGTCGGTTAAGTGCGCATGGATTATCCGGACAAGTTTTATCCAACGAGATAAGGGTTGAAGTTCCGGTGAATAACTTTTATCACTGAGTTGTAGGTGAAATAAAGTGTTCCAAAGATATTATTACTATTCAAAGTATAGCGAAAGTCAAGTATTGGATTAAAATAAGGTCATGGATTATATGTACACAACAAAATTTAACGTACCTACGGAGTTACAAGAAAGAAGTATTTAATCGGAACCTTAAATACATTACCGACCTTTTAAACTTCCCTTATACAGATACATACTTCAGAATTAGTAAAATCATAAATGAACTTCTGATTATATCCCATAAAAATAAAACAGGAAACCCCGGAAAGGGTATTTACATCATACTTATCGGACAATGAATTAAAAATTTATTATTGTTATTTATAACCTTATATACTCAAGTTAATGAAATATACAAACAAGAATATATGAGTCGGTACGGGGGCAAGATAAGTGAAAAAGCAAATGCCCATCATAATGGACGGGATATCATATTAAAAATAATTTGCAGAAAATATTCAAGCATATGACTTGCAAGTCTAGATAGCTTAGCAAGAAAGCAGAATTCACTATTGTTCGGATCAGATCACCTAAAATTAAACCTGAATATAACGGATCAAAATTCTCAAGTAGATGTTAAATCTAAGAATGATGATACCCTGCTTCGCATAAAAGAACCAATGGATGAAGTTCCAATTACACAATTAGAAGACAAGGTATTCAAGGAACAATGTAAATTATTTGATCTTGCTATTAAACTTGGTGTTAAAGATAAACAGGTTCAAAGGAAAATTGACATCTTAATTAGATCTAAACTCTTTAGAGACTACAGTGTCAAAAAAGTAACTAAAACATATGGGGGTAAAACTCCTGGAATAGATAATAAAACATTACAAACTGAATCAGATAAGATCAATATGTCAGAAAAGTTACTAACACTCTTAAAATCATATAAAGCTTCACCTTTAAAACGGGTATATATTCCTAAAGGTAAACCAATGGGAATTCCTACAATACAGGATCGTTGTTTACAACAATTAATTTCTGTAATTTTTGAACCAATTGTAGAACTTAATAGCGATCCTAATAGCTACGGCTTTAGAAAATTTAGATCAGCTAAGAACGCCATTGGTACTCTTAGATCTAATTTAAGATCAAACTCAGATAGTGAAGATAAGTATGTCTTTGATTGTGATATAAAAGGATTCTTTGACAATATTAATCATGAGTGAATTCTCACAAATCTTCCATTTAAACCTTATATAAACTCTTTATTTAAAGAATGACTTAAAGCGGGGTCTATTTACAACGGTGAATTTTCAGATACTATCTCTTGAACTCCCCAATGAGGAATTCTTAGCCCAATTTTGGCTAATTTCACACTAAATGGATTAGAACAAACTGTTCTAGACTCTATAAAACCTTTAACTAAATCGAAAAATCAAAGAACTTCTGTTAATGCTAAAGATGGAAAATATAAAACAATCAATATGTTAGTAAGCATTGTAAGATATGCTGATGACTTTATCATTTTAGCTAGAAGTAAATATATTATTACAGAATATATTAGACCAGCTGTTATAAAATTCTTAGAAGAAAGAGGACTTACTCTATCACATGAAAAAACTAAAATATTTCCTATGAAAAATAATAAAGTAAAATTTTTAGGTTACGATATACAACATCGTGAAGACTGGAAAATTAAGTATCAGATTATTCATAGTAGAATAGGTAAAAAAGAAGGTATAGCTGTATATCCCTCAAAAGAAAGTGTAGAAAAACTTATGGACAAAATTAATACTGAAATTCAAACTAACAACAACCTAAGTGCCTTTGAATTAATTACTAAATTGAATCCTATATTAAGAGGTTGATATAATTATTTCAGCTTGGGAAACTCTAGTCTTATAAGAAGCAAAATAGGACATGCAATATATCAGAAATTAATGAACTGAGCAGTTAAGAAACACCCTAAATGAGGAATTAGAAATATAACTAAAGAGTATTTTTACTCTTCCGATAAATTTAAAGGAAGACACTGAAGCTTTAAAGGTAAAACCTTTCAAAAATCAAGATTCAACGAAGGTAATAAAGGTAAAAAGAATGTACTTATAACCCCATTTGATGTAGTAACCATGGCTACTACTGATTATAATTTACACTCTAAATTAAAAAGTGTTAAAGCCTTCTCCAAAGAACATCTAGAATTAATTAATTTCAATTTTAACCTGAGAATTAAATCATTACCAAAATATTCATCATTTAAAGAAAGATTATATGTAAAGCAAAAAGGGATATGTTTATTATGTAATAAAAATATAGACTATGATAATCTCAATAACTATAACCTACATATCGATCACATTAAACCCATATCAAAAAGAGGGTCTAAAGGATCAATCACCAATATGAGATTAGTTCATAAATGATGTCACATCGAACACCACCAAGCAGTACAGCGTAATGATAAACAAAATTAGTTAAAACTGGACCAACCTGCCTTTAACTAAAAATTTATTATTAGTATCCGGATTGAGCCGTATGCATAGAAATGTGCACGTACGGTTCTTTGAGGGGATCTTGCCGCGACGCGGGTTCCATCTCTAGTGCTTTAGCTGAAGCCACAGGGTTAGGCGAATAGCTCTGTATAAACTGGGTGAATTGCAAGAAACACTTTTAAAAAGTCAATTTGCAGCGAAGCTTAATTCAACAACCTGTAAAAAATATAGTTTATTTGTTCTATAATAAAATTTAGAAAGGATTAAGAACGTTCAACGACTAGAAGGTGAGTATTTGTTAACAATAATCCTTCATAAGCGCCCAGCATTATATATTATATAAAAATTTATATAATGAAGACATAGTCTGATCAACATCGTGAGTTGTTGCAAAGAATTACTTAGAAATGAAGTAATGTTTTTTAAAATCTCGTATCTATCTTTAATTACTTAGATAGTTATTTTAATATTAGTAATAGTATTTATTAAAAATAGTAAAGCTGAAAAAATATATAAAAATCCTTTAAATGAAAGAAATTTCACAGAAAATAAAGATAAAATAGGTATATATGCATGGTATAATAACATAAACGGTCAGATATATGCAGGTAGTGGAGATCCTTTATATACAAGAATAAGTGATTACTATCAAAATTGATATTTAGAATCAAAAGCTAATTTATATATTGTAAGAGCTATATCCAAATATAGTTTGGCTAATTTTACTTTATTCATTCTTGAATACTCAGTTAAAGAAAGCTTGTTAGAATGTGAACAGAAATGGATTAATTTAATTAAACCTGATTATAATTTATACCCTACAGCTGGTAATTGTAAAGGTTATAAACATACTGAAGAAACTATAATAAAATTAAAAAATTTAGCTAAAGAAAAAAAATCTAAAGAAGTTAAAGAAGCCATGAGTTTAAATAGAAAAGGAGAAAACAATTCTTTTTTTAATAAAAAGCACTCTAATGAAGCATTAAATTTAATTAAAGAAGCAGCTCTAAAAAGAATAAATCCTTCAAAACCTGGACTAAGAATTAAAGATATTGAAAAAGATAGTATTTCTATTTATAATTCTATTAGACAGGCTGCTGATTCTATAAATTATGATATTAAAACTTTAATAAGAAGGGAAAAATCTTAATTAAAAAAAGGTATAAAAACTCCATATAGAGGGAGATATATTATTAATATTAAAAGAGATAAAACAAAATTTTGTATTCGCCCTAATGATGGCTTTCGTGCGCCGTTTGGTGCCTTTCGTTACGTTAGTTAAACTAACCGTAGATTATTGATATATCTCGACACTGACAAAGTTAGGTAGCGCGAGAAAGTCGCCTGCTGAACATAGCATCTTTGTAAAACCTATCTATGAATTAAGCGGATATTCGAAGGACATGGGTGAAGTGTTCTTGTTATGGATAAGATTATACTATCTGAAGTCAAATTCTCAGTGCCCTCTCATCATAGGGAGTAACTTGTCAGTTAAAGGTTACTTAAATTGTAAAAACTATAAAGAAGGCGTAGTTATTAATCAATCTAATTTAACACGTTATCCTGGTTGGATAATCAAGGGAATGAGTTGACATCCTAAGACAAGTAAAATAACGAATACGCATACAACGGGATGGCCTAAGGGAAGCAATTCCTATCGGTCACAGAGCAGAGGTAGTACCTGACTTACGACAGTAAGATACGATTGACATAACAGTCTCTGAAAGGGAAGATCTGCAGTTAATACTTACGTTCAACTTAGACATTACAGTGCGGATGCACATAAAACGGTAGTGGACAAAGTGAACAGTTTAGCAGAATGATGTAAATCAAACCCGGAATTGGTCGTTGATAGAAAGTTATATAACATGATTTGTGACCCGAGTTTACTATACTTAGCTTACAATAATATCAAAAGTAAACCAGGTAATATGACTCCTGGTATAGTCCCTACTACTTTAGACGGTATGAGCTTAGAAGAATTAATTAAATTGAGCGAATTACTAAAATCAGCCTTCTCACCCGCCAGAAGATTAAAAATAAAGAAAATGGACAAAAGGGGAACCCTATCAATAGCTCCTCCGCGAGACAAAATCATACAAGAGGCAATGAGAATTATCCTGGAAGCCATATTCGAACCGACCTTTTCCGAAAATTCGCATGGATTCCGACCTAATAAGTCCTGTCATACAGCTTTACAACATATCTATCGCGACTTTAAATCCGTATCTTGAATAATAGAAGGAGACATAAAAAAATGCTTTGACACCATCGATCATACGAAACTTATGGAGATCATAGAAAACAAAATTCAAGATCGTCAATTCACTAAATTAATCTGAAAGAGTCTAAGAGCGGGATACTTCAAATTCAAAATACATGAACACAATTTAATAGGTACTCCGCAAGGATCAATAATAAGCCCTATTCTAGCTAATGTATTTATGCATCAATTAGATAATTATGTAGAGTCAATCAAAAAACAATTTGATGTTGGAAAGAAGATAAGGGTATCTCCTGAATACACCAAGATCTGACATCTGAAACGTAAGGCGGAGAAAACCTATGACATTCCACTAATCAAGGAGCTACATAATAAATTATTGAATACCGAATACACATTATTCAATGATCCGGGTTACAAGAGACTACACTATGTCAGATATGCAGACGAATGAATCATAGGAATAAGAGGTTCCAAAATAGACGCTGAAAAAATAAAGGAGTTAATAAAGGTATTTCTCAAGGATAAAGGTATAACTCTCAGCGAAGAGAAAACAAAAATCTCTAACATGGGAACGGATAAGATTAAATTCTTAGGTTTCCAAATGAGTAGACAATCACATGTTAAACACTTCGGATCACCAAGAAAAAAGCATGTAATCCAACGTATGCAATTAAGAATGAGATTAGAAGCTCCTCTTGATGACATCCGGAAAAAACTTTACGCACTCGGGATATTGAAAAATGGTAGACCTTACCCTCGAAATGTATGAAGAGGCTATACTCATAGACAAATCTTAATCCTGTACAGCAGTATTTTCAGAGGATACTTAAATTACTACCCGTGCGCACATAATTACAGCAGAATGGCTACATTCCTTTACTGAACCTTAAAAGGATCGTGTGGAATGCTGCTAGCATCCAAATTTAATTTGAGATCTGTAAGTGCAGTGCTGTATAAATTTGGTAAAGACCTTAAATACAAGGAGATTAAATTGATAAAACCTCGTAATTAGACAGATCAGAAATCCAATGAAAGAGTAGAAAATAAGTTTTATAAACATGATAATTATAAGGCAAACTATATGAACTTCAAAGTAAATCAACACACCCCGATTTTAAATCTTAACCCTGTATCTATAGCCTCCCGATATAAGCTAGAATGTACAGCATGTGGATATAAAACCGGCTGGAAATGCATCACATCCTAATTATGAAAGATTTAAATCCTAAGTTATCTTACTTTGATAAATTGCAAATTAAATTAAAACGTAAACAAATGCCACTATGTAGAGCATGTCAGATGAAACTACATCACGACAAACCGCTATAGATCTTAACATCAAACAATACCTAAATACAAGTATTGATGGAGAGCCGTATGATGGGAAACTATCACGTACGGTTCGGGAAAGGGGTAGTATAACCCAAAAGGAAACAGTCGAATGTTGGCAATCGTTAACATTTTTGAAGAACCCTATCACTGGTTATCAAAACGTAAAAGACCCTAATGAGCCTAGAAGGTAAAGACGGACGACAGGTATTCCTAGGAGGGTTATATTATTCTAGTTCATTTATTATTATACTCATAATCTATATATTAATTTATATAAATATGTGTCAAATTTTTAGTTTAGCAAGAAAATAAGGTTATATTTTAACCCTTAATACTATTTTTAGAATTTCTGCGTCAAATCCACTCTTTTTGTCACTTTTTTGAAAAGATCTTTTGTTTTGTCTATGTGTTTTTATATAGAAAAAGAGATAGCAATTAAAATAATGAATTATCATTATGTATCTCTACTGTATGGCTCGCGTAATAAAATTACCCCTAGTTTGTTTATATTCTAAACAAGATATATATATATTATATATAAGAAGTGCGATTGTTTAACTATATTTATGAATGATAGCATAAAGACTTTTAATGTTATACCCTTAGCATTAAGGATAAGATAAATATATATTGTTTTATATTATGCTTACTTTAGGTAGTTTTTAATTATTTTTATTAAATCACTAGAGAAAAAGTGGGCTAATAAATATAAGATATGAAAAAGATGAACACGAGTATGCCGAAATTTGGTAGACGGGTGGGTTTTAGGCACTCATAATTTAATTGTAAGAGTTCAAGTCTCTTTACTCGTAAAAACAAAATCATCATTATCCAACACCATTCAATGGTACAATTATCTATAAATTGTTTAACTATTTTAACTAAGGGAGCAGCATATAAACTATGCTTATACTTTCATTTCATTGACTAATGCAACAATATTTCCAACTATTAGTACATTTAAACTTTGCGCTATTCTTGAATAAACTATAAATTTTAATATATTTTGCAAATTTTCTTGAAAAACAAAAAGGCTCTAATCTAAACAGTTTATTAAATATAATTAACAATAATAACACAAGACAAAAATAAAACATCAAATGAACAAATTAACAAACTATAACAAATAATCATCATACGATTGTTGTATATAATAAAACTAATGTATTTTCTTATCTTATTTTATACCATTTAATTTATTTTAATTTAGTTGTATACTTGATACTAGCTTTTTAAAAAGTGTTGGGGGCTTTAATAGCTTTTATAGACTTGCTTTAATTGAGACTAGTTCTATTTTGAGTTAAAATTGAAGAAACTCCATTAGATTTGGCTATATATTGTGGGCCTTTATCAATATTAAAGATAATATATAATTTATAATAATTTAACTAACTAAACTTAATAAAAGTGCATGAGTTATACTACCAAATAATGTTATAACGTTGCCAAGATTAAACAATTACAAATTTATTCATAATATTTCTATTATTTATTGTGAAATATAATTTTTATTCTTTGCTTTGTGTACCTAATTAGGTATAAATTGAGTAATATTCTATCCATATTTTAACTATTTAAAGTTAACATCTTTGTGCTTTAGTAAATGTTATCTCAATTTAGGTTGTAATTTGTGCTTTCTATTTCCAATTCAAAATATATAAATATATATAAATAAAGCTATCTATAGCTTGTAAATAAGATTTATTACAAATTAAAATTTAATATAGTATATAATAATAAATAAAAACTATTAGAAAGTCTACAAAGTTTAGGGCTTCAACATTTTATAATTACTAAGTTAAAGTTCTTAATAATAAAGGCTACTGTTCTAATATAATAAACTGAGCACCAGGGGTATAAGATTAGTAAATGATCTCTAAGGGAAATTAGCCCACTCCAATAATATTATTCCAATTAAGAAACACGTGTCAGTTGCTACACGATATAAACAACAGTCAAATTTTCATTTATATTTGTACAAACGGCGAAAATTAAGTCCCTAATATGTATAACTAAAACAATGAAAACCATGATAGCAAAACTAGTTGCGATGGAGCTACCCTCACTCTTTCCAAAGTTTACCCTTAATTTAACCTTAAACCAAATAAAGTTATATTAAGTATACACAGCCAAAGTCCGGGCTAATGATATTAACCAGAAATGGTATTGGGTAACCAACAGACCACGGACAAAGGTGTACAGTAACAAGTTAAGATATAGCTCGAAAGACAAATGGCCTACCGCATAACTAATTTCCACAAAATTGGATACAAGCGCAACGAGCAGACGGGTATAGCATATGGAATACTACGAAGTGTTAAACTCTCAACATGAAGGTAAGATTCTTTTAGCTTTAGATTTCCATAGGTTAAGGTATAATCTAATCGCCAGGAAACTGGTCACAGTCTTAATAGGCATTAGCTAAAACTAAGTACTAGTCAATAAATGAGCACGAAAGTACCATAAATATACCAAACTAACCGTCCTCTTTCAAACTAGCCTAATCTCCTTAAGTACCGTTTAATTAAAGCTCCCTAATACACTTATTTCTATGTGTCGAAAGGCTACATTCTTGTAATAAAAAAGGAAAAAGGAATAAAGTATACGAGTCGTATAAGGATTATTAGTTAAACTGCTAGTTCGCCCCTTCACCTACTCAAGTAGGATCCTAAAATACCTACTAGACAAAAAGCTTGATAGAAGCCGCCTTTAAAAAAATCTAAACTAGAGCTTAGTAAACGTCAGTGTAATACGGTCTAGGCCAGTTGCTTCATTAAGTCCGGATTATGGGACTAAGACTGCTGTATAGACCATACGGCTTTATAAACAATCTAGGTTACTGGGACATAGGTGATAAATAAGCTATAGGCTATCACTTCAGTAATGATCTCCTTAGCAAGTACATGAACAAGAAGTAATAAGAGCTCTACTTCTATTTATTATAAATTAGGAGCTATAGCCCTGTATGCAACAAGACTACTTTTAACGTCCTAAAGGAAAGTATACACGAATAACAAACTAATCAAATATGAAAGAATATTAGGTAAAGAACAATTAGCCAACTAAGGAAAAACCCTAATTAAAAAGTAATTGGTTAAAATAATGAATGGAAAAGAAATTTCTATGGATCGAATTTAAAGCTTGTTCAGTGCACCCCGAAGTAGAACATTGAGCGATATGATTCAGTCCAGGCGGATAACTATTAAACCACACCAGAAGCCTATAGCCGTTCCAACTAAAGATCAGGACATGTTAATGCTAGCCTCGAACTACGACAAAGATGGTTAAATTTTCTATAATTATACATAGAAGCCGTTCAGTTAATGATTCAGCAGTCGTTACCATGGTTACGTAAACTCGCGATTGTACAATGGATCATCCGATACCGAAGCGATTGTGCAAAACTTTTAACTAACGTACGAAGAATTAAAATGGATGGACAAAGAACATCAAAACTAAAAAGTAAATAACCACAAGGTTCGCCCGCTAATCTAGACAAATATCGAAACCATAAATCTAGTGGTCATTGTGCGGCTAAGTTTTTATTTAATAATATTAAACACTCAAAGGTAAATTATAAACAATTACTTGTTGAATATTCCTCATAACATTAAATCAACAATAGTTAACAATACTTTATCTTCTGTATAAAACTGTGTTTACTTGATAAACTTACTGGAAAACTCTTTAATTTGTTGGGATATTGTAATTATAAATCTAATTGATAAAATCCTCTAAAGTAATCCTATTAACAATAATACTAATTGACTATAAAACAAAGTCAATATTAAAAAAACAAACAAAAAAGAAAAAATATGGATTAACCGTAAAAAATATAAAATATAAACTAAGTAAACTAAAATTAAAGTTAAAAACAAATTACTTAAGGAATAACTCTGATTAGTAAAATACCATTTAAATTTATTTTAAATAAAAAAAAGTTTAGTTTAAAAATGACTTATACTTGAAATAAATAGGTAACAAATTGGTTGAAACATTAATTTTAAAAAGAGTTATAAATTCATTAAAGTATAAAATAGTAGGAGTTAATAAAGTAACTAAATTGAATGACTTATTCGAGAGTTAGAGTTCCGATTTTGGGATAGCTTTGATCCGGCTTTATTAATTAGGGTTGTATGCTATAGGCTTTGTAATCTATAAATTTGTAGTCTGTTAGCCATTATCCGTCGTGTTTGACCCCCCCTTTACTGTTACCTGTTTACGCTTGTTATAATTTACCACTTAGAATGGTGCTTAAGTCTATTGGTTCGGCAATATAGAGTAGTCCATCGTCGTCATAGTGTAAGATGCGTAGTATCGCGCTTTTATTTGAAAATTGATTTTAGTATAAAGTTGGATAGGCTCGGTGATAATTGAGATATAGGAATTACTCCTTGATAGTAGCAGTAGGGCTTGTTGATTTATGCGTACAGATGTATTTGACCGCTAGGATATTCTAGCTTTTTTATATATTATATGCCTCGCCTTCGATCTTAGGGGCTCGCTCAGTCACTATCGCTTTAGGCTAGCTTTACAGTTCTACCCTCTATCACCATTGTTCGATTTATGTTATCTATTAAACTTATTAGTTATTGGGAATAACCCATATCGGGACAATTATCGTTAATTTCTAGCTTGATTATATCAAAGAATTTCTTTAAATTGAACTCATAGATATATTTACTATTTAGTACTCCATCTACCTTTGTTCCCTGCTCGCTAAGATTCCTTTGTGAAGGTTGAATCCAGCTTGAATCGGCTTATAATATTGCATGTTATCTACCTGTTGGACTCCGTGTAACATGTGTAGCTTTATTCGCTCGTGTAGGTAACCTTAAGTATCGGCTATCTCCTATGATTTCGCTATTCCCATTTTCATATACCTATACTTAGAGTGTAGTAGTAATCCTTGTCTTTGTGTATCGTAGGGTATACTTCAACTCCCACCTTTAAAGACTACGTGAAAACTTAATACCATATAACTTACTAGTAGTAGCTTAATCCTTTGTTAAAAACTTATATCTTGCTCGCATGTGATACTTCCCCCTTTATTTATTTTGTTTTTATATACTGATTCATCGTTTGATTCTCAAATCTTTCATATTGATATTAGGCTTAAAACTCTCATTTTGTGTCACCTTATTTAAAGGTACTCCGATAACTATGTGATTTGGATAACGGAGGAAATTAATTAGAAGTTTTTTAATAGTTAGAGTTTTATCGTACTTTTTTAAAATCTTTAAACTTGAGATTACATGACTATCATTGTTCTACTATGTTTATATGGAGTTATAATTATACAATATATCATATGAGTTAATTATTTTAAATTATTTTTATTATATTTTAATATAAAGAGACTAGCTTTGTGCAACTCATAAAATTTTCCATGGAAGGAGGTAAATGAAAATGAAAATGAAAATGAAAATGAAAATGAAAATGAAAAAAAAAAGTTAAAGATTTACAAAATAAGATTGTGATGGCAACGTAAGACAATAGCATGAGATTATTATACCAATTACATAACCAACTAGTGACTAGTATGGAAGTCTTGCAATTAGAAGAGTAGTAACAAGTTCAGGAGGGAAAAGCCCTGGTATTGACAATAATATATGAATTAAAGCCGAATAACGATTTAAAGCAATTCATGAACTGGGAAATATAATAAAAACCCTAACGAGTATAAGAGCAAACAGCTAAAAAGAGTCATGATACCAAAGAGCATCTCAAAAGAGCTAAGACATCTAGGATTCCCTACTTTACTAGATAGAGCAGTGCAAGCTGTATATCACTTAGCTGTAGATCCTGCTGTAGAAAATAGATAAGACCCGAACAGTTTAGGATTTTGGAAAGGACGATCACAGCACGATGCTATCGCATATGTACGAACTAGATTAGACAAAAGAGTAGCCCCTATGTGAATTATTGAAACTGACATAGCAAAATGCTTTTTTCAAATTAAACCACGAATATCTAATGCTAGCATATCCAATATGTCATAAACTTGTACTGAAGGAATGGTTAAAATCTGGATTTTTTGAATGTAAATACTCTTACACAGATGAAGGAACTCCTAAAGAAAGGGTAATATCCACCCCAAGCCTATGTAACATACCGTTAAATGGTATCGAGCATACTGTAAACAGCTTTATCCAATAACAAAACTGGTGGGAGGTGAAAGACCAAAAATATAAGTTTTCAGATATGCCGATGACAGGATTATTACAGGAAGCCGAGAAGAAATACTGCTAAATGTGAAAGAAATATTAATAGATTTTCTATACCTGGAACTGAAAGAAGAAATTGAATATATCGTATTAAAAAGGGGAGTTAACTTACTAGGATTCAATATATCACGAAAGCCCTTCTTAAACAAACAGACCATCAAGACCACAGTGCTGATAATTAAGCCTGCAAATAAACTAGTTAAAAATATAAAGAAAAAAAACCGAAAGACAATTGCTGGAAACACTGAAATAGCTAAAATTATTTATGAACTTATTCCAGTGCTACGAGGATGGCCCAACTACTTAAGAATATCTTACCACTCTCAACAAACATTTCTCACAGTGGGACACTCTGTCTGGCAAATGATGAAATGGGTAGCGATAAAACATCCAAATCAACCGATAAACGATGCAGTATCTAAATACAACGAAAAAAAATCCATCCAAACACAAATGAGTGTGAGGAATTGAAAAAGCAAACACGGATGTAGAAAACCGACTGGTGCTTTTAAACTTATATGAAATTCGTCCTAAAACCCATCCATTACTTAAACTAGAAAAAATACATACCTTGAACAACACAAGGAATACTCTGATAAAAGGGCAGTTAAACAATTCGACGCTAAATTTAGATAACTTATACTTAAAAAACATAACCACCTATGTCTAATATACTATAAAACTCTGCACAACGGAGAAAATCGAAGAACATCACATAAAGCCAGTTAAAGAGGGTGGTAAATACACTGTTTCTAACATAAAACCCTTACATCAACTATGCCACATTAGCATAACACTTGCAAAGAAAAAGGAAATTTAAAGGTAACAACTAAAATACATTGTAAAACGACCCATGACCGGATAAAAGCGTGTCTGTATCACGAATAAATGATTGACCCGTGTACGGTTATAGTCACACGTACTGTTATTAGGAGGGAAAGCATGCGAGGACCTACCTATTCCAACTAATTTAATTTTACTAAAATATTTATACAATATAAAGGGAGCCTGCGGGGTTAATCAATGATAAAATAATTTTTATAAATTTACCTAAAGCTACACACTTATTATATCTCACACTAATAAGAAGCAATAAAAAGTGTAACGCATTATACACTAAAGCTTTGTTAACTTTTGTAAAATATACATTCTAATATAACTTGTGTTAACACACCAAATATTTCATGTAACATCTATTAATGACAAGTCTTGAATAAAATATGTGTAAGGTTAAAATGGAATTAAAATCTGGTTATCTTTTTAAATATTATCATTATTTACATAAATTAAGCACAGTGTCTATCATAGATAGGATCATTAAATGGATCTAATTTAACTAAGAAAATATAAAAATACTATTCAATAATTTTCTATAGCTAATTAGTAATTTTTAAAAATATTCCATGTTATTGTAACTTTACAATGTGTCTGCTTTATAAACTTATCATAAATTTTATTTTTAACTATACTAGTACTAAAGTAAACACTTTGCTTCAATTGATATAAATTAACAATGTCTAAATAAATTTTATTGTTTATGTAATTTCTTGGCTTAGGTTTGGTTTGTTATAGGATTATTACTATATTAATCTGAGTTTTATAATATTTAGGTGAATATGTTTATTTAATTTAAAAAAGGTAAATTTTAATTTATAGTTTAGATAAGGATCCTAGATTATTTCTATATTTATTATAATTACTGTTTTCTATTAAATTTATTTCACCTATTTAATTGGATATGCATTATTGATATTAATCATACATGAGATATTAATTTGAAGAAGAGGTATATATAACTTTATACAAAGTTTGATATTTATATTGACTACTACGATTACTTTGATAGTTCATTATACTTAACAGCACATTCTATTTAGTTTAAATTTTAGTAGAAGTTAGAGTTTTCTTTTAAAAATTTAAAACATACAAGTTGTAAGGGTAACGAGTTATAGCAAATAATTTATTTTTAACTTTAAACTTTAATAACATTTAATTTGGTTACGCATATAAGACCGTAATTCTGTTTATTATTTAACATTAAATTAATAATTACATAAAACTTGGAAGGGGAAGTAACTCTATTTAAACTTACAATTCATCATAAATAAATTGAATTTCTTATTATTATTATGGTACTGATTGTGTAATTAAACGTGTACTATCATATTTTGTAATATATCTTACAACACTAGCAATAGCTATTCGTATTATGTATGATGGATCTTTACACACACAAATTCATTGCCGCTAAACGCAATTGCGTAATGGAAAACGAATTATTTTTTCGTAATGAAAACTATCTAATACTTAGTAATACTATTCATTATAATAATTTTCTATGTAGTAGTGTGTAAATTGTCAGGTGTACTAAATTAAATTGTATTTTCATTATTATTGGTAAAATATACGAAACTTAATAGAATTAGTAATACTAAATAGTATTTTTATAAATTTGAATCTATTTTTCTATTTAATTCCTAGTCTAGTAAGGGATGTAAACTATCAACTGCTATATCTCAGGTTAAGACCGTCGGTTATTCTAGTTTGAATGATACCTAAAGACTGCTTAATCGGTGGGTACTGTTAACTTTAGTGCTTAATTTACAGTCGGAATTAATTATATTTTTAAGAATTGTTACACAAGGCTATTTATTATTAAAATAGTACAGGCTTATATAATTAGGAGATAAGCTAATTTAAAGCACTATGTATAATGGAAGACATGGCAACAGTAATTACAATTCTTCTAAGTGCTATCCCTTGAATTGGTCAAGATTTTTTTAATTTATATTTTTATATAGACACTACCAATAATACAACATTTGCCCTTACCCTTTTGTATATGTTTTTTGTGTATAGATTAATTTTCACTATATTTTATTAAAAATAATTATATAACTTTGCATCTTTTCTAATAGAAACTGCTCACTTAAAAACTTACAGAAATTTTCTCTTGATACTTAATTTCATTATGAATTTCTTTGTATGATTATGGAATTTTTATATTAAAATAGTAGAATGGAACATTAATTTCGATATCAAAGATCTATTGATAATAAAATTTATTCCTTAATTCATAAAATTGGACATTATATTCAAATAGTAATACTGCTAAATTAATTATGAACATTTTCCTCTAATAATTCTTTCTAAACTATTATTTTAAATACTAGATAAATAAATTATAATGTACCTGTATCTATATCTACTAATAAACAATCTTATTTAAGATGATATTATACCTAAAATAAAAACTTTTGTAATGTATTCACACTATCGAAAACTAGTTTTAAATATTAGAAATTATCCACATACGCATCAATCTTACCGATAATCCTAGTTTACACGCATAGCAAATAGATTGTGAGGGTCGACAGATAGATCTGATCTAGAAAGGCTCGTAGGGCTAAGTAAACCAAATATTTATTTCCTTAACTACTGTTACAGTTGGAAACATAGAAACGATTTTTCAAAATTAAAGATTGTTGAATATAAATTTAGTGTTTTCTAAAATATTTATGTAAAGTAATTGATTTTTGTCATAAAGTAGATTAATATATTGTTAGATAGTATTAAGGTAAATAATAAAATAAGTAATTTGATATTAAGTGTTATAAATATATATAACATAAGTTCCTTTCTATTGAAATTTTTTAATAAATTGGGTGAATTGCAAAGCATATGCTTTTTGTATTTAAGATGATTTGCAGCTAATATTTTTTCAATATTATAACTAGAATATAGTTATATGATAAGAGAAAGTTAAACGACTAACAGGTGAGTTATATTAACATTTCTTCCGTTACAAGTGCCCAACATCAAAGTATATAAAGAAATACTATCACTAATTAATATAATTAAAGATGATGATATAGTCTAATCTTATTAGAAATAATAAGTAAATATATTTTATATTAATATACTATTAAATAAGACTGTTACTGTTGTTTGGGAGGATTTTGTAATAAGTAATTAAACACTAAATCGATTTTGTCTCTTCACTATCTACTACCTTTTATTCTATCTGCACTGGTAGATATACATCTACTAACACTTCATGGAAGTAATAATCCACTAGGTTTTTAAGAAAATACAGATAGACTACCTTTTCACCCATATTTTATTTTTAATAATCTAGTAACTGTATTTATAATGGAACTTTCGATATTTTTTATACCAAATGTAATAGGACATTACGGTAACTATTTACCTGCTAATTCTATGCAAACACCATCATCTATCGTACCATAGTGGTGTAAATAAGCTCAAAAAAAACCTGGACTAATTGAAAAAATCCTATTCTACTTACTATCTTCGAAATGCAGCTGTTATAAATATTATAAATGATATAAAAAGTTATTATTTGATTAGAACCGTTAATTGGCTATAACATGGGACAAATTATTTGTAATACATAGTCTAAAGCATATTGTAATATATGTAAAATAAAATATCACACAATCGTAGATTACTCACACAACTATCTATATTCGCACTTTACTCATGTATTGTTTCACTCGTAGGATATATCTTAATAATTAACATGATATCACACAAGGAAAGACTAAAAACAGATTAATATTTAACATTTTTAGATATCCTAGATTTCTATCAACCACAATCCGCCACCTCCACACCTACTTACCCTCGATTCCTTTTTAGTGATCAGGCTGGCTATCGTATATTGATTAGTGTCTAATTTTGTTGAGATTGTGCGCACATAATCATTGTGGTAATATTTTCTATTAATAATGTTTTAATAATTTAAAAATACTTTATTCTACACAAATACATACTAACTGAGTGTTAACAATGTGTCTTCATTGTCTAAATACGTATTACAAACTTTCTATAATACAAGTTACACAACAAAACTTCTTAATTACAATCTGCACACTATCTATCTACACATTCAAAGATTTATCAAAGATTTATAATAAAGTTATAAAAATTTCACCAAAGATTCGTATTGTACGACAAAACCGAGGTTGAATTAGATGATTAGGACTCCGTTACGTAATTATGGATCTTAATAAAATTAAGTTATAATCTGAATATATATTTTGTATGAAAAAGAGTAAATTATCGATGTAAACTGCTATAAATAACCCGTTGAATATATAAAATGGTATTTATATCTAATCTATGTGAAATTTAGAACTAATCTATGTAAATTTGTGATATTGTACTAAACGAACTAGTATAAACAGAATATAATAACTTCTTTTCTATCGCTAAATCGGAGTTATACATAATAATATGTGATCTTATACCATTTTAGGATATTTTGAGGACGATCTATTCAACAAACTACTAGGTGTTATTTTTCTATCACTACTAATTATTAGACCTTTACTGCATACTACTCGACTACGTGGTAATCTTTTTCGTCCACTAATACGATTTGCAATTTGGTGTCTAGTTTATTCTAATATTTAGTGCTTCACAACATGTAGAATCACCATATTTTGAAATTGGTGCTATGGCAACAGTATTTTATTTTACACCTTTTGTATTTATAGTACCTTTTGTTGGTATTCTACTAAATACTCTAATGGATATCGCTATTCTTGAAGAAGTAACTAATACTATCCATTTTATTTTCACTTAAAATAATAACTGTCCTTAAATTCTTACTCTTATAACATTTTTAATATAATTCCCCTTTATTTAGAATATATAATTTATTTTTATAGTTATATCCGATTATAGCATTTTTCATCGGCAATAGAAGATTACATTCCAAGATTGAGAAGATTAAGAAGATTAAGAAGATTGAGAAGATTGAGAAGATTACATCCAAAGGTTGGTTAGTTTGAGATGCTTTATCAGATTTGGTAGATTTATACTACTATTTATGTAATTATATATAACTATTTTTAGAGTTAATATATTTCTCCTCCATGAAATTAGTATAATATTTATAACTGGGTAGGTATGAATAAACTCTTCTTATCTCCTAAAGTATATTCTTCCTATATAAATTTATAGGTGTCTAGTGAGTACTAAACCTTAACCAAAAGGTGATAAATAAGATAAACCATCTAGAGCTATTCGTTAATCTTTGTATGCTTATTACTCGATAGTATACGGCTTTAATTTATAAAGAATAATAACAGAATCCAATAATTATTTAATAAATGGAAGATTGTAACTACTTACCCTTTTGTATTTAATTCATCGTATTTCTATATAAATCTGTTATTACTACTCTCATAGATTGTCTTTACTGTGTAAAATGAAGATATATACCTTACTTAAAATTTAAGGTGAATTACAAAGAAATTGTATCAGAAACTAGTTTTATTTGTCATTATTAATACCAGAAAATGATATATTTATACAAAATATTGTAAACCTTATCTACACCTTGTTATTTTTATCTAGATTATACTTTAGTTATTTATGTTAACTTTCGTGTTATTAGAAATACTAATATAACTTTTACTACTAATTAATACTCTTGTTAAATAATTCCATGATTTGAACATGCAATGCTCTAAACTATTGCATATGAAATACGATTTGGCTACCTTACTTTTTCTACATATGTTTACATATTTTATAATTGGTAACTATAATAAACTATTTAAATATAAATTAAATATTAAATATATCACACTAGGAAAGGATTATTACTTTAATTAAACTTTTTAAGCTAAATATTAAATTAATAAAACTTGGTAGGAAAACGATATATACTATTTTTATATAAAATTTATAACAAATAACCAATTACTAGAATTGAACTAGTGTCAAGTAATTACAAATTACTCATTCTACCTCTGAACTAAATCGACAATATTTAGAATTAAGAAGGATCTCTAGGATAATTGAACTCATAATAATAAAATGAAGATCTACGGTTTTACCTTTAAACTAAGAGACTTTTATTAAAAATAATAATATATATTAATATAATCGAACGTAATTTGGAATCGAACCAAATCTTTATAAACATGAGCTCAAAGTGATAACCATTACATCATTACGTTAACTATTTATAAAATTTATTATCTATTTCCCTATAAATTAATTTTATTAAAGGGATTAATTAACCTCATCAATAAACTGATACATAAAGAATTAGTAAAATAATATCAACAAAATGTCAATAAAGAATAGCTGATTCAAAACCTAGATTATGTGTTTCTGTAAAATGATAATTAATAATACTGAATAGTGCAACAGATAGCATAAAAGTTCCAACAATAACATGAATTCCATGTGTTCCTGTAGAAAAATAAAATGTTGAACCCCATCTGAAATACTAAAATGTGCAATAAAATATTCAATTCCATGACAAATTGTAAATACAATAGCAATAAATAAAGTTAGAAAAAGTGCAAAAATTGCTCCAAAACGATAACCAGCCAGAAGAGCATGGTGTGAATATGTAACACTAGCACCAGAAGATAGTAGAAGTACTGTATTAAGTAGAGGTAGTTAAAAAGCATTAATAGGTAGGGGTCAGCGTTATTTAAAAATTTACAGTGGAGCTACAAAAGGAAAAGAGAAAAACCATGCTAAAGACGTTATCGCGTATTACCTTAACTTCTTGTTGTATCTATGTACTTTTAAGATATCTGATCAGTTTAATTGACCCTTATGTAGTAGACTATGATGATATGCACAGAATGGGACCTGCTTTATCTGGATATCTCCCTTAAATTGTGCAAATGCCCCTTTTCTAAAAATAGCTTTAATTTCTTTTAGTGATCTGACGTGATGCATCTCCCCGAATTGAGTTGAACCACACACAATACAGCATTCAATAAACACTGAATGGGTGTCTTTACCCGCTCATGTCTTAGTTTTAAGAGAAGTTTATCTGGACTTGTAGTTTTCTTATTTTTAAAATCATGATTACTTTTTAAGTTCTCAGGTCTGTAAAATGTTACTCCAGTGTCTTTACACTCAAGCTCAGGACCAAAATTATGAAAGACTTTACTTAAAGTACGAAGTTTTTAGCCATGGTTAGGACACAAGATGCACGCATTAATCAAATGATACTATAGAGTCTGGATTTATTTGTGGCAAAGCTAAAAAGTTTACTACCCCCTCTAAATTTTGAGTTATATAAGCTTAGTATCTCTTGATGAGATAGATTCATTATGGTTGTAAGTCCGGTAGGTCATAATTAACTCATATGATTTTGGCGAATAATTTTCTTTAAGTTTGTAAGATCTTTTTTATAGGGATATAAGTTTTACCAACCCTTACTTATCTTATACCATGGCTAACCAATCAGGTTTAGTTAATTTTTGGATTTTTAATTTCAGCACCAAGAAATTTTCTGACAAGCTACTGATGATTGTTTTATTATCGTTAAGTTATAATCCGCATTTAGCTTTCAGTAAGTAAGTCTTTTATTCAGGATTTTATGAATTTGGCCTCATGAAGAGAACCAGCAATCATAACAACGAAGTAATCCGCGTATCATACAAATTTCCTTATACGGTAGTTATGAACGTATTGATATGACCTTCAGGTCTTCCGCATTTAAGTTTAATCTTAACTTTCATAACGGGATCCGATGTCTTACAGCTTAAGGTTTGTAATTTGGCATACACAGTGAATAGCATGTAAACCTTTTTGGACTATTTTAACTATGGGAAATTGTAATTATAAAGGCCTCATTTTTCCATTAGATTTGGGATTTTCTACTATACGACTGGTTTTAATTTTAAATTAACCGGATTTCAAGCTATCAATTAGAATAAGATGAAAAATAAAAGCACATCTAAAGACTTAAGGACCGGGGATGGGGACATGAAGTCCCCCGCGTCTCTCTTGAAAAACCTTAGTAAAGAAGAAAAACTTAA